>Ga0334887_1000507_pt1 | contig 62248 bp, 108 predicted proteins | sample GraSluR1_MG_10_FD_207217 | JGI IMG/M metagenome (GOLD analysis project Ga0334887, IMG submission 207217) | Sludge microbial communities from methane-producing bioreactor in Wageningen University, Netherlands - Granular Sludge_18_07-R1 | ecosystem: Engineered > Bioreactor > Anaerobic >...
GAGGGCATTGGTATTCGCTTGCATTGAGGATATGATGATATATATCTAGTGAAATTTACTATATTAAAAGGAAAAATGATAAAATATATATAGCAGAACAAAAGGGAACACAATGTCAGATTATAATCTTAACCTAACAACATATGTAGGACTCTATACTTCTCTATCTAGAGATATCACCGGATGGGTTACAAATGGAGTGTTAGAATTTAGAAGACTTATAACTGATACAGGGAAGATTGTAATATCTGGTAGTTTGAATCCCCATATAGATGAAAATGGAAATATCATCATAAGGCAAGTATCCATTGAATCAGAAGCCTGCGGGGTACACAGACTACTTAGACTAATTACAATAGTACACAATTGGGTACGGAGAGGTAGGCATGAGTGAGAAGTATAGGTCGATGATACAAGAAAAGTCCTTCCCCCTTTTCTCGTGGAGACCGACTCTCGGCGACTTTAGAGTTCCTCGATGCCTGATGGGGTGTGGATACCCCCTCCACATCCCAATACTATCAAGGAGGTTAACTTATGAGAATACAACAGTATGACACATATCCTATTGATTATCAATGTGTCGATGAGAACAACCAACCGATTGATCTATCAAGCGCGACATCTGTAGGGTTTGTACTAACAAAAGATGGGGATTCAACACCATCAATAAGTGCAGAAGCTACCGTAGTTAGTCCGCAGATTGGGTTAATCAGATATCCCTTCCAGGATGGGGAGACAGATGTGCCTGGAATGTATAGGATAGAATGGAAATTAGATTTCTCTGGGAGTATACTTACAGTGCCACGGAATGATATATTATGGCTATATATCATAGGGGCAACACATCAGTGATATGGAGTAACGACATGGAAGTAGATCCATTCTCACTTATAGGTGTAGGATTGGCTATAGGGGGATTGATGGTTGAACATTTTCACTTTAGAGCTGCACTCCAAGAAAGGATTGCGACATTAGAGACTCAGACAAGAGATATCTGTAATATAGATAAAGATATAGATAAGCTGGAGAAAGACGTGAGAGAGATTACAACAAAGGTCGATCTATTCTGGGGAGCGCTCGAGACACAACTACCGGGGATTCTATTGAGAGGTAATCCAATTGATGCATCTTCTAAAACAGCTAAGCTCTTAAGGAGATACAATGATGGTGAACAATTGTGTGCAAATGACATGGGAGAGCTTACTGAATTGTTAGAAGAGGAATTGAAATCACCTGACCATAACGCAGGAGAGAAAATAGCAATAGCGTTAATGATAGCAACCATACGGCCCAGACTGGTGAGTGTAAAATGTTAATAGCTGCTGTGAATATTATTATCATCATCATAGTAGGAATTGGTATATATGTTTCAATACTACTATTGCGCCAACTTAATAGGGGGTCAAATACTCCATTAGGATGGTGGGCATTTCTACCAGCTGTGTTATCATATGCGTTTATCCTTAGGGTATTACAATTATTGATATACATTAGAATAGTTGATGATCCGAAAGGGATTACTCCTGCGTTTTATATATTATTCTACTCAGGACTAGTTATATTCGTATATGGATTATATTCTGTCACATGTAGACTTTTAATGACAGAACTTCATAGAGAATAAAATAGGGGAAGAAGGTTAATACCCTAGTATTCCATAACAGTTTTGAATCTCATAATATGGGATTCCAAATCGAAGTCAGGATTTAACTCATATATTTTGTCAAGTATATCCTTCGCAGAGGATTTTATCTCTTCTATGTCGTACATAGATACTATGATAATATGGTTCAGCGAAGTAATATACCCACTAAGACGGGTAGTCCGCTTTGTTAGCTCCCACTCAGTTTTCGTATCATCTATATTACGGGCGAGCCGTTCATCCTCGACCCTAAGAGCTTCTGTCCTTAGTGTTAAAATTTTTAATTCCTTTTCTATCTCCTCCTTTCTGTTCTCCATTATGTTAATCTTAGTTAATATCCTCATATCCTCCCAGTCTGGAGAGTATACTAATTCTAATGCTTCTGATACTAACGCAGATACATTCCATCCATCTTCTATTAGCTTACCTATAAGTTCCTTGTCAAGATATAGTGTCGTCCTTCCCTTCTCCGCCACGTTACACCTCTACTGATATGGATGATCCCTTTATGATAATTAGATTATACTTATGCATCTCAGATAGCATTTCATATATCTGTTGAGCATTCCATCCTACCATGATACCTTCTTGGACTAATGTAGCTCGTGTAATAGTAACACATCCATCTACTTCAGCCCCATATACTTGTATCATCTTTAATAGCTGTATATAATCTACACCCTGAGCAATATCATCCCTCCATCGTTTCTCTCTGAGTATCATCTCCTCCAATTCTTTATGCTTTGTAGAAATATGTATCTTCTTATCAGGTCCATATGTAGCAAGATGCCATCCTAATATGAGTCTATCGAAATAACTGCTCTCGTAGCTGAATATACCCAATTTTTTATACATATTAAATACATCATCATCATATACAACCTCTTCAATAATGTCCATTCTCTTACGCCATTGTTCAATCTTATCCCATAGAGCATTAACCTCAGTTATATTTGGCTTTACATTCCTAGCAATATGCATAGCTTCGAGCAGTCTATCATTATCAAGTCTCACTGGTAGGAATAATAAGAAACACATACGTCTCCCCAATCCAGATGTAAGATCATATCTAGCAGGCTGAACACCAGCCCACAGGGTAAAATTAGTCTGATATTCTATTTTACCAGATCCCAGACGCTTATTCACATGGCCATGATCTAATGCTGCAAGTAGTTGAGAATCCATTTGACTATTATATTGAACCTTTAATGCATTTGTAATAGCGCTAAACTCGTCTATCATCAGGACACCCTTTGCCAATGCTCGTGCTGCACCTTCTTGCTCTACTGCCATTCCAGCAATATTGTTGAACGTACCAATGAGACCAGCTTCAGTCATTGCTTGCTCTGATCCCATCTTAACACCACATTGTCCGAAGATACTATATCTATCTGCTCCCATAACACTCATGTAATATGTTTTCATAAATCCAGGTGGAGCTACAAATAGTATATGTAATCTCATATTAGGTAATTTCTTCCCTTCCCAATAGATTTCACGGGTTTGATTCATTAGATTAAATACATGGGTAGCAAATGAGCAAATATAATAAGGAGCGTATATCTCTCTCTTATAGGCATTCCTACTCTCTAGGTCAGCCATTATGCTACTCATTATCTCCATGCAATACTACCAACCCTTGTTTATTAGATCCTTCACCTTCTTTGCCTTTGCCTTTCCAATACCATATATAGTGGATAACTCCTTATCTGGAGCTTCTGCCATATTTGCTAATGTCTTGAACTTCTTCTTTAAATCATACCACTGATGAAGTGTTACCCCCAATAGTCTAGCTGCCAGCATATCAGGCTCCCTCCTAGAGGGAATCATATAGTTTCCTTCTTCTATCTTCTTCATGAACTTAGTCATACAGATTAAAGCAGTCCACTCATCTGAAAACCACATAACGTGAATTCTCTCTCTACACATTATACTGGCGAGTTGACCATATATGATATCATCATTTACTTTAAAATGATGTTCTTTGGCATTCTCCATATATTCTTTCATATCGCCAACAACCATTATCATTACGATCTGATCATCGTGACATGCTAGGCGCCCAATTTGATTCGGCAATCTACCAGGCTGGTATTTATTCCCCATAATGGAGCCATATAAATCTGCGACTGTCTTTCTCTCTACCAATACTTTATCAGTTGCAAAGTCTCCTTCTCCTAGGGCTCTTGGTATAAATGTCACATCAGGGAATACCTTTGTCAAAAATTTTAAATGACTCTTAGGCTCTCTTGTATCGACATATACCTTCAAGACAACTCCTCCCCTTTTCTACAAACGGCTACTGCATTGTGTTGGTGGATAGATTCAAAATGCGTACACACAACTGACCAATCATCAAACCATGTAGATACAATACTCCCAACTAATCTCGCTGCATCTTCTACAAATAGATTAGTCTTCTCTGCCTGTTGACACCAGGTTAATTCATCAATCCGTTTCATTATTGGGTTAGGTATCAATTTAACTCCATCACATACTTCTCCAACTATTAATGTGATTGTCTCTTCCAATCTGGTCCCACCAGGAAGCAACCCTGTTATAGCAGCCTCTGCTCGTTGCATATGAGGAATCCCTCCATGTTCCTTTACCATTGCAGCTGAACATGGACATACACTAGTGTATGGAATCCCCAGCGTTAGGAACCACCTTACTTCATCATTGAAATATTTCCCCTCAATCTTACATCCTATCTTCATTGAGACATCATCGGCCTTATATATACTCCCCCATTTACATTCCCAATATGAACTAAGAATGTCGTGAGAGATTGCTATCTCTTCTAATAGATCATCATCTGTCTCTATTATTTGGCCTTCATATTTGTACAATATCTCAGCCAATCTTGACATATGGATTCCATTAGATTTGTCCAATCCTACAAATGCAGATTGAACAGTAAGGACTCTTTCTTCATTGAAATCTACTCTATATAACCATACTTCTTCTATTCCCACTTTGTATAGAGACTTTGCATTAGGATTCTCTTGGGATGCATAATCTGGTAAAAATTTCACACATGACTTCATGTTATACCTTCCTTAATAACGGATCTGGTACTCCTGCATATTCGAATGCCTCTGCTCTCTCAACACACGATCCACACTTTCCACATGGTGGGTATGACCCCTCATAACAGGTATGTGTCAATTCGTAGGGAACTCCTATGGATACTCCCAACTCAGCAATCTGCCCCTTTGTATAATTAAGATATGGGGCTATAATCTCAACAGGGGACCAATCACATAGTTTAGAAACTATATTCATTGCATCTACAAACTCAGGCCTGCAATCTGGATATATAGTATGATCCCCTGCGTGAGCTCCATAGTATACATTACCAGCCCCTATTCCAATTGCATATGATATGGCCAATGACAACATAACCATGTTTCTATTAGGAACAACTGTAGTTCTCATATTATCTCCATCATATGCACCATGGGGAACCTCCATAGAAGGCCGTGTTAAGCATGATGGCGCTACGTCATTCAGAACATCTAGAGAGATAACCTTATGGGTAACATTATCACATTCTTTTATAAATCTCTTCGCACATTCAATCTCCCTCTTATGTCGCTGACCATAATCAAACGTTAACGCATGTATCTCTCTCCATGGAGCGATAGTATACAGATCCCATAGTAAGGTCCCTGAATCCATCCCACCAGAGAAGATAATAACTATACTATCAAATGACGTATTCATCTAGCAAACCCCCATATCTGTTCATGTCCATCGTAGTTATTATAATCAATATAATTCCTATTCCCAGATTGAACAACACTATGGGTAATACCAAGCCCGTTTATTAGTTTCATAATTATCTCCAACGGAAGGCCATCAAATACAGCATATAGTAGTTGATCCTTATGTTCGTTATACAATTCCCAATTGACTATTAGGATACAGTAATTATAATTAATGTCCCAAATTTCTACTACTCCTAGTGTACTAAGATATTCTTCCTCAGTAACTGTCTCCAATTATTTCACCCCTAAGAGTATATGTAATCTGGGTGTTAAAAATACATCTACTTCGTATTCCTCCATATTGGTAATTATAATATCTGAATTCAACAATATCTCCTGTGGCGTTGTTCCAAATGGCATAAGGTAAACATTCTTAATATCATGCATTAATATCCACTGCATTATCATGTCTACATTATTACTATTTATAACAAACTTGAATACTACATTTCTACGTATCCATTTATCCCAATCAGTTGTGAATTTAGGACTAACAACAACTAGGTCAAATATTGATGTATCATAGTCATCTATAATCCCATTGGTCTCCAATGATACATGATACCCTTCTTTACGAAGTCTAGTCGATAACTCTTCCACCTCATCCATTTGAACAGTGGGCTCTCCTCCAGTGATGACAACTCTCTTAGTACCATATCTTCTGACTGAATTAATAACTTCAGATACTGGTATCTCTATCCATGTATCCCAAGAGTATTTAGTATCACACCATTCACACATGCAATTACATCCAGCAGTACGAACGAAGACACAATAAGCTCCCATAAGAGGACCTTCCCCTTGGATAGTTCGGAATATCTCACTAATCATCATGTGTTAATACCTCAGATATGGATGCCCAACTATCGTCATTTTCCCAGACCTTAATTTCTATTAACCTAATTGGAACTCTATCTAATAAACATATAGTACGCACCATGATCTCTTCTGCTAGATTCTCTGCAGTGGGGTTTGCATTCATAGTATATACTTTCTGTCCTGCATCTGCTAGAACATCAACTAGGGAGTCTTTATTGTACAATATCACAGTATGATCGTATACCTTTACGATATCTTTTAATACTTTAAAATCTACAACATACCCAATGTCGTTAACTTCTTCTGCATCTATATAAAACTCAACCTTCCAATTGTGACCATGGAGATATCCACATTTAGTAATATCTCCATACTGTCTATGTCCTGCCTCAAACTTGGCAACAGTCCGGATTATCATCCTTATCTACCCATCCATCATGTAATGAATCTGAATTCTTAGTCTTATATTCCTTATCCCCAGAGTCAACAATGTACGTTCCATCATTAATTGCTATTACAGTCCCCCTCCTTCTCTTTCCTCTAATCCAGAAATGTACTTTCTTCCCAATGTATAATCGTTCAGGAGGCACGCTTACCCTCCTTTACCATCTGTTCTAGTTTCCCACAAATACGCTTCGCCTCCTCTAATGTATGACCCTTCTTTCGCTGAGCTTCAATACATTCATCCCAGTCTGCATAAGATCCTATCGGCATATTAAATCCTCATTATAAATGCATCCTTACCCTTTGCTTGGGGTTTCCCTATCCGTAATGGATCATCTGGGTCAACCTCAAATGCTGATGGAGGTCTTACTTCCTCACCAGGCATGTACCACAACTCAGGATCATAATGTAATGCATACCTTAGTGGATAATATGATTCTTTTGGAGTATGGGATACTAACCTCCATAACCACCATCCAAGACGGCTATTATAGTATGGGGATACATCAAACCAATAGCTAAGTATCTTTAGCATATTTACAAATCCCATATGGTACTTGGACTTATCTGGATCTAATCCTTGTGCCGCAGCAGCTGACTGATAGAATATCCATCCATTGGGATTCTCCAACATGTCTCTCCATGTGAAGAATGACTTGGAACAATTCATGTATTTCTCAAATACAGGATTAGATGGAATAGTAACATCTTGTAGCATTTCAAAGATATCGGGTATCTCATCCATTCAATTCATCCCCCTTCCGTATATGATAAAATTCACAGGGCCTGATCCATATGGATACCACATATTTGGGTTAAACCTCTCCATATATTCCCAGTTGTCCCTATTATCAAGAAGGCTATCGATAATAAAATCTGCAGACGTCTTAACGAATTCATTAGTCTGATACTGACTAAGGAACTCTTCCCAAATAGCTCCTACCCATTTTAATGATCTTGGCCTCTTATCATTTCTCTTCCACCATTCGTGTAGGCCAACTAGTGCATCATATCTAGTTTCCTCATTATCGAATTCCTTATAATTACGTTCATCTAACATACATGTAATTACTCCACCTATTCGTTCTAGATATGCAGAGTCTTCTTTATACAATGTAAGTACGGTTATTCCAAATTTAGGAGCAATTAATCTTTCTACCAATGAAGGCTTGAATGTTGTGTATATCTTATTATACTCCTGGAATATTCTTAATAGTAACGTATAATTGGCAGGTATGAGATCCCCCTGCTTTGGGTATATCCATTTCTCATCAACTGTCAATGCTCGAAGGATATTAAAATTGGAAGTATCATCCACCCATTTACGAAGTGTACTCTTCGTATCTACATGGAACTTCCATCCTTCTTCTGTATGCCATCCAGGTCCAATTGCCATCTTACTCACACCTCTGTATATATCCCCTTCCAATAAGGAACTCTTCTATCTCATTTACACTATCGTGACATATCCTATCTATATGTATCCGAACAGAGTATAAATCGTCCATATATGACTCAGATACAATATACTCAGATAAATTACCACTTGGAATTAATCTCACGAACACCCACTCCATCCACATTTTGTACAACTACCAGTACCACATCCTCCTTCGAATGTTAATATCTCCCCGCATTGTGGACAAGTAGGTTTAGTATACACATGCTGATATGTATGCTCAATGAACTCCCTCTGTTCAATATCAATACACGTTGCAATGATATCCGAACATGATTTACCAACAGAGTTTCTGTTCTTCATCGCATTCACACATTTCACTTTATGTAATGTACTTGATATTACATTCACAGGGATTCCATTTTGTAATTCATCAGATATTAACCTTCCAGTAGTTTCATTATTAGCTGCACATCCCCCAGCAGTAAGAACGTATACTTCATGTAGTTTACCCCAAGTGTCATCCTCAGCAGCTGGTATAACTCGTATTACACCACATCCACTTTGAGCTTCATATACATGAGCGACTCGTCTTCTAATTCCATCGGGTAATTTAGGAACAGCATAATCAGTTGTCAATACTTGTTTATCCTTACTACCATCAACATATACTGTGATACCCTTACATCCATTCTCCCACGCGAACATCATTATCTCTCTGACATATTGCCAGTCTGTATTTCTAGGGAGATTAATAGTCTTTGATACAGCATTGTCGATATACTCTTGCCATAGTGCTTGATGTAGTACGTGTATCCGTGCTGGTATATTATGGGCAGTATCATCCAAGAGATCATTCTTCTTTGCTAACTCATATACGTCACTCTGAATACCGGTACTTCCTTCCTCACTCGTTCGGGTATGATACCAATCAAATATAGGTTCTATCCCACTTGAGCACCCAGCCAAGAAACTTATAGAGCCAGTCGGCGCAATCGTAGTTAAGGTAGCATTGCGCATTGGCATGTCAAGATCTCCCCATGTAGAGTCTTCCCATGCTGGGAATGTACCATATTCCTCTGCAAGATATCTACTTGCTGCTCTAGATTCGTCTCTTAAGATACTTCCCAATGTAGTAATTAGACTTCTTACCTTATCCATGTCTTGATATGATACTCCCATTTTTACTAACATATCGGCCCATCCCATAATTCCTAGACCGATCTTTCTAGTCTCTCTAGTAGCAGCTCTTATAGACTCCAATGGAAATACATTCACATCGATAACCCTATCGAGAAACATAGTAGCTATCCAGATATCGGCTTTGAATCCATCGTAATCGAATTCCCCATTGGATACATATTTGGAAAGATTTATCGATCCTAAATTACATGACTCATACGGCAACAGTGGTTGTTCACCACATGGATTAGTTGCTGTTATAGATCCAAGTAACGGAGTAGGGTTTGCTCTTTCAATTGCACTAATAAATATAACTCCGGGATCTCCTGAGGTAGTTGCACATTGAGCAATGTCATCAAGTATTCCCAGATCTCCGCACATGTGGTCGTCTGTAATCGCGACTGATATATTAAAATGCTGCAATCCTTCTTTGGACTTACAATGTATAAACTCCCGCACGTCAGGATGATCCATACGAAGGATCCCCATGTTAGCTCCTTCCCTCTTGCCTCCCTGTGATACCGTTTCAGCAGACTGGTTAAGCAACTGAAGAACCTTGACGGGTCCGCATGCACCCCCTCCTGTTGAAGTAATTGCACTTCCCTTCGGACGCAAGGGTGAGAGATCAAATCCTGTTCCTCCGAAGTGCTTGTGAACCATAGCTTGCGCCCGTACTGCGCTGTAAATTCCTTCAAGAGAATCTTCAATGGGTAACACATAGCAAGCACTGAGCCCGCCAACTCGGTTCGTTCCTGCGTTGGCAAGTGTTGGGGTGTTAGGTAAGAACTTTCCACCCGACATCAACTCCGTTAATATACTCTCATTTTCTCTCCATACATATCTAGCAACTCTTCTATACATATCCTTCTCAGTCTCGCCAGGGAGAAGGTATCTCTTACGTAAAAGTGCTTCTCTCATAATACCCCCAAGGGATCAACCATAAATATCTATAAATTTCTCATCTGATGTATCAGCTGTAAAACTTTCAAATGTGTTGTCATCATGAATCTTATATGCTCCGCATTCTGTTGGAGAACATACATGGCACCATGCATATTTAACCTCAGAGCATATTCTAGGGAAATCATTCTCACGTATTGCCTTTCGTAACTTCGCAATATGTTTAATAGCTTGGTCTATGAACCATGGTTCAATTTTTATTACCTTTGATACTTCCAATCGGGGATTAATATATATCATCCTAACTACGCGTCCAAGACCAACAGCATCATTCCACAGTAAGGTATAAAATGCTAGTTGTCTAGTGACAGAGTCTTTATTAAATGACGTTCCTGTTTTATACTCAATAATAGAAACCTCATTCTTTTTCTTATCCCACCAGTCTATTCTGTCAGCTGTTCCTTCTAGGATAAGATCCTCACTGAACATATTTAATTCCCGTTTAATAGGCTTCCACTCATCTTCCCTACCCTGTTCGGATAATCGTTGGAATCTATCTCTCTCATAGTTCAAAAACCATCTAGCCATTTTAACTTCATCGGCTATGAATTCCTCAGGAATCATATCCTCCCATTGATGAGGAGGAACTGTATCACAATAGTCAAAGAATTTATATGCGAAGTCATGGAACCTAGTTCCGATAAGCATTGGTTGATTAGGAGAGCGGGTAACCCCTTCATTCCATGTAAGGTGGAATCTATGAGGGCAGAAATTGAAGTCTTCAATCATACTCTTACGGATATATAACTTACCGTCAGAGTTATAATGTGCCTCGTGCCCCATAGAATACTCTCCTGTAAGTAATATATAAGTTTGCCTCTTTATAAATCATGTTACATCAATCCTAGGTGCGATAATGTAAGACATACTTACGTTAGATGTTTCTCCAATTAATTTAACTGGGTACTCTGTTCTAGTAGAAATAGTTAACATATCTACTATCTTTAGTCTGCTAGCATATTTTAGTGCATACTCCATAGAGATCTTTACACTTACACTCTCACCTGTGAAGTGGTTGATGATAAAGTCATCGTCTTCATATGTGACTACACACTCTCTTTCGGATCCATCTGTGAGAATAAATTCATCATCCTCATATTTGATTATAAGAAGGGCTGCTGAGTCTTTGTCAGTATACACATTACTGACAGCCTTAACTCCATCGTAGAATATCCCAGCTTGTATGTCCATTGATAGGGTGTGTATCAAATTAGGAGCTGGTCTAGATTTAACTGCCGCGTCTACTAGTATCGGAATATTATACTTCGCCCTACCAGAATGAGCATACAGTTGACCGTTTTCATATGTAAGTAATACATCTCCAGATCCTACTATTTGAGATAGCCTAGTGATATCTAACTTTATACTCGTTGGAGTATCTCCTTCGATGTCTTCGATATTAGAACATACAGATAGCATAGATACTTGAGCCAAATCAATAGAATCACATGACATGAGATCCTCAGTGAATACTATCTCAACACTGTTGGTTATATCCTTCAAAGGGGTGATAAACTCCTTTAAGGATTGCTCCTTGATTATAGCTTTAAACATTTTATACTCTCCCAGTCACTCATACACCAAGCACCCTTCGAAACTTTTTTAATTCTTCTGCATCTCGTTTCCAGTACATATGAGCCGACGCAGATATAGTTTCGAGCCATCCCATCATGAGATTCTTATGCTTTTCTTTTAACGACATACATATGTCATGCTGTAGTCGGGCAAATCCGAAAGCATTCTCGCCCCATGCCGATAGCATATCGTTACTTCTAATGTACAAGATCATATTGAGCCGATCGTCGCGTATGAAACATTGCATGATCTGAACACATGGAGGTTCATCTGATTGGATGTCCCATTGAGGCACCCACGTAATTGCAATTGCCCTACGACTATCTGGCTGGTTAGCAAGACGTTCAATTATACTTTTATAAATCTGATTGATACCATTACCTGTACCATCGCCTTCGAAACAGTAGTTGCCTGGTCGTGGATAGTCACCGAGTCTATTTGAGTAATAATACGTTGCTGCAGTCTCATTCATAGGATGTAGGCTTGTCAACTGCTCATAGTATGCCTCACATCCACGTATCCCCATTGCAAGAGCTTCCGAACACATATGCGAACTAATTGGATTATTAATATGTATACACACAGGTTCTGGATACTCAAAGGTAAGCTGTGCCTTATTGTACCCTCTATCTTCTAAATCAATCATATCCCCCTTAGTTAGGAGAAGCTTTATAACAGCTTCATGGCCTGTAGCAATATCATCAACTGTTATTACCCACATTTGAATTCTCCTTTATTCATATCCCTATGAGCTGCATACCATACAAGCATAGCACACGCTGCTATATCAATTGCTTCATATGTCATTCCCTTAAGGTTCATTGTAAGAGATTCTGCTCTAAACTCATCTATTTCATCACCCAAATGATCAACTAGAGTTTTAATATCATCAGTCTTCCACGAGTCTTGATATTTATCAGATCTCATCTTACATTTATCTGCAATAAGTTCTGCAAACCGATTGGCAACCCTTTCAATGTCAATATCCTCCTTGTGCAATTTACATAAGAACGATGCACTCTCTCTCCAAGCAGGAGATGTAAAAGTAGGAGATGCAAATGGGCACTTCATATATGTACATGGTCTATCAGGACTCATACACATATCATCTTTGCTAATAAATCTACAAAACTCCATATTAATCTCCCTCAACTAGGTCTACGACGTCAAACTTTGGTTCGCCTTCCATATCACAAAATTCGTCAAGTATACTCTGAGCTTCTTCCTTAGCATCTTTCTTCTCCATACCCCCATCTGTTAGTAATCCTATGAGAGCTTTCTCTGCAGTTGTTACAGATATCTTAGCATATGTAGTAGCTATATTGGGATATCGTTCTAGGAATTCTTTAAACCTAACTCCTCTTCTCCCTCTATAGGTAGTCACAATTCGTATAGATCCCTCAGACGTGATTCCATTATCAAAACAATCTTTTAACATAGATTGATAATCCTTCTCCTTCGCCTTTAGGATATCCCTCATAGCTGGAAGATCATTATCTTCCTCAATCATTTGGATTCGTTCTTTTAAATCCAAAATCGACTTCTTTAACTCAATTGCCTTTTCTAACATAACTCTTCACCATCTGGTATACATCACATATAAATATAAGTGGGATAACACATATACATAGTATTATACATGATATTACTTGTATCATATTAGATAGCTTATCCAACACACGTACCATTATTTCCCTCGGATTGAATGTATTAAAGATTCCATATCTTTCATTCCTGAATCTTCAACTTGAATAGTATCCCATCCGTCCATAAGTAACAGCCGTATGGCATCTCCAATCTCTTCTGGGTCTAACTGATAGAACACTGTAATGGGTTCCTCTCCAAGATTGCATACGCGTACTTTATACTTCATGTTGTTCATCCTCTTGATATGGGACTGCGATTAGACTCTTACCCCCATCTAAGTCCCTTTCTACAATCAAATGAAGCCTCCCACAACTCTTACAGATCAATTCCCTATACCCATATATATATGGGGATACATCAACAACCTGTACAATCTTCCCACAGTTAGAACATACAATTTGGAGATAATACGATGGACGTTTATCACTATCATTTGATACACGTCCGAATGATATCTCATCCTTATAGAGTTCATAAATACATTCATCACCTATACAGAATTCACATCTGCTACATATATCATATGTCTTAAAAGAATCAGGAAGCTTATAACGAATACACTGAGGTGGGGATACACACTTCAGGGTATATACATTAAGTGGAGTTCTTATTATCATAATACTCTCCTTTAGAGCCATGCATTAATACAAGTCTGCCCATTTACTATACCATCCCATGAGTAACCAATACTCTCAAAGAATGATTCCATCTTATTCCGTATGGTCTTATCTGCCATACGTTTCCAATCAACCTCAATTACGTCTTCAATCATCTCATTTGTTATATCAGAGGTTACACATATCTCTGTGACTGTACCTTTACAGTATATCAACCTGGGCTTCTGACCCGTGAGAACTTTTACATGAAAGATATTATCTGTGTTTTTAATTCCTCGAGCCCATGGATTATTCCCATCAAGATCTTTTACTCCTTTGGGAATAGATAGATCGTATGGGTCAAGCTCACCATGGATAGCCTTTTCATACACTTTCCTTACTTCCTCCACTGCTTGATGTTCATTATCCTTTAGGAGAAGTAAGTCCAAAAATGTAGTCATGACATTCTTTGTCACAATAGATTGATCAGACCGCTTAATTTCTATACCAGTGAAATCAAGCTTATCTACCTCATAGCCATCTTTCCAGATGAGATGGCCCGCGTACCTCTTCTTCGCCGCACCTTCACCAGTTGAGGATTTCTTGAACAAGATACGCCTATATTGCTTCTCGAACTTAATCGTCGGGGATATGGACGAACCTTTGGTGCTAGCCCAAGACACAAGTTCTTCGTTAAAGTAATCCTGGAGTTCCTTTCCATAAGAAACTGATTCAACTCCTTCCACGAAGATGCTATCTGTATCACCGTAAATGGTTTGCCTTTCTTTCTTCGTAGCACAATCCTGAAGAAATTGATTAATATCTCGTCCTGTACTCGTGATGAATTCTGCCATCTCTGGGGTATATAGTCTGAATCCTGGCCAGCCAAGTACTCCGTAGAATGAGTTGACAATAAACTTAATAACGGTTTCCTTCTTCTTGAGTGTATCATCTGCCTTCCCTTCCATTCGAATTGCTCTTAATTTCTCCCTTTCATCTATCATGAATTTAATAACCTTAGGGATCATCTTATCAACATCAGGCGAGACATTAAATCCAATGATAATTGTAGGATACAGTGCAGCAAGATCAAATACAGCTACGTCTTTATGAACTCCAATTGTTGGGGTTAATACTAGTGCACCTGAGTAGGATTCTGATGAGATACCATATTGACGTGTTGGCATAGGCTTAATACCATTGCGCATCAGTAGACTCTCAATCATCCTACTATTCATGAGAGTCTCCTCAAGTTTGATCCCTGCGATCATTCGGAGGTTCTCATAGAAGTCAAAGAGTTTAATCTTCTCATCTATCCCCAGTAGAGCAATTACATCATTCCTACAATACTGTAGGAATTCTTCCCATCGGGAGTTAGAGAATAACTCATCAATCTTTGCACCATAGTCTGTATATGTAAACCCAATAAATTTTGTGGCAACGGATTTTAGATCATATGATTCCAACTCTCCCTCAGCTTTGTACCACTTTCGAAATGCCGCTAGCATATCCACACATTGGCGACCAGTGATCCTGATTGACCATCCAAATCCTCTCTTATCTGCAGATGGTTTACTATCCTTAAATCTAGACAATCTCCCCATTGCCATGCCAAGGACTTCTCCTCGGTTGATTATATAGGGTATATCAAATCCATTGGAGTACCATCCGGTAAGGACATCTGGGTCTGTGCGTTGTACATGATCCATAAATGCAGCAAGCATCGCTCGTTCTGTTTGATATGCCTCCTGGTCGCTTGCCAGCTGGGGAACACCAAACGTGAATATCTTGATCTCCCTATCATAGGAATCCGCACACTGTATCGATACAATCGGCCATTCCGACTTCTCCGGGAGCGGAAGTATCTCAGGCGGGGATTTAACTTCGATATCAAAATAGAGTATTCGTGGGGGTAAGGGTGTGGATACATCAATCGGATGGACATCCCCGTATTCGTCCTCTTCATATGCATACTGCAGATGGGTGTCACAAACATATCTCTTATCGAACATAACATCTGCTTCGTCAGTCCACTCGAATACTTTTCGAGCCACTGGCACATCTGACGGTAGGCGTGTAAACATTTTCCGTACCCGCCTGCCGAGAGCGTCAATGTGTGTATCTGAGTCAACTCGTACCACCTCTTTTGGAATTACATTTGAATCTTCTGGGGCATAGAAATATGGTTCAAACCCCGAGATGAATGTTACTTTGGTCTTATATGGATCATCTATAGATCTCCCAAAGAGAGCAACTAATGCATCTCCCCTTTTTGTTTTTACCCATGTTGAATCTTCCCATACGTATCTCATACAAGATACTCCCTTACAGAGTGGATATTATTCACGCATGAAAGTGTCTCATCTGTAGAGAATGTTGTTTGTAATAAGTCTACCCTCTTAGGATCCGATACACTTCCTGTTCGACGGATCACAGTATCAGGTCCAAGCATGATACGATTCACTGCAGCTGTTGCTACGATAGATGAGTCAATAGAATCGAATCCAACGTTGTTAAGAGCAAATATCTCTATAATAGAATCCCATCCCATTGCATGAACATAGTCCTTATCTCTAAACCCTACATACTTGAATATACCAGCGCGATCATATCCACTTCTCCATGCAGATACCGCAATACCATATCCCATTGGATATTTTCTAAGCATGTAATATTGGTTTACCATATCATATGGAGTGCCATGTAATATACACATCATCTCCCAATTGGAATCTCTAAACCCAAATCTATCTCCAGTCTCAACAGCATACGCTGCAGTAGTATATGGATTACGTATATCCTCTGGGGATACTATGAAAACTCTATCTGCATCGAGCTGGTCTGCAATATTGATAAGACGTCCGAATGGAACTCCATTGAGCTGTTCATACATTGCGTTGTCAATAATAACATGATCCCATTTATGTGACGTATAGAACTCTCTGTATGATTCGTTATCCCAAAATTGAGGTAGGATAAATACATCACGTACATCTGTGCGGTCGAATACATGGAACATCCCTATAGGTAATATTGGCATATATTTCATAATATCACTTATACGAAAATATAAATGATCTATACGCCTTCCTTTTCCATTTTCTCAAGCAAGAGAATACAGTATACTGCTGTATCAAGAAGCTCATCCTTTAGCTTCTCAGGACTGGTTGCTCTAAGAGCTCTAGTAGCCTTAATCTGAATTTGATACTTCCATGCAGAGATGGATAGCTCATCCACAGGGCTAGATGAATACTTATCATTCCGCTCTGTATGCAAATTCATAATGTCCTTACATATACGATTGAACGTAGACTCACTTGAGGGACGGCTCATAGGAGGTATATTCTCCAATACCTTCAGTCTGTCCATCTCATCTTCCATGTCGGTTAATTTGTCAACTGTGGGGTCAACTGCCACAGTTTCATTTGGTTGTGGTGTCTTCTTAAACATAGCCATAATTCTCACCTAAATGTTATGCCGGTTATTTTACTCAAATGCTGTTCTAATGAATCCCATGTTGGATCTACCAAATCTGGTATATGCTCCCCATACCTTCCTCCACGGAAGATAATCCTCCTATGAGCATCCTTTGACATCTCTCCTATGAGATCCATCCAATAGTCTGTATTCTTCTGCCACCTAGGGACTATATATCCAAGATCCTCCCCTTTGGAGTTGACTGCATTCTTGGCTCTAAATGTCATTACAACATTCCACCCCGAACGAAGAAGCATATACATCATCTCTGCATACTTCTTATTAGCCTTACCCCATTCGAATCTAGGCATATCCCCAGACTTAGTTGTCTTCGCTCCAGCAGCTTCATCCAACCAGATGCCAAGCCAATCCCAGATGTCTGTAGCTGAATCAATTACAATAGTACCCCTTGGGGTATTTTCCTCTTCAGATGCAATCACAGCATCTGTTACGATATCAATAGCTTCAACAAGGGCATCTAGACTTTTGACTAGATCAATTTCCTTATCTCGTTTCGAAGCAGCTTGGATAACTTCCGCTATGAACATCTCCTCTTGGACTTCCTTAGGGAATGCTGCTTTGTTAACTGATGCAGACCCCTCAGTGTCGATAATATAAATAGGCCGCCTGGCCGTCATGCAGAAATGTGTCTTACCAATTTTAGCCTTACCGTATAATGCAAATTTTAATCCTCGTACCGATTCAAGTTCAACCGCAGGTTTGAATACATCTTGTAAACGACGTTTCTCTTCAGATGGTTGTTTTGATGAGTTTAGTCCTGTCTTAAATCCCATTTCATAACACCCCATTGGGGGAAAGCTTATAGTAGGGCACGACCCTACATGGTTCATATATAAGCATCTAACAACTCACATAACAATTGAGCATCCATCCATTTTACCTTTACATCCCAGAATGGACAAAAAAGTCCTTCAGCTTTGAGGATATCAATAATACCATCGTATACACATCCACACGGGAATTCACATCTACAGGACTCATATGGATAAGACCTATCAGCGGAATCTTTCCAATAGTCGCAATATATCTTTTCCATATAGATTATTATATGATATCCCCTTTATATTGAGTTAGTCCATTTTAGGTTTAGTATCAACGAACCCCTCTCTACAGAACGGACATCCGAATATTAGATTCTCTGTAGGATGTGGCATCTTTATCCATACAGTGAAAATAGTATGACACAGATCACACTCACCATGATATTTGAATCTTACTGGTTCCATATGATCACTCTAACAAAGCGTATATATCTTCCATTCTACCGACATCTCCAGTTTTCATTGCAATAACTATTCTAGTCAAATACTGACGACTAGCCTCTCTAGGAGTCTCTTCATCCTTGACCATATATGTCTTCTCAGTCTCTGTACTATACACTAGTGAATATTCTGTCATTCATATCTCTCCTAAGCCTTTGAAGTTTCTCACATCTATCACATGTCATTCCTGATTTGTAATGCCTAACAAATCTAGGGGTAGAATGATACTGATATACTTCACAATCGTAACATCTTTTCTCTTCCATAGTTTACCCCTGGTGTTGTGTCCAACTAAGTAATTGGGCTCAAGAATTTATCTATCATAGCCCCAAAGATAGAGATAGGTTTGACCCTATCGTCTACCTACTGGAGGTGAATATGAGTTAATCTCTTCGATCATAGTTAGATTGCCCCTCTCATGTAAGGATATCAGATCGAATACCCTATCGGACCATCCTCCTATTAATGTTGTTCGTGGGATATCTCTCTGAAATGCTGTGGTTCCATATCCAGTAAGGTCAATGGAATATAAATACACATCCTTATTTATTTTATTCCTATATTCCTTCATCAGGTGGCTTAATCCTTTCTCTGGTGCAAACACCTGCTTGTTGTACACCTGAAAGTCTGAGAAGAATATAATACGATCGACCTTTAGTTGTGTGTCTAACATCCACTGAGGTACTAGGTGTGCATACGTAGCTCCACCTAATATGAACATATCCTTACGATGTAGAGGGTTAATCCTACTAGGATCTTGGATTACTTGGAATATACTATCAAAGGAGCATACAATAGACTCTTCACAAATCTTAGAGGCGATCGATCCGTACAGAGTGGCAATGTCAAAGTACGTTATTGTCGATTTGTTACTAAGCCTACTATCCATGCTCCCAGAGGTGTCTACTGCAATAAGAGTTCGACCTGGAAGTTTTGGAATATTCTCAATGCTACTCATCAGGGCGTCTTCAAGAGCAATAAGAGTATTCTTTACACTCCATACATCTGCTTCTTCTGCAGTAAGATTATTTACCTCTCTGTATGCTGAGTAAAAACGATAAGGCATCTGCTTTGAGCTTCTCACAGATAGGGGGTCCTTTATCCGTGAGAGTGCGTCACTCATATTGACTCTATTTCTAAGTAAATTACTGAGGTTACGAAGTAATGCCATATATCCCATTTTGGGTAGAATCTCCTCCCACTTTTTAGCCATATCTCGGCCGTCATTGCGAGATATTACTACTTCCCATGTATCGGGTACTTTAAGGGTATCACTTGCTATTTTACCAAATAGCTCATACTGATAGTGATCAGTAGGTTGGGGGTGAGTGAGGAATAGTACATCTTTAAGTTTGACCTTACCATCACGATTGTACTTCGCAAATTGATATTCATCAAACTTACCAAACGCTGATGCTAACCCGTACTTAAGCACCATCGGGAGCTTTGCTTTACTCCTTGGATATTTACCAAATTGGTATGATACTAATTCTGTCATATCGTCTACACGCTTGATACAATCCCTAACGTACCGTCTGGTATTTGGGATATCATCATGCTCACAGTTGGCATACTCTGCGAGTAATAATAGTGGGACAGATCTTAAGTGCAAAACACTTCTGCAATATGCTGCAAGCTTAAGAACAAACTCAGGGTCAAATCTACATACTTCATGGATTAGCTTCACAAGTTCCGTATCACTATTCTTCCCGCTGGTGTAGAATTTATTCTCACCAACAAGAGTAGATACAGCGCGAAGCATAAGCTCTGTTTTACGATCTACCCTATATGCGACTCCACCTTCATAGTTGTATGTCTTAGTAGAATCATGTGCCTTATCGTTAAACTTCATATCCAATCTCCATCTAAGTAATTCTGATATCTGTGCAAATGCAATATAAAGTTAGGAGAATAACCGAGAATGGGGAACCCATCTATATAGTGGGATCTTCCTCGTAGTGGTAGAAGTAACCATTCTCATCACATCCCAACTGGTTATCTAGGGAGAATTGTTGAATATGGATGAGGTTCGATTTAAAGTCGGAGTAACCATATTCTTCACATCCCTAGAAATGTCTCCAGAAGGATTTGAACCTTCTCCTGTCCAATACCAGTCGGAGTAGCTGTACACTACACATCCTAGATTACTAGGAGATCATTCGTATACAGGCATACCGTGCTACCTGTTACACCATGGAGACATTTGGTATATCTTACATCTATGTTCGATATACTACTCCCAGGGTGATGCCCTTGTAGGTACCATTTAAGGCCCATTACAACTAGATGCTGGGTTAATGCTAGAAGTGGGAGTTGAACCCACCTTTGATGAAAGTTCTTGGCTTTACACAAGGACCCGCGTCCTTCTAGCAAATGTGCGTTGTTTATTTATCGCATGTAACGCACAACCATACGGCTTTCTTTTCCCGGTGTGCTCCGGCAGGAGTTGAATTAGAATGGCTTAACAACCAAGGCGTTTAACCGGGAGAACAGCTGGAAGAGTTTGAGGGGTTCGAACCCTCTTAATGCCCGTGGGGGACATCGTTAGACCGAAGTATCTCTTCCATACACATCCCAGTAGGTGTTGGTATTACACCCACCTGATTGTCTTAACACCCTTGTAGCGTTTCCACAACCCCTTAAGAGTCTGCTCCACCAGTGCCAGCGCACCAGCGTACATAGCAACATACCGAAGGACGTTCTCCATGCTGACTACATCTCCCCATGTAGCGAAGAATCCTCCTATGATCGCTCCTGCAACTGCATTGACTCCAACTTTTACTGCATCGAGTTTATCTCCTGCGTTGTTTACATACCCAGTAATAGCATATGCCATACCAGATACTGCAGCGATTACAATGGTGATTACAATATCTGCCATTTCAATCACGCGTTAACCATTACGTAGAATGCACCCTTGCCAGTTGTGGTTGGATACTTGTCATCTGCGGTCATCACCGTGACAGTAGGCATGTATGTAGTACCGTTGTATTTGCCTGTTTTTACAAACACATAGGTATGCTTTACTACTGCCTGGCCGTCTATAAGAACACCCTCTTCAGAGAGTCCATCTCCGAAGTCGAAGATATACTTCCTCGCAAGCGTTCCTGCAGTGATCTTAAACACAGCTTCAAAGGGAGAACTCCCTTCCTGCTTCACAGGCGTAACCATTACACCTATGCTTTTAAACTCGTCATCTGCCATTGTATCATCCTCAGACTTCAATATCACTGAGTGATTTGATGTAGTCACTGATCTTCTTTGACTCAGGGTTCTTGAACGCGCCAGTGATGACAATACCATTGGGTCTGTCTCCACTCTTCATTATCCGACCGAGAACAATGATTTCAGTTCCCTTTGCATACTGTTCGACTTCTTCAGCAAGTTCATCAGTAGATGTAAATCCTACGACTCCCTCGACCTCTTCATCGTCAGCAAGAACAACCATCACAGATCCGTTAGATGTAACCTGCGAGTGGGAAATATATCCCTTTGTGATTATTCCAGTACCTTTGTCAAGTGTTTTCACATCAACAAGAGATACGGTCATATCACTCTCGACCGCGGCATTATATATGGTCTCCCAGAGTTCTTTCTCTTTAAGAACTTCCACAAGACGGATCTCAGGAGTCTTATTCACATTCAGGATACCATTGTCATTCATCATACCGAAGATATCATATACACTACCTATGGAGGCATTGAAATCTCCGAATGTTCGGACAAACTTCCCGTCGATGATGAAGTATGCTTCTCGTCTCATCACAGTCGGAAGAGGCTTACCAAAGTTTCGATTCTTCTTGGTCTTCTCTTCATCGAAGTACTCCCTAGAGTCTAGCGGGATAACTTTATCTCCCTCAAGCTTGACCTTACCATCTGTGATTGCCCTGGATGCATCCGCTTTGTATGCTTCCATTGCAAGGTACTTCTGGTATTGTAGAGAGTCCTTCATCTCATCAAGTGCTACACAAATTCCCCTAAACTTCTCGGCATTTGACCCCTTGAGAATTTCATTCAGCTTTAAACGGATGACTATATCCTGTTCGATAGCTGGTTCATCTTTCATAAGCGATGTAACTTTCGAGACAACAGCTTTGACAGTATTTGTCGCAGCCTTCTTGTCCACTCCCCCCTTAACAAGGAGGTCAATATACTCTGCTTCAGATGTCATAATATTCTGACTCCAATGTGTTTAAACTTTGTAAATAATTCTCTATGGTGCTTTTTAACATACCATGTATTGCCTTTGTATTTCAACTGAATTAGTATCCCCGAGTCTACCATCTTCATGAGATAGTACCTTGCGAGTCTAACTTCGATCTCGAATATTTCAGCGAAGTCTGTTATGGTATATGCTTCATTGTCCTTCCAGACATGTTCAGCATAATCATAAAACTTGTTACCCAGATCACTCCGACTTCTCTGAAATGTCACCACCCCGCTTACAGAGGTAAAGCTTTCCATCGGATTGCGTAACTCTGACGTCAACATCGGGGTGGTTCTTAAGATATATTAACAGTGCCGAGTAGACATTATCAATCTCCCTACCAGTTTGGTCCATGTTGATTTCAGCAGCATCGTGACCAGAGGTAATAAACATATCGACTAGTTCTTTAGAAGATAGTTTCTGGAGATCTTTCAAGTCTACCGGTTTGAGTATCATTACACCACCCCAGTCAGGAATTACTTATTCTTAGACTTGGGCTTATTCAGATCAATGTAGGCAACGCCCTCTTCATTTCGGGTGATCTCCCAAGTCTTCTGACAGACATTGTTGAAGTACGAATACTCAACCTTGTCTTCCCCAAGAAGCTTGAGTTCTTTTGCCATCTTATGGAGAGCAGAAATGGACATTTCTGTCTTACCGAGTTTTGCTCCCATCTGTTCTACGAAATCACGAATCTTCTGTGCAATCTCGCCCTTCCCTTTACGGGACCTTGCGGCGCTCTCGAATTTATCATAGAGCTCTGTGATGTCTTCTGGCATTTAAAATCTCCTACTTATTCGGGTATGCTACCCCAAATAAGTTACAATATAATATTCCCTGTATTAGTATATAAAGCTTTTGGTAGGTTATGAGGTTTATAGGAATTACGGGGAGAATATACTGTCCTGGCATGATTGGCAGAGGCCAGAGATTCGGTATTCTCGAAGGGAGCATTTGTCTCGAAACTCGTTAATATCGACGGCGTTCCCACAGATGGGACATATGCTTCGTTCGACAGCAGTTACCTCTTCTCCAAATCCCAAGGCACGCATGATGGATTTATTCATGAGGACGATCTCCTATCTTGAATGAGGCTGCACATATTGAGAATACGATGTATGCCAATAGAAGGTAGTACATCTCGATGCGCGCGTTAATCTGAGACAGTATTTCCAGTATGATTATGAACCATGCAATGAGACTCATTAGTTGGAATACCATTGCACCTTTTTCTAATGGAGTTAAACTCATGAAGGACTCTCCTTAAGTGCAATATTGATGGTACCATTGTTAAACCAGAAACTGTATGGGATGCTACGCCATATGTAGGTTCTAACCTTCTCATTTATCATCCGTACCATAGCTGATGTTTTCATAACCTTGAATTTTTTAAATCCAGGCCCACCAGATGTCTTTGTGAAATAGTTATTATCAACAGTTCGAACCCATACGTGAGTGTGGTTAATTACAACTCGTTCCACGCCAGACAGTTCAATTGGAAATTCGAGCTTCATTCTTCTTCCTCCATTGGGAATATTGATTTACACACTATGCATCTATATCCAGGTGCAATGGATAGTTCATGGAGTCCTGCTCCACATTCAGGGCATATCCCATTTGCGATACAGTTGTCTATTGCCTCATATCTATCTTGCACACTCTCTTCTCTTTGTGATAAGTAATACTTTACAAATGGGCATTCTACCCAATGGTCATTTCCTTCATCAGGGTCCCATCTACAAGTGGGGGTATCGTAACTCTCGCATATCCCACAAGTTGATTCATATACTTCATCCAAATCTCTCATACGCTTTCCTCAAAGTTCCCTCTCATATATCCGAATATATGGTATTGTCTTCACCTCTGGGAGAATTAAAGGGATGCTACAATTGGGACATAGTGGATCGTCCTCATCGTAGTTACAATCATCCTTATCGAATCTCCACTGACATGAAGGACATACATATATGAATGTCGGAATTACCAATGCCTTTATGGGGGTCATCTACTCATCTTCAGGTTCATTAACCTTCTGGGATTCAGACTTAAAGGTATATCCCTTTGATGGCACTGTTGGGGGATTTCCGATAAGCCTCAAAAGTGTTTGGTCAGGAGTCTCTCCAGGTTTTGCTACAGAGTCAAACTTCTCCTTCGTAGCTTCAGATATGATTATCCTTGCCATGTTCTTTCTCCTAGGATGGGTCAATAGGGATTACCTATATCATCCCCAATATGATTATCTCGTTTCCTACTCTTTACTAGGAAGGAAATCTTCACCTAGTTTTTCGACTATCTCTTCTTCGGAGAAGAATACACTTCCGATGTTGTTCGGCTCTACTATGAGAGATGCCCAGTCTGAAATGTCTACCCCATTGTTGTCAAGACACTCTATCATTATGCAGATGTCTTGACCATCATCTAGGATGAACTCTATGCAAGTGATATCTCCATAGATAGCTTCCACCGATATGTCTTTGATAGTATGCCCTATCATTTTAAGTAAAAGACGTTCCATATCTACAGGGTCTAATGAATATCGGATATATTCATTTGATCCAATGGGACGACACACAATTTCTTTTCTCATTTATACCTCGTCGAATAGTCCCATGATTATGAGGATTGTTCGAAGCTGGGTATCATAGTCAAGACTGTCCACCCATCGCTGTTCTTCTATGGATTGTTCTCTCAAGTCTTTGATGTTATCGAAATGCCTCCCGATTTTTTCCAATACATCATCAACTTTGATGTATCCATTTTCTACTGCCCATTCATCTGCGTCGCCATTGGCGATCCAGTTTTCGATGTCAATTTCACTCATTTGGTCACCTTCTCAAGGTATCCATCCCTAACTAGGTCGAGTATCATCTCAGCTGCAAACTCTGGATCTTCTTCCCAGGTGTCCCAGATTTCATCAGCTGTCAGTGGGATATCTTCTAGTATGGATAGATACCATGCCATGTTCCCAAGTTCTGTACTTTGATCCTGCACATTCGCACATGTGAACATCTCTGATAGTACACAGAATGTACTATATGAGCCTATCAGGTCACTTCCGCTCTCTGTGATTCTGTAGTATATGTGCACTAGTCCCACTCTCCCATTGGGTGTCCCAATTGAAATTCGTTAAATCGTGCTCGCTCATCATATGCCTGCCGTTCTTCAGAAGATAGGCTTTCATACATGAATATGCAATCAGCACAATCTCCTGGGCATTCGTCTGTACTACACTGTTTCATCCCATATCACCTTTTGTATTCCTATGTACCCTTCGGTGATAGCACTAATGAGTATATCCCGTGAGGGTGCATCATCGGGCGATTCAAATTCGTCTACATATGTCCTTATGATGGCATCGTACATTGAGTCAATATCAATGACAGATGTCCCATAGATGGGTATGTAGGTATCCTCTGCTACTAGTAGTAGGTCTACTAGTGGGTTGGCTTTGGCTATCTCAAGAACGACGGTATCTAATCCATGTTCGCCGGTTAGTTCTTTGAGATACTTGTTGCCCTTAGCAGTGCAAGCAATACATATTACAGATGCTTCGTCCACATATGCATAGTCTTTTCTCATTGGCTGTCTCTCCGTTTGATCGCCAGTCGAAGCTCCTTTGCCCGTTTGACTATCTTTTCTGATTGTTCCAATGGCATTGCACGAGCAGGAGTATAATCTCCTACTGAGTATACTTCCCTGATGAGTCTCAACCATGCGGTGTAGACTTTCTCCTCAGGTGAGAGCTTAGTTCTTCCTACCATTATCTCCTCCATGTGTACCCTTCGTCTTTCATATATGGGAAGATAACATCTGCTATCGTTTCTGATAGCTTTGCCCCATTTCTTGCTACAGCATGGGCTTCCTCATAGTGGTTCTCACCTGGTACTGCATCTATGTATGCTGCCCAATCTTTTACTCCCTCATTCGCGACAGCAACTACGAGCACCCGTTGGGCTAATGCCCTATGGAAGACTAACCTTCTTTCTGACATGATATCTCCTGTAGATGCTTCCCACACCATGGGCAGTATCTAAACATCAATACACTCATTGGTTCCCAATTAAAGCAATCCCACATTACAACATAGTCGTTGTTTTCAAAATCTTGCCCACACATCTCCTGTTTCCATTCTATACAATCACATCTTTCAATCATCATATCCCACCATTCAAACCAATTAATTGTATGTGGGTACCCCCCCCCGCAGAACTAACTCCCCATGCTCCTGTCATCAATAACTCCGTGAAATGTGAATCTTACCAATGATATATAGTCTTGCATTTCTGGCATTGGATCTCATCGAGTGCCACATGTTCAAACGTCACCCGTTGATGTGTGGATATTCCGCACACCGGACAAACAGGTTTTTCGCCGTAACAATCTTGTTTTGGTGCTTTCCCAATTCTTGATTCCATACTTTACCTCCTATTGTCTCCTTAGTAGTATCCCCTGATGGCGATGGGATTAACTTCTATTACTTCTATCCCCCATTCGTCTTTCATCCAGACGCAGAATACGTCAAAGTCTGATTGGGTCTGATGTAACACTGCGTAGTGAGTGGACTCATTATCTTGAGGATCGTCCATCTCGAAGTATGTGTCTTCTTGCGTGTCTCTTAATCCAATGTATCTATCCCATAACTTCTGTAGATATTCCCCTGAGATGCTAGTATCGACTAGGAATGTCGCTAGTATGGGGTTTTCATAGTCCTCCTCGTTTAATACCCAGCCGACTTGCATTGGCCGTTTCATAAATTGGTTAAACTCCCGGTAGCATTCACTACAGAGATCGCCGCTCCAATCTCTGGACCATCCATCGTCCACTAGTATGCGGATAGTCTCCACATCAGTGGCCCCACATCGTGTGCAATCACTCATCTTTCCTGACCTCCTTATGCCATATTGCATCTGGTCTTATATCAGGATGCGAAGGTTCCATCAAGCAATCCAAATCAAGTGTCGGCAATGAAGTGATGACTGTACAAGGTCCGATCATACACTCGTCGCAGACATATACATATATCATACTTCCTCCTCATCCTTCCTCATTATCATATACCCACTTGATACCATGAGGATACATGATATTACAAATGCCCCCGGATTATATCCCGTTATGATGATACCAGCCAAGTATGCAAGCAACATTCCAATTATCCGATTGACACTCATTCTCTTTCCTCCATTGGAATCATGCCCGCCCGTTTGAGTGCGTTAACATAGTTCGACACTTGTATCCGACTGCGCTCATCCCAATGATGGCCGTTTAACCAGTTGATTAGCATCCCATATCGCCCCGGTAATGGAACACCATGCATCTCCTTTCGGAGATCATACCATTCCTCCTCCCGAACTGCATCTCGAATCATCTTACGAGATATCCGAGTGCCCATCACCAACGCGTGCCAATCCCCTACAGTTGGATCCTTCCTATTCTTCATCTCCTTTCTCCCAGATGCTCTCTCCTCTAGCGAACATATTCGCAACCCTATGTTCTATCTCCACATAGTCTGCAACCTGCCGAAGGATCTCTACAGCATCTTCCACTTCATGACGTTCAAGTAAATCCTTCACAGACATGTCCTTCCTCACAAACATGACTGCCCACCCTCGGATGTTAACACGTTCATCTACCATTAACATCCCTCGGTATTCCCATGGATTATAGTGCACTCAGACATTTGATTTGTCACATGGTCGAACAGATTCTTATTCAATTGATACTCATGCCATCCTACTCTTAGGATAATCATCTCACCAACTTCATAGATCTCCCCAATCTTCACTGCTTGGGCTTTCCTTCCATCTCGCTTATTATCTGACATAACTCACTCAACCTCTCGTCAATGCGGTCAACCATTCTCTCAAGGATGGGGATTGGGATGGGGCCATAATACTCCCTACGGATGTCGATGGCAATATCGCCAATCTCTTCCACTAACTGCTTGACTCTATTATCCTTCATTCGTCTACCAGCCTGAGGTTCTTCACTCTAGCGTCTAGCCTGTCTTTCATTTCCATCTCCAGAAGGCACTCCCTAAGAAATAGTTGATGAGCCTGTGTCTCGCTGATGGTGCCCCTCAGACAATTATACCGAGAGATCTTACCATCCGCGATGGTCTCTCCGTTGCATGTGAGTTCGAGAAAATAATCTGTGTCATTGCCCATATTATTTCTCCCCTACATGTTTTTTCCTACTAGCCGGCACACCATAGAATACTGTGTTGGCCAGCTTCTCAATCTTGTGCTGCAACTTAATCATGTCAATCACAATCACTGGACAGGATTCCATGAATACATCCCCGAAGTTATCGGCTATGTGTACTTCCTCGAATACGTCAATATTCGCATTAATCCAGTCAATCTGGTCCTGCATCTTGTCCATCTGGCGTTGGCATTGAAAAAACGCGTCTTTCACACTTCCCATTGTTAGTACTCCGAATTGGTATTTCTGACAGTTGCACTATTTCAAAGTCGACATCCGCGTTAATTAGGTACTTGAGAAATTCCTCACAGAGAGACTCCTCATCCCCCATATGTCTACCAAGTACCAATTCCCGTAGACGTTCTCCTTCATTATATGCCCTATCACTTCGATACCCAACTGTTAGGTACTTCGAATATCTGACAATGTACATTACTTGGGTCCCCATGGCCATTTATATAACACATCAGGTGGTATTGACATTAGTCTATTATAGAACAACCACATGGTATACCCGTCACCAAACTCTTTATACCGATTGACTATCCAGTCTAAGAACTCCCTAACGAGATTCCTATACGCTGGATCCGTCGTGATATCGAACGATACTCCCTTCCCATAGGACTCCCTTACCGCCATATAATATATGGGGATAGAAGTCCCAGCTGGATAGTTCACGAAGGTAACACCCTCGTTTATATCCACACACTCCCATAGTATTTCCTCGAGAATGTTCTGCACTATAACCATCGGTAGTTTGGGTTCCAGGTTTACAGAAATAGTCATACTCTCTCGATCAACCCGCATGATACGCAATACCCCCATTCGGTTAGATCTCTCTCGGTTATTCCTCCAATGCGCTTACCATATCGCCTTAACGATAACACATCAACAACTCCCATTAAAGCAACAACCGATAGTCTCTTAGTCTTACCCCGCGTTATTTTACCATAACACTCGTCTACCATCCGTCTAATATCAGCCTTACTTACGTAATCCTGATATCCAGCCACACTACTAACCAATCCGCAATCCCTACAGAAGTACTCACCCTGAAGTTTGTCGCGCCATCGGAGAACTACCTGTCCCCCGCATTCGTAACATCTCCCTCTAGGACGCTCCTTCCCCATTGGATACTTCACGGCCATAATGCTCTTAGGGCTTAATTACGATGGTCCCAACTTCTCTCGAGGGGATTCTATGAGCCCCCAGGTACCGAGCAAAACACTCACCAACCGTTCTGTCAGGCCGGTAAATCAGTGTATCATATGGTAAGCCGTCCTTATGACGATTCACCTCACGTTCATAAGCAAATGCCCACTGAACATGCAACTCATCTACCCTATCCTCGAGCAACTCTCCAGGATACTCCGGTATCTGGTTAGGGATCTCAACTGCATACTCAACAGCCTCCTCCCCTTCTTTAAAAACGATAACAATCAAGGGCTCACCCCTCGATTGTGATGGTCAAATCCTTAGGTGCTGGAGATCCGATATCCTTCTTCGCGATATACAAGAACTTCACAGCGTCTGTTCCAACCTCCGAATACCTATACGTATTCTTGGTCTCCTTCTCCTGTGTGAATTTCAGCTTCAGTTGTACCATAGTGTGTCCCTCCAGAAAAGAGTAACCACAGGATTACTCTTCCTTCTTGACTTCCTTCTTGCGAACAATCACGACGCGGCCTTCTGCGTCCTCAGCCAGCTCATACGGAGAGCTCTTACCCTTCACGAACGACCTCAGTTGGTTGTACACCTTGCGGCCCCCAGTCTCCTCCTTAATCGCCGCAGCGATCGCCGCGAGACTGATCTCATCTCTGCCCATTGAGAAAACCTTCTCAATGACCTCCGCATACACGGCAGACCCAACGCCTGAGGATCCCCTCACACGCGCCTTGGCCTGTTCCTCGTACTTGTCATACATTGACACAAGGTCGTCCATGTTCATTCCACTCTCGGTCGCTGCAACCGTCTTCTTGGTTGCCTTTCCAGTCGGTTTCTTCTCGATTTTCATTCTTCATTCCTCCGACACCCCAAGACGTATACCCAAACGAAATCCTCTTTCATTTCTCATTCCGTCTTAGGTTGTCTAATATATATTTATTTTATAAGTATATAAATCTTTTTAAACATGTCCCATCCTTAAGATCTATATACAAAATATATTATCTAAAAACCCTAAGTACAAATTGGCGTTGCGTCACATTTTTGTCCACCTCCATTTTTCTCATCCCGCCTCCAGTTAGAGGGTATAAGGACGAGGGGTAAGGAGAAGGGATTTCCTCCCTTTTAGCCTGTCGCAGAGGGGGTCCTCCGGCTAGAGGCCAGTACATGTTCCAGAGATGTATTTCCCCCTTCATGGGACTACTATATATACTTTTCGTAAGGCCGACCCCTTGGTGGATCGACATACGACCCCTGGAGAAACCATTCTACGCGCGCGACCGTCATCCTCCCTTGTGGTTTACCCCACAGTTAGCAATACCCCACCCCCATGGTCTGGCCCGTGTATTGCTATATAACACGGTCTGGGACCCTTTAAATTATTCCCTTACCCGCCAATTAGCAATACCGAACGGCCGTTAATTGGGCATTCACCCTATTCCACTATCCCAAGATGTAGATCCCTGCCTCAGTATGTTACTACTTTGACATAGATCCCATTATGGGAAGTATTTGACAGTCGGTACATTTGTGGAATGCTAAGTTGTTTCTAATTTCTCACCTCCTGGGATAGGACATTTTACCTTCCTACCCTATCAGGGGAAAGAAATTAGAGGAAGTGTACCATGAAATCCTTGGTAGCTTCCATACGTTATCTCATATCGAAGTGATGATCGTACCACTCAGCCGAATTGGTAGTGTGGGCTATTATGTTAATAGCCTTTCTTACCCATTCAATATCGGTAATTGGATTACCATTCCATACAGCAGGTCTTCCTGCTTTTATCCACATCTTGGCATTCATACTCATTCACTCCCAATCAGCATCCCATGAATCTCCATCGTCCATTGGTGCTGATAGGTTGGTCTCTTCTAGGATGCAGTTCTCCTTATTATCATAGAGCCGTAACTCTATGTCCAATTCACAAGGACAGTCAATCTCTTCGTATTCACCCTCTAATCGAGAGATCAATAGATCGACTCCTCTGTGAATAAGGAGTTTGTCCTTATCTGTAAATAATACCATTTCTTACTCATCTCGGAGTGTATACCTAAGATCTCCCAGATCTTCCAGAAACTCTATTACATTCGCTATCACCTTCTTAGTTGGTGACATTCGAAGAACCTGTGCCATAACGTGAGCGGTATGATAACCGCGTACGCCCCATTTGTGATCGAACTCCTCAGGCGTCATTCTTCATATCCATTCATCCATACTTTAGTACATCTCTGAGGTATCTCTCCTCTTCATCGATGAGCATATCCAATGTGAGATAGTCAGCATCTTCATTAGCCCACCAGATACATATGGTAACAAATCTGTTGGGATAGTTGAAGAAATTGAATATTCGTAGGGATATAATCATCCCTGTCACTCTGACGATGCGTTTAATCGTCTTCAAGTTCCATTGACGTATAAGCCACATACCATTCTCTATTCCAGTATTCGTACTTCTCATCCAGTCCTTCTGTAATCATGTCAACCCAGGATAGAAGGTATTCCCAGGCATCATCCATAAGGCGTCCTTTGAAGTGTAGCCTTTGGATAATATGTGCACGATGCTCTCGAGAAGCATGGTAGTTTAATACACATACCCCTCTAATTGCATCGTGTAAATTATCTATCTTGTACTTCTGTTCTTCGGCCTTCTGTTGGTCGTTTCTAGAAGTACTAGGATCTCTCTCTTTCGGTCGAGATCCCTTCGCCAACGCTTCATCGTACCTTTTGAGCAGGTCTTCATACATGATCTATGATGAAGTCTATTACGTTCTCATACCGCGCACAGCGGTCTACAAGACCGTTGACAGTAGCTTGAAGGTCTCTAATCCGCTGTTTCTGTTCTTTGTCTAACTTGTTGAGTTCATGGATCTCATTGCGGTATGTAGCAAACTGCTGATTCATACCAGCAATTGTGGTTTGAAGCTCATCGATCCTAGGATCTCTAAAGAGAGCCTTCAACCCATCTCCAGTCTCACCATCAATGATGGGAGATTCAGTTTCTTTCTTCATGTTCTACTCCTGCTAGGAGGGACACCCTCACTAGCTTCAGGGTAAAAATAAATGTTATTCTAGCATGAACGCATCATACAAACCAGCATGCCAGTCTGATAATGAGTTTGCTACATCCCACTTATCCGCAAATTCAGGGAAGTCTGCCCTGTCTGTGCGCATAAGTCTGAGTATTTCATCTTGACCTTTTATGATAAGGCCTTTGATGATATCTCTTGACATATGATCTTCCACCCAAAGAAGAAGATTAGTTAGTCTTCTTCTTCTGATTCTTCAGGTACCCATAGATGTACCTGTAGATCATATTTTCCTTCTTGCTGTTCGCAAGCTGCTCCAGACGCAGCTGTTTGAGTTCTGTCCTCGTCATCTTGACGATTTCAGTTCCCACACGAACCGCTTCACGGTCTCCTCCCTCAGGAAGGGCATTGTACCTTTCTGCGAGAGTGTCGGTGATGGTTCCCTTCAGGGCACTCACAGTGATCTCCCTTCCCTTCTCTTTGAGAACGGGTACAAGGAGCTTTGTAAGCTCGATTACGTCCCCATAAGGAACGTTCTTCCCTGCAGAGACTTTGCGGCTCTGCTGCTGTTCTGCCTTCTTGTCATAGAGGGCAACGAGGTCGTCTGTGACCTCTACCGGAGCAACCTTTGTGGTCGCTTTCTTAGCCATTCTTGCTCAACTCCTGGGAGGCGTATCTGATTACTCAGACCGTTTCTCCCATCAGGGATGAGAAAAATGGTAAGAAGGGACGTGCAGGTTGTCCTTCTCATGGTACTATACTACAGATATGTATAATCTGTTACTCACTTCCCAGACTTCGAAAGTCTTCGTGTACTCTTGTGCTATACTGAGGATTTGACCTTCACGAAGGTTCATTATCCTTGCTGCAGCTTTAATGGTAAGATCCTTACCACCAAGCCTGTGCAACATCTCCCTAGCAAGCCACTGCCGGGAGTATCTGTCAAGAGGTTGGAACTCCCTCTTGAATTTGTTCGGTACATTCATGTAGTTCACCTAGAAAGTGTTTTGTATTAGGTTGAAGTCTGATAGAACTTCATGTTCATCGAGAAAGTCTCCGATGCATCCTCGAAGATCTTCTACCTCACCAGGTTTTAGATCCTCATGAGTCTCTATGACTATGATCATGATCGCCATTAATTCACCTCCTCAGACTATACCATGTTTATCGCGCAGGTATTTACGCACGATTAGTCTAGCTCGAACCTTCTCCTGAACAGTATTCGAAGATTCAATAGCTACTATCATGCTTACTGTGTGAAGTACTGCTTCAACATTAAGATCATTATGTATAGACACCAGTTCATCTATGCCGCTGAAGATCCTTTCGTAGTCGAGTGCCATCTCAATCACGTATATCCATATAACTTTTCTTCCAGCCTTACCTTCTCATACACCATGGACTCTTCATCGAACATCTTCCCACAGTCTATGCATACAAATTGGTCTTTACCAATTTGCTTGAACCGTTCACAAATCTCACACATGCTGTTAATTCACCTCCTTTAATCTGTCTGAAGGACGCCGTTAAGCGTCTCTTCAGTCTCCAGTCCAAGGACAGCGATTAAGTTATATCTACTAATCTATCCCATTACCTGTTAACTAGCAATCCTGATCCACAAGATACATTCAACTCACTAGATATTCGTATCGCTTTGCTTACGTTCATAATCTATTCCACCACTATACAGTTTCATTTATACTTCACCTCCATAGGAAAGTGTATTTCTACGTGACAGGATCATCAGCCCGTACCCTCCTTGCTCGTCTCCTGCGTACAGGAGAGTCATCGCCCCTACGATCAGTCCCCTTGCGGAGAAGCTAGTCGAGTAGTCAGCTCGAGTACGAGGATTTCCTCGTATTCTTGCCACTCCCCCGACTGGCTTTCCGCCCAGGCGTGCTGAGCGTAAGCCTCGGCTGCCTCACGAGTCTCGAAAGGTCCAGAGAGGAAGTTATCCTCGCTGTACCCCGAGCTACCCGCCAGGTAGACGAAGTGTTGTCCCATATCTCACCTCCTTTCGGGATGCGATATTTTCCTGCTACCAGATGTCAGCTGGTTCTCCATCAAAGATTAAGTTCTCTCTTCTCATCATCTGATAGACAGAATCCATCATATTGTCTTACGACTACCCATTCATAGATTCCATCTTCGATAATCAGGTACTTAATCTCTACAGTATTATGATACTTCTTATACCATTTCTCCGCTTGAATCTTTGCTTGTTCGAACGTTCGTACATCTTTGTGATGAAACTTATCCCAGTCTCTCACTACTACACACCATTGTAACTTCTTCATACTTTACCACTCCTTAACAGTACTCATGTACCTTCCAAGTAATCTGTTACTTTCAACATCCTGTACCATTAGATTAGGTCCACTACCATAGTCTACCCAAACTAATTTAAATTCGCCATTATTGTACAACTTCCAACGGTAAGAACTACCGTTAACCTCAAACCATACTTTCATCATCTTAATCACCTGTTAATAGGTTATGGAATCAAAAACCTATTTAATCTATGTAGCATATATCTCCATCCCGTGACTATACGGCAAACCCCATAGTTGAAATGTCATTGGGTCAGACCTCCATTGGATGATAGGCCGATGGTGGGGAGGGAGGGGGGGTAGGGGGGTGTAAGGATGATAAAGATGCATATTGTTTATAAATAGTAAAAAGAAAGATATTTAAATATGAAAGGATGTCCTATTTGTGAGTCGGGCACGGTCGGGAGGACGTGGTCGAGAGATGTAATAATGGGGAGGAAGTCATCGAATGAGATGGCAGATTATTTTGGGGTATCGCATCAAGATGTGATGGCTCATTTGAATACCCATGAATTGGTGGTCGATGAGGAGAAGGGGGTTTATGAGAGTCCTGATTTTTATATGAACGAGTTGTTGCGGTTATTGAAAATGTTAAAGGATTGGTTGAAGTTCACAGTGGAGAATGGTAAAACGGATAAGTTTACCATTGATTCAGGAACTAAGCTCGCGCGCGAAGTTCGGATGACCCTAGAAAGTTTGGCGCAGTTTCAGGGGCGCTTGGATAGGTCGTCGAGTGTGAACATAACGCAGATTAATATGAAATATATGCAATTGACATCAATGTTGATGTCCGCGGAGGTGTGCCCAGCATGCAGGCAAAAAATTATAGCGGTACTAGACGAGTCAACACCGGCTCTGGAAGTAGCGAATCCGTAGAGGATAAGGATTATTTCGAATATATGAGAACGGTCATCAAGGGGAAGGCCGATCCGGGGTGGTTCGTTAGTGACATATTGGGAGTTAAGTTATTCCCATCCCAGGATAAGATACTAAGGGATTTCTATAGAGATAGATACTATGGGGAAGTTGAAGCATATAAGAAGTTAATCCTTAGGGCAGGAATGCGAAGTGGGAAGACGGCTCTTGCTAGTGTGCTTGGAGTATATGGTCTATTTGATATCATAACGTTGGATAACCCATCAGAGTGGTATGGGCTCTTACGAAATCAGCCCATATTTATTACAGCAGTCGCTACATCTGAGAAGCTTGCGAACGATGGTGTATTTACCAATATGTGTAATATCATAGAAGGATCTGAGTGGTTTAATACATGGGGAGATTTGAATATTACCAATGATAGGATTGCACATAGGAAGAAGCATGTCATCGCGCAGGTGTTATCATCGTGGGCGACCACTGCTGTGGGGAGATCCAATTATATGGTGATATTTGATGAATTGGACTTATTTGAAGAAACATCAGGGAAGCGAGGAGCATGGGAGATATATTCAAGATTAAGAAAGTCGACGGACACCTTTGGACGCGACGGCCGGGTTGTAGCTATTTCTTCTCCGAAAGGAGCGAATGGAATCATTACACAATTATGGCGAATAGGATTGGAGGAGAAGAATACGTTAGCACTAACCTACAAGACATGGGAGATGAACCCCAATTTAACGGAGGACGAACTTAGAGAGGAATATAAACACGATATGGCTACATTCTGGAGAGATTTTGCATGTATGCCCGAAACTGCCGGAGGGGTGGAATTCCCAGAAGGCGCGAGATTAACCCGGATGGAGAATGTATTAGAAACCCTCAAACCGTCTTCCTTCCCAGTAATACGAGCTATGGCTATTGACCCAGCTGTGAAGAATGATGGATTCGGAATTGCAGTGGGAAGGGTTGACCCCAGTGGGGGAATAATCGTAGATGGAGTTAAGAAGTTTATGAGACGAGAGGGAGATCCATATATTAGTCCTATGGAGATTAGAGCCTTTGTTGATGTTGCTATCCAAAAATTGGGGGTGAACTATCTCATATATGATACATGGATGTTCCCAGATTTGATCGAGCATGTTAAAATTAAATACGGCATCGATGGGGTGAAACATATCGTAGGAAAGGAAGACTATGATAGATGGAGAGAGATGGAGAATAATCCCGAGAATCCAGTAACTGTAGTATATAATGATGATCTAAAGAGGGAGACAGATTCATTGGTAATCACATCTGCAGGATCAAAACCTAAAGTAGACCACCCATTTGGTGGATCTAAAGATGTAGCTGACTGTGTTGCGAATTTAATTTGGTTCTTTACTCAACATAATGTAGTAGACCAAATGCCAGATTTAGTAGTATTTAAGGTGATATGAATGAGCATAATTAGAAAAATAAAAGGATGGTATGCAACGTTATCCTCTGGGAGTTATACAACCAGTGATAAAGTTGTAGCAGCGAAGAGCATAACGAACAACATTGCGTCATATCTGATTGATCTTACAAAGTTCGATAATATGGATGATGCAGAGATATATGAGCAATTATATGTCTGGGAGCCTGAAGTTGGGTCATCTATAGATAGGTTTTCAACCCTAGTGGGGGATTCATACAAGGGATTCACCCTAAAGGATGGGGTTGCATCTGATGGAGTATCCGAACAGATGTTGGCTGACGCAAATGAGATGTCTGATGATATGGATATCAGGCAATACTTTGAAACGTATGCAGAGATACTTCAGACTCATGGGAACTTATATCTTGAGAAAGGAAAGGACTTCTCGTTAACTATTATTCCCAATCGAATTGTAACTGGGATTGATAAGTTAGAGAGAATGAATAACTTCATGACAAGCACTACAGATGTTATTACAGCAGAGAATTATCTAATCCTAAATGAAGGACTAGACGCCCAGAAGGTATTACAGAAGCATCAATTCATACATGTTAAGTATAAATCAACCCCTGTATATTATACAGATAGATATGGTCGTAGGACATATAATATATATGCACCATCTCCTCTTCATAGAGTAGTCATCTCTGTGTGGTGGAAGAGATTGATGATGATCATTGATGTACTCTGGAGGTATAAGAATGTACCTAGGGAGCACCATCAGATAAGTGGAGCATTGTTCTCTATGGACAAATACGCAGGGGATACTGAAACAAGAAGGACTGCTGCGAATTCTGATATGGAAAGGTTCATAGATAGTTATATATCTAAACTAGGAACCCAAGTTCCTGACCAAGGGTATGTTACATCTGATTCGATTAAAATCGATATGGTAGAGAATAAGAATATGTCATATGTGAGGACTAACGAGATTATAGAGCAGATCAATCAACAGATATTTGGTGTGATGCATATGCCAAAGAGTATGACCTCTGGAGAGTCTCATAGCTCATATGCATCTGAGTTAGTCGTATCTAATTATGTTGAGAATAAGGTCGTACAAGTAGCATCGCGCGTTAAGAATGTTATATTGAATAATATGAGAGAACGTCTTCGGGCAATCAACCCACAGTATCCCGTGGATAAACTGGATATCATAATTGATATAGAACTTGCAGCAAGTAGATTGGAAGCTACTAGAGAGTTTGCCATAATGGTAGATAGTGGATTATTTGATATGGACGAACTTAGATCCATTAGAGAATATCCTCCGCTTAGACCTGATCAGACTCCATATGTTAAAACTAAAGGATCTACCAATACCTCCACTCCAGGGTCTCCTATATCATACCCAGAGACACCAGAGAGTTCATCTCAGCATCCCACTGATACTGGTAAAGCAATTGTGAACCAATCAGAGAGATAACCTTTTTATTTATATATATGAAATCACAAATTATCATCTGGAAGGAGTGAGTAGATGGACTCTCTAAAATGGAAGAGTACAGATGTATTAAAAGTCAGTGGGTCTACTGTAAAAAAGGGGAAATTTACTGCGGGTATTCCTTCCCCCGACGGTACAGTTAAAGAAGGTAAGCTCACTGATTTTACTCCAGAGGTGATACGTAAGATATATGGGAATATTGATTCTCATATTCCATACTATCTGGGGCATAAACTTGATCCAACCCGAAAGATAATCGGGTATGCATATAAGTTTGGTCTATCAGATGGAGAGGATGATCTACATCACCAAGGTTTCGTCTTTGACGATCCTGCGAAGATTAAAATTACAACTGAGGGTCATGATAAGATCAGTCCAGAGATTGATTTTACAATTGACTCCAATGGTAATATAATCGATGCGCATCTGGATGGTATGGCATTCGTACCCAATAATGCTATCGAGGGTACTGACACACAGATGGCAGTTGCCGTCTTTAGTAAAGCATCAGAGGAAAAGCCTATGACAGCAGAAGAGTTTCTAAAAGATAAGGGGCTTGCAACAGAGGATATCACTCATGTGAAGAAGTTATTTGAAGATGCATCGGTAGCACCGTCTGTGCCTTCAGATAGCGGGACTGATATACCTCCAGCGCCAACGCCAGCATCCCCTATCGTGGATGGTAAACCACCTAAACAGGTGGAATCATCTGGGAAGAATGATAGTACAGAAGATTTGAGATCTGAGCTCGTATCTATGAAGACAAAGTACGAGCAGCAGGTAGCTAGGACTGAACAACTCCTTAGTATGCAATACGATGGTATTGTAGGTGAGTTGAAGGAACTAGGAGTTGAGAATCCTGGTGAAATCGTAAAAGGCCTCCCAACGGAGAGTAAAATAACTGTCCTTTCTAAAATGAAGGGTACGATTATTAAGAAGACTCCGTTTTCGAAAGCTCCTGAATCTGCAGCACCTCCCCCATCTCAGGGAAATGTAGATACTGCATTCAAGGAAGCGCTTTCTGAATTGGGATTGAAAGAATCTGAGTATAATAAACTTATGGGAGAATAATCATGTCTGGAGGACTTGTAAACGAATCGGACATCCAGTCGTATACCACGGATGACGCGATTACATATGCAGGGTCAATCATAGCCTTCGCAACTACCGCAAATCATGTTATGCTTTGTGGTACTAGTGATAAGCCGATTGGATATGCATTTGTATCTACCAAACATCCGATCACTGAAGTAGCACAGGCTGACGTAAAGGTCAGTATTGGTGCATTCAAGCCTGGTATAATTATCGAAGTTCCCCTCCCAGCATCGCATGCGACGATTGCGTGGGGAGATGAACTTGAGACTGCCGCGAGTGGATGTGTAATAAAGAAGAGTGGAGCAGGAGAAATCATTGGTACTGCACTTGCAGCAGTTGCAGGTAATACTGGTGGATTCATTAAGCTCCGTGTGAATAAATATACGGCGGCATCTTGAGGTGAGTAACATGACTGGATACGTACATGATAGAAGGATGTTCTCAAACCCATCCAATGCTACTACATCTGATAAGGATATTCTCAAGGCAGAGATCCTCAGGCGTGTTGTATATAAGAAGGCTGAAGAGCTGATGACTGGAAAGGCTGCAGTGAATCTTGAGGGCATGGATGCTCTTGAACTGAAACTTACACTGCCAACATCGACTAGGCTTGACCCTCAGGAGATTTCTGAAGGGGCTAAGGCTGATCTTCAGCACATGGAATGGTTCGACGTAACTCAGGTTATGAAGAAAGAACAGGTTCGGATTCTTGTAACTGATGAAGCAAAGGCTAGAATGCTGAGTGATATTCAGACAAGGTATTCGATCAACGCAGCAGCTCGTGGGCTTGCATTTTCTAAGGATACTGATATCTTTACAACCCTCGCAGCTGGCTCTGCTGGTAGTGATGCTGCTGGTACTGCTTGGAATGCTGCATCTGGTGCAGATCCTGCAAGGAATATTGCAACTACTATTGGGACGATTCTCAATAACACAGTTGCGATGGACTCCGATGTATCAAGCATTGTGATATTCTATCCAATGAGGCTGTATGGTTTCCTGAAGAAGCCAATCGAAATTGGGCAGATGTATCAGAGCATTGCTAGGTTCGTCGAAGCTGAATACCAGATTGGATTCATTCCAACTAGGCAGCTTACCAATTCGGCACTTGTGGTTATGAAGAGCGATGAGACTGCGATGCATGTAACCTACACTGGATCCAGTGTGCCTACTGCAGAACAGGATCGCCTCGCAGGTGTTGGAGATGAGTATATCCTTACCCAGTATTTCAAGACATTCATTGTCCCTGAAGCTGAGGGTGGATCTACTAACAACCGGATTCGAACTATTACAGGCGTGTATGCATAAGGGTGATTATCTTGGCACTAGACCTCCCATCATTAATTTTTGATGTACGGGCTGGTGTATCCGAACTCCCGGAGGAGTTCGCCAATGATAATCAGCTTTATAGAGACATTAAGCGCGCGAACTCATTTGTGAATAAGATTAGAGACTCATCTATAGACGAGGATGATAACTTTCTTAAGAACTGTGTAATATCGCTTGCGATATATTATGCATATCTGAACTATACTAGTCTGGCAGAGAAGCAATTAGGTACGCTTCCTCCGACAGCAGCTGTTCGGGTTAAGGCTCTTAGGGAAGTCGCAGTTGGATTTCTCCAACTGATATCTACTGTTCCATTAGATGATAATCTCATGATTGACACAAGTGGATACAAAAACACAGCTGGAATCGCAATTGGGATAACTGACTCGATACTCACTCCATGATAGACTATACGCAGAGCATACAGGTCATTCCTGTTGATGCTATACTCAAGAAAGATCCTAGAGTGTTGTCTACTATAGAGAAGGCTTCTAGGATTCTTGAGAACTATTGGAGGAATAACGTTAATAGATATTTCTCCAAATCTCTGCGTTATAAGATGTCAGCACATCGACAGGATAGAATGTACATATCTCCTGGTAGGGTTAAGACCAACCAGTGGAGGAATGCTATCAAGGTTAGATACCTTCCGTACCAGAGTAGGGTTCATGTATACATCGGACAGGTGTTCAACCCTAAAGATATGCAAGACTACTCTGTTAGACTTATGGAAGGATATCCTGCGATGTATGGAGTGAGATATTCTGCTTCTATGGATATGCTTGTACGTGACCCTGGAGGGAAGCGTAGAGCGATGAGTGCAGACCCATATAGGAGGTGGATTACAGAGTTCCTGGGAGTAGTTGATGGAACTATGGAAACGCTTGCTAGTGATATAGCTACTCAGATATCTGATGAAGTTGTGAAATCAGTTGCGGATAGGATTCAGCAAATGTTCCCAGAGGAGTTCTAATGATAGCAGATATTAGAACTGCAATGACCGAACTCCGGTATATTGTAAAGAATACTAGACAAGAGAAGATTGCTCCTAATGAAAGAGTAGTTGTGATTGATGATATTGAGATAGAGATAGTAGACACACATACGTATAAATCATACGTATGGGTTGCTATCGAGTGGGATGAAATGCATCCAGATAATCTTCCTATTGAGATTCCCAAGTTAATTAAGAATCTAGAGGAAAGGATTATGGCGAGTGGTGCAAATAATAAGACCACATTTAAATTCAGGCAATCACAAATAAATCCATTAGGAACGACATATCGCGTAACTATAATTGTAGAGTACGTGATAGCAATCGACCTAGAGTATTATGGAGAATAAAACATGGCACGATTCGTTGAATTTGGTGTAGAGACTTCGTATGGAGCAACACAGGGTACCCGCACTGGTGTGAAACTTACGCAGTTCTCAGATCCTGTAAATCGTAATCCCGTGGTTGAGGAATCCCTTGATCAGACAGCCGCAAGTGCTATCTATGGTGGTATATACAAGCCATCTGGTACACTTGAGGGGTTGTTAAGACCAAAAGGTATGGAAGGTATGTTCCATGCACTTACAGGAGATACTACTGCTGCTACTAGTCTTGAATTCCAGGACACTATGAAGTCATTAACAATGGTTGTTGGTGATGATCAGGCGGCAGCGGGATCAGGTAAGTATACACTATACAATGGTGTAGGACTTACAAGGTGCGAGATATCCTGTAATGTAAAAGAGTTTGTACGAACTCGGTGGAACTACATTGCAGGTAAAGCTGTAGTGTTAACTTCAGGTCCAACTGTATCGTATGCATCTAATGATGTTCCATCTGTGTTCTATAATGCAGAGTTCACCATTGATGGAAGTCCAGTTCCAGCTAAGGGTGTTACTATAGTTATGGAACGTAAGGTAGATGAGGACTACTATTACATTGGAAGTCCATTCCTTCAGGGTATATACCTAAGTGGGCTGTCTGATATTAATGGTACGATAACATTCGGTGCAGGCGAGTGGGATAGGATTGAAGATGTACTCATAGCATCTGGATTAGCAACGGCTGGTGGTAATCAGTTGAACCCAGTAATGAACGATCTTGTAGGAGGAGAGTTGGAGCTCGTATGTATGGACCCTGATGGGGTTGCACCTACAGTTACGATTACCCTTGCAGATGTGAGAATTACTGAGATGAACCGCAGTGTTACAGGACGTAACCAGTGGGAGAAGACTGTTAACTATAGAGCAGTAATGACTGATCCAAGTGACTGTTTGATCAATCTTGCAGTTGTGTGAGGTGAATAATATGGCATCGATAAAGGATAAGGCACAAGAGAGTGAGAAGGAAGAGAGTGGAGAGAAGGAAAGTAAGATTAGGACTCAATATGTGATTGAGACAATTAATGGTATATATACCATAAAGCGTCCAGTCGGCGTTGTTGGGGCTAAACACTTTTCTATCTTGACAAAGTGTGTACCAAGCACTAGGGATGAGGATGGTAATGTGATTCTCAGTCCAGCAGATAACGAGAGAATGTCGGCTGCATTCGAACAGTGGAGCACTATGGTTCTTCCCAAGATAGTAATAGATGGACCCTTTACTGGGGATATGATTCCTGGGGAGGATCAGTATGCATTGTTCCTTGCAATGTTCAATGTAATGAACTTTGGAGTTGGTCCTAACAGGGATCCATTTCGCATACTCTAGTGATACCTCCTGGAATGATAAAGTAGATTCATTAAAGACCCGACTGGGGTTGTTAAGCCTTATGTCGGGCACCAGACCCTCTTCCTTATTTGCATGGGATGATTCAGATGATTGGTTGGATCGTCTTATGTTTGATATATCAATATCCGAAATAACATGGGAATTTATATTCAAAACGATAGGGAGATAAATCTATGGTTGATAGGGATATCAACATTGATATCAATGCGGACACGAGTAAGCTAGAAAAGAAGATACAGTATATTGAACAATATATTGCTGGCCTACAACATCAGATAGATTCTCTTAGTGAGAAATCTACTGGTGTACAACAGGGTAGCGGAACTCCTCCTTCTTATGTTGGGAATCCTGAATGGGATAAGAAGATAGAAGAGCTTAAGAAAGAACAATATGAGCTCATGAAGGAGGATCTAGTATTGCAAAGGAGAAGGTTAGCCTCTCTTCGAAGTCAAGATCCTAAGTCTCCTACATTTAGAGATCCAGGCCCTGAGACTGGGTGGATGTCTACAGTTAAAGAAGGAGAAACTACTTATGAGAACTTTCCTGTTATAGACGCGAAGCTCTCCCAAAAGGAAGTTGAGCAGTTTAGACATATGGCCGAGGCCCGTCGAAAGGCCAGAGAAGCAGCTTCACAGCGTCTTCCTACTAAGACTGCGATCTCTTCTAATTATCTATCTTCAGAAGTTATCCCTGAGGAGGATATCCAATTGGGGTATTCAACTGAGGATTTAATAAATATGATTCCTGTTCATAGGGCAAAGACACCTGGACTTAATATAGATCCCGATGAACAGAGACAAATAGCAGCTGGAGAGATGCATGGGCCATGGGTTAAAGCATTTAGGTCTGGAAAATTAAGAGGAAAGCAGCCAGCGAATATTAAATCTGCACATGCTAGAACTAAGGCAGAGCCTATTGACTTTATGGAAACCCAGCAGTTTATAACTGGGATTGAAGGAAGTGATTTTAATAATATAATAGAGGCTGTCGAACGTTGGGGAGATCCTAATAATGTTCCAACTGCAGAAGAATTAGATAGAGTTACCCGGCATGCAGTATCATGGGCATACTTTGAGAAAGCCAATGCTATACGAACTGGGGATCTTGATAGATTCTATGAGATGGCTCCTAAGATTGAAGCTGTGTTGACATCTCTTCAGAGAGCTCGTACGTTAGGAAGATTTGAGGATACTGTCCCTTCAGGAAGGTTGAATCTAAAGACGGGTGCCAAGGAAGGATTAACAAGAGAGAATCTGTGGACAATGGGGCAGTTGTCTAAATCATTTATCCCCCAGCGGCCGAGCGAAATTGCGGGTGACTTTGGATCAACTCACCGAATGACACAGCAGCTTGATTCTCTTGCGAGAAAGGGATTGGCTGAAAGAGTTGTATCTCTCCATTCATTACCTCCAGAGATGTGGGCACAGACTGGGATGGAACAATTGTCGAATGTGTTTTTAAATTCGATGAATAGATGGGCTCTTACTGAGAAAGGGAAACAACAGGCTGTTGATTTGGGAGTTACTGAATACCCAGGATATGGTGGAATAGAGACGCCTGAAGATCTTCTCACTAGACCAGAAGGAGTTAATCCACTTGATGTTCCAGTATCATTTGGTGTGGATCCCAAAGAGAAGGAAGAGATACAGAAGAATGTCGCGGAGAAAGCTCCCAATCTAGCCATATATAGAGCATCTGTATATAGGGAGACCCCTGAGTATAAGGAGAGACAGTCTCAGATGATGAGAGATCTTCTCCGATATAGAAGAGGGGCTGAACCTGAGTTACTATCTAAAGATGTATTAGATAAGATTGATAAACAGATACAGTTTGGGCCTCCATCTACAATTGATGAGGATTTGGATCTTGTTCAGCTATTGAACACTCAAGCTAGTACTTCATATCAATATGCCCAACCTCAGGCTACTGAGTCTGAAGTAATAATGGATGCATTAAGACTCAGGAAGGGTATGTATGCAGATACTCTTAAGGGAAAGAGAGCTCAGGCTCAAGATATATATGAGATGTTATCATCCAAGAGAGTTCGATCTCGTATTGCAACAAGAGAGGATGCATTAGAGATAACATCTATGGTATCTGGGTTGGTTAAGACCCACAGGGAAGGATCTGAGAAGGGGGAGCCAACTCTATCGCCGGATCAATATGCAAATATAATAGACTTCTGGGCAGAAATTGAATCGGTTGCTGCGCCAGGATTATATGGGGATTCTGGAATATCAATCGCGGGAGCTAAGCTACAAGAAGAAGAGTTAGCCCGTTCACGTGGGGGGATGAAGGAACCAGGATTCTATGCAAGTGAGTTGGGAAAGAAGATTGGACAGCCCTGGTCTAATGTAGATTCTCAAATTGAAAGACTTGGGGATTCGTTACTATCTAAAACGATATTATATAATGAAGATCTAGCCAAAGCAGCTGGATTCCCATCTGGATGGACTCGCACATGGTTTGATGTGGATGAGTTAAAGACTAAGGCAGCCGAACGGTTTGGAGAACGTTACCAGGAAGAGATTGGTGGGAAAGAATATAGGAGCGAGGAACAGAGAGATAAAGAGAAGTTCCTATTAATGCAAGAGGTTCAGAGAGATATCATAATGGAAGCATATGAGACACTTCCAAAGTATACTCATATGAAGAGGAGTCAAGCCAATGTTCCTATTGCATTTAGAAGACCTGCACAACCCGGCGGAAGACAGCGTGCTAGTTTGAAACAACCTTCTACAGTTCCGTGGGAGGAATATCACCCTGTTGCTCCAGAGTTTGAGGGGCTTGAAGGAGAAGAGTTAGAATCTCAAATTGCGAAGTTTAAAGAAGAACTTGGACCTTCTTGGGAAGAAGCTGAACAACTTACTGGTCAGTTGTTAATTGAGAATTTAGACAAAGACGATTGGCAGAAACTTAGTAAATTCCAGGGTAAAGTACTAACCCCGTTACAATCTCTAGTACGAGCAAAAGAAGAGGCTGGTATTGGACCATCTGGAGAACCTGGTGTTATTCCGCGTGCAAATGTTGCGTCTACCCAACTCAGGGCAGCTCGAGAGTTTAAACGGGGAGTTAGTGTTCCTAGAGAATGGAGGCAAGAAGCAGCATATAGGGGATTGGGCACTTTACCACAGCATCCATCTGAAACTGATGAAGGATGGTTACAAAAGACGTATGATGAACTATGGGGACCATATGAGGAAGAAGAAGCTGGAGAAGTTGAACCTCTGCCAGAAGAGATATCACGAGAGGCAGCATTAGTTACACCCACTAGAGAAGGAGGACGGAGAGCTAGAGCAGCAGAAAGGTTACAGAGAAAGAGAGCTGCGAATTTAGGTCTAATCCTCGGTGTTGGATTACCTATACCAGGGAAGATGCCCAATCCATGGGATCTCATAAAGGATAAACTCCCTATGGAAGGGTTAAGAGAGAAACTTGGAGGACTATTCTCTAGAGGGTCCGCAGGTGATATTCCAACTCAGATGGAGAATGCACTATCTAAAGGAATGAAGCCTGCAGGCGAACGTCCCAACGCTCTGGTAGCAACTATCAATATGGATATTACCAAACCTGAACACTTGGAAAAGCTTTCTGAGTTGGCTAAGAAATATCCTGAGATGGCTACCAAATCATGGCAGCAGACCATAGTAAGTGCAGGTGGTACTGAGCGTAGTGGTGTCTTCATGGGATCCATGATGCAAGACATAAGGGGAATGGCTGAAGAGGATATCAAACAGAAGGCTGAAGATTTAACCAATACGTTAACTAAACAATTTGGAGAGATCACAACTGGATATGTCACTGTGAATGATAAATATGTTCCTGCATTAGAGAAAGGTGCGAAAGCAACGAATATGTTTATCCGAGCAGGTGATCAACTTGGGAAGCTCTCATGGAGTTTCACAATGTTAAGTATGAATGCACTTGGTGTGTTCTTCTCCATGATGAGTGTTGTGAGGATACTCCAGCAGGGTCTCACAATGATGTTTGATCCTCTAAAGAATGTTGAATCACTCTTGGAGGATATCGGATGGCTTCAATCTAGGGGGATAGACGCTGGGTTGACACCCACTGAGGCGATCGATGGGTGGATGAAATTAAAGGATCTTGCTGCTATGTTCTCCACAATGATGGCAAAGATAGGAGTGAAGATTCTTGATGATGAGACATATAGATCGTTACAGAATATAATATCTGCCATTGGAGATTTCCTATCTAAGCCAGAGATAGTTAATATATTTCAGAATATATTCAAAGGTTTAGAAAAGAATATGCCAGGGATACTCGGAGCGTTTGAGGGTATATTAAAGATATTAGAATGGATCTCTGGGAAGGAATGGTTAATACCCTTTGTTGCATGGGCTGGATTAATAGCATGGTTAGCAATGCCATTCTTGAGTATAATATCTGCATTCCTTAGGATAGCTCAAGTCAGTGCTATTATACTTGGCAATTGGAAATTAATTGCATACTGGATGGGATTAACTAGTGCAGCTGGAGGAACAGCCGCAGGAGCTGGAGCAGCAGCAGGGACATCTGCTGGGTATGCAGCTAGTGGATATACTCTAGGAGGAGCAACAGCCGGCGCTGCTGGGGGAGCACTTGGGGCAAAGGGAACATTACTTCTTGCAAGTCAAATGGTAATGCCTATCCTAACAGTGGCAGCATTAACATGGGTGGAACAGAGTATATTGGATGCATATGCACAATGGGCTAAGGAACAATCTGGAGGAAGAGCTGCGTTACAAGTAGCTGGATCTTGGTCTGGCGCAGGAGCAGTAGAAGGGCAGCCAAACAAGCCTATAATAGACCAGATACTCGCGGGAGAGAAGGTAAAGTGGTATGCTAAGGGAGGTACTCTTAAAGCTGGGCAGAAGGCCATAGTAGGAGAGGAAGGCCCTGAGATGGTTGTTCCCTCTGGAGACGTAGAGGTTATACCAAATGATAAGTTAAGATTCCTTGCAGATGGTACTATACCAGATATGTCTAGTATGTCCAAATGGGGAGATGTTGATAAATTAATCAACTCGGAAGAGATGATTAATATATTAAATGAGAACTACAATGCTACCACCAAGTTATCGGATATAGAAGAAGATACACAGAAGTTATTAGAAGATAATGGTAATCTATCATACACACAGCTTTCAGAGATTACAGAAGGTATAGGCCAATTAGTAGGGTTGAATCAATCAAGTTTAGATGCTGCTATTGATTTCCAAGAATCCCAGGAATCCTTATGGGATGCATTCATGGCGAGTCAACTTGCAGAGAGTGGGGGCGTAGTACCTGGTGGTGGAGGACTTCCAGGAGGGTTATTCACTACTGGTGGCATAGGAGTTAATCCACCTACTACTCCGACCAGGGAGCCACCAGGGGGAGAGTTACCAACTGAAGGTGGAGGTGAAGGTGGAGGAGGAGGAGTATCTGGAACAGATTGGAGTATTAACCCCGAAACTGGTGAAAATACATTCACTGGAGAGGGACCAACTACGTACGAACCTGGAGAAGGTGGAGCCCCAAGTGTAGAGTATCCAACTAATCCATACAGTAGTCCTGCAAATCAAAATGGGAAGTGGTTTGAAACTGATAATGGAAATTGTTACTATACTGATCTAACTGGTAGGACATTTGGGCCTTACCCAGAGAAGAACGATCAACTACTCCCTCCAGAAGCAGTTACATCTATGTCTCAAAAGACTGGATCTAAAGTTCCTCAAAAATCGATGATGGAAAAATATAAAGATTTGGGAGTTGAGTGGAAGAGTGAAGAGGCTGAGAATAATGCTGCTGTAATGGAGAGATTTAAAAAAGATGGTGGAGCTGCTGTATGGGGGAGTATAGAAAAGTACGCAGAAGCTAATCATCTCTTATACTATCCAGAAGCTGCGAAGGGCGGATTAGTTCAGAGAGAAGGATTAGTTAATGTTCATCCAGCTGAGATTATCTCTCCAATAGAGAAGATACTCCCACAGGGGAGGGGTGAGAATGGTAATACTCGTATTGAGGAGAATAAGACAATTAACTTCAACATTAACATCAATGGTCAAGCGGCTGATGAGAGGACGGCGATGGATTTAGTGAATATAATCAAACGAGAACTCTTTGGAGTAGGGTGGGTGTAAATCATGGGAGTAGTATTCATCCGTGGATATGTTACCATAACAAAAGTTGGAAATGCTGTAGTACAGCAAATCCAAGAAGATGGGACTGAACTCCCACCTATATTTTCAAAGCAGCAATCTAGAGATACAAAGGCGAAGAAAACATATATTCCTCTACCTGGGGATATGGCATATTATATCCCTATGGGTGCAGAAGGTCCGACTATTAAACTAAAGGGTGTATTCCCACCTGGTTCCCCAAATCCAGCCAACCAAAAGACATACTACGATATGTGGAAGACTGTAATGGCTAACGATATACTAAGGGTTACAAGTAATACGTCTGATCACATTGGTGTACCTGGTGGAGATAGTGCAGTTGAATATTCTGAATTCCCAGTTGGTTCCCAATGGTGGGTAGATGATATTATACTAGATAGACAAGTGGGGATGATGAATAGATGGAATGTTGAATTGATATTAATCCGAAGATGGAAAGACTTTAATGGAGATATTATCGCCACTGGAGATGATGTAGGGGCCAAGAATAGAAGCAATGGAGTGTCTCTACTATGACACCTGCAATGGCTATATATCAATCACATGGATGGTCAGCTCATACTACACTAGGGGGTGAGCATAAGATTATAGATATGACTATAAATCTTAAGGCCAATGAGTTCAATAACGCGTATTTCCAAACTGATAGATATATATCCCCTAGCACACAGGTTGTCATCAAGTGGATGCAGACTATTGAAGTATTTAGGGGTAACGTAATAACGTGTAGGAAGTTAGATACAGGGCCGCTGAAGTCAAGTAAATATGATATCGAATGTGAGGAAGTTGCTGCTGAGTTGCAATATAGATATGTAAAAAGTTCTACAGGTAAGAGATCTATATGGATTAAAAACTCTGGAGATGAAGTCGATAGAAAAATGGTTAAAGATTATATTGGATTACTACTCCCCTCATCAGGATATGAAGATAGTTCAGATTGGGGATTCCAAACCGCGAAGACAGTCCCATCAACAGGGGAGAGAATACCAGATATGGGATTTTCAAATATCACTGTAGCTACAGCAATTGATAAGTTATTAATAGACACTATGGGGTATGGAGTATGGTATGATTATAATGTTTTAACTGACAGTATAAGATTAAGATATGGGTATTACAATCATAACATTGGAACTAATTGGGATACGCCTGTTGATTCGAGAATCGCCCAGAGAGGTAAATACTATGGAGTAGATGGAATAATAGTATTTGGAGACGAACCAGATATTATTGGTATGGCTGGTGATATAGAAGGTAATATTATATGTTTTAGATACTCTGGATGTAATACTAAAGCCGAAGCTATGACAGTTGCAGACCAGATATTTAAAATCCGTCAGGATATCAACACACGGTACGAGCTTGATTTTGAAGTTAGTGCAAAGTCATTAAATTTCAAAGAAGGAGATATTATTGATATAACGGATTCTAGAATCAATATGACTAGCCCAACTAGTGAGATTGAAGGTATTCCCAATGGGTTTATGATATATGATATTAAAATCACAATAGCTAAAGTAACACTTGGTCTATCCACTGGTATACAGAATATGTATGATATGATAAAATCGAGATTGAGTATCATAGATGGAGAGAGACTATCAAGTATGGTTTCCTATATCGAATTCGATTGGGCATTAATCACAGGAGCAAGTGGAAGTTTCGGGGACGATGTGGAGATTCCATTTATGATAGATGCATCTACATATATGGGAGATTTCGAATTAGAAGCTCAATTCTCTCAATATGGGGTAGATCAAACAGGAATTCCAATTAGTGGAGATAATGTTCAGTTAACTCAATACGCAGACTGGGATGTAACAGATGGAGTGACATTACAGCCGGGGCAGTCACTATCTACTACTGTAACATATTATGAGTTGCCAAAGATCATCAAATGGGGAGAGATAAATATATCATACTCCTTTGGCCCTGACTCCATAATAGGGGGAAAGGCCTCGTTTGATGTATCATGGGGGAATGGAGTTATAATTGGAGACTCATCTGATGTGCCAGTATATAATCCACTATCAACGATTACACATAGATGGTACATACAAGAGAATTGGGATTGGGGACCTACTGCTACTCTATGGTGGGAAGTTACCAATACAGGCACACAGGATATTACGTTATTAGACTTATTAGTCAAAGCTTCTGTATTCTACTACGTATCTGCTGGAGGAGAGTCATCTGGGTCATCTGGAGTGTTGCCAGATGATATAAGGGTTAGTATTCAGTTGGATGATAAGAATGAGGAATATCCTACTGTTACGTTAGGCCCGTATACAACTGATGGATCTGGAGATATATCAGAGAGTATATCAGAAGATATACAAGAGATGATTAAATATAGGCCTGAATTTGAAATAGCGGGTGTAGTTCAGAAGTTGATAGTAGCAGCGACTCAAGATGTAAGCGTACTATTCGACGGGCAGTGTATAGCGTTTGATGAGGATACAACTATAATAAAATGAGGAAAATGAAATTTCTATTTAGGAGGGTATAATGTTCCAACGAGCTGGTGTTATAGAGCGCTTGAATATATACAAGCGCGATGAGGATGGGAAGCTGGTATTGATTCGAAGTCCTGCTCCAATTAATTGGTATGATAAATTGGTTGAGAAGGTCTTGAGAATATTCCACAAGGGTAAATGTTGTAATGATATTCTTACCAATGATGGGATATCCGATATAAGGTCTCTCATTCAAAGTAGATACGAATGGATATCCATAGGAGTAGGCGGCACATTACCAGCTACAACGGATGTTCAATTAGTGAGTGAGATTCAGACTAGGATATATGCATCTAAAAGTGCAACGTCAACGTTTTATCCAGATGATACTGTAAGATTCGAAGGAGAGTTTGTAGCTACTGCAGATAGAACTATCCAAGAAGCTGGTATTCATTTGAAGGAGACTACTACAGATGATGTCATGGCATGTAGAGAGACGTATATTCCTATTAGCCTTCTATCGGGGCAGTCTGTATATGTTGTTTGGGATATGGTGGTGACAAGATGACAGTAGGAGATTTTGTTGGAGAAGGGTTTGAATTAGCTGCAGGTGCAACTGCTGTTATTCGGCCTGGGACTAGTGACCATTGGATAGTGCATAATATATACATTGAAGATGGCAAGCCGTGTACTGTGAGACGAGTATCAGATTCATATGATATTCCAATTACAATTGCTACAGGTAGTCTGTTAGCGTTTTCATTCCATTTGGATTATGATAATTATTTCGAACTGGTAAATGGAGCTACAACTACGATATATGTATCATATGATGGAGTATCTGTAGTATAGAGGGGGATGAAATGCCAGCATTACGACCCGGTCAATCTGTAGTTGGAGATACAGCTGAGAATTGGACTAATATTAATCCAATTTTACAAAAGGGTATCATTGGGGTGGAACATGATACTGGAAAGGGTAAAATAGGAGATGGGGTATCACATTGGGCAGATTTGGTATATGTGATACAAGAATATGTACCATCGGCGGCGAAGCAGACTACAGGTGATATGGACATCTATGTAGATAAGGCTGCTACTGGTGCTAATGATGGGACATCATGGACAGATGCATTTACTACTATTCAGGCAGCACTTGATTCTATACCATACAGTGTACGTGATAATGTTTATGTATACATCAGAAGGGGGGATTACAGATCAGAGGGTACATTATATCTAAATGTATTAGCTAATAATGGATGGATAGAAATATATGGAGAAGATAATCATTCTAATGTAATATGGTCTCCGGGTGCTAATACAACTGCAGGAAGAGTATATACAGATGATACTAGTATGTTTGAGATTGGGGATATAATCTCAGGAGCACATTGGGATGGATATAATATAACTGAAGGATTTACGTCTACTATCACTGATATTGTAGATGATGAATATCTTGTAATTGGATATACTGGTGCAATTGTAGATGGGGATTGGTCTGTATGGGCTCCTCCTGTTAAGGTTGCTGGTCTGGCATTTGATGGGGTATATGGTGCATTATACCAGGTATGTGTAGATAATAATACTGTGTCAGATAGATTTTATATATTTAATACTCCATATTTTGAGATGTACTATTGTATATCTGATGCATATACAGTAATAACAGGTAAAGAGGAGTATCTGTTTCTCTGTTCATACAGTAGTTATCTTATCATAGGTACTTCAGATATGGGTCTTGATAGTGTAATTACTACTGGGAATGTATATTTCTCTGGTGGACTAGGGTGGGCAACCGGGCTTAATTCCACTACTGCACAATGTAGAGTTGAGTGTGGTCAATATATGGATATAAGTGACAGCACTATTAGCTCGTTGAGGGTATTTCATGAATCTGCAGTTACTATAGAGGATTGTACTATTACATCTTCCACTATAGAAGAGCCATACCATATACACCATCCAGTAACGTACCCCAGTGCTGGATTATTACTATATAAGAAAGATTCAGATAGTACCATAGCGGGACATGCACTTATTGAAGTAGATAGTGATGGTAATATTGATATACCTCATGGAAGAGAATATAAGGTAGATGGAGCGAATCATCGACATGAGCAATTATGGGATGATACCACTGACAATATATTAGTAAATGTTGATCACTGTTATAATAGAGCATTACTGACATTATATGATGAATATCTAACTATGTATCCATGTGTAACATTTAATGTGGATATAGATGAAGATAGTGATTATGCAAGCATTAATCTAGTAACAGGTGCATCTGGTAAGATATTCATAAATGAAGACTCAATAGATTCATTGTATCTTGCAATAGATGGTACAGCGGATAATTCATTGCTATTAAATGGGGCTACCGCGGCATCATTTGCAACTGCAGGGCATAATCATGATGCAGTATATCTTGCGTTAGATGCAACCGCAGACAATTCACTAGCATTAGGAGGAACTAACTCAAGTGGGTGGAGTCTAGCTACCCATAATCATAATAGCACATATCCCACCATAGAAACGGGCACAGCAGCTCCGTCATCTACTCCATCCAAAGTAGGAGACATGTATGTAGATACAAGTAATAAGAAGTTATACTTCGCAGTGGGGACATCAAGTAGCAGTGATTGGGAAATAGCTAATTAGATGAATACTATAGAATAATACCTCCTTTATTTGCGATTCTAACGCCCTTTATCTTTACAATATTCAAAGATAAATTCATATCCATATATTAGTATGATTAACAATTTTCATGGCTAATATTTTCAGTTTAAATCGCTCGTATATTTGTTCTTTTGCGATTCTACGCGATTTACGAAGGGCAAATCCAACATGGATCCTATTTATAAATATGAAGGAAAGATAAATATCTATCATGAAGTGCTACCCAGCACTTCTGGTGATCACTATGGGAAATAGATTAACGAAAAAGCGCAAGCTTGGTATCATAGGTGGAGGATGTGTATTCGCCGCATTGGTTGGATTAGCATTCCTTACCCAGGGTGCCGAGGCTGCAGTTGTACAAAGTACTACCATAGCAAATGGTGGGTTCATTTTTGGTGACTCTACTGTGCAATGGTCTGCTAGTTCATGGGACATGCAGAATGTGCCCCCACTGAATTGTACACAAGAAATACTACAGGGAGCATATTCGAGTTCAGCCACCGTACGTGGAGGGGCATCCTATAGTTCCCAATATGAATTGAATAACACTGAGATTATTGTTTTCACAGAACAATCCAAAATACATGGTAGTGGAATCATAGAAGAGTCAATGCTACTTGATTCATATGGAGCCCCATCCACTGGTGTCTTATGTAATTCCATGTCAGAGGATACTCCAATGGAAGGAGAAGAGGATGATAGTGGAGTATACACTACTGCATACTGTGAACAAGTTCTTAGTCAATCTCTATTCATGGGAGACAATCTACAGTATCAATCAATTGGAGTAATCTCTCAGGCTGATGATACTATGGTAGACTCATTTGATATTGCCATGTTTGGAGAAGGTGAACGTGGTTACGGAAGTATGGAATTTAATGCCATATCCCTAGCAGGTATTGGTAATACTGATATGCTTGGATATACTAATAGGATTGGGGAGAGATTCATATCTGGCGGAGATGCTGGGTTTGATCTTGGACAGGAAATCCATTGGTCTTCATTCATGTATTCATTTGGTAATACCCATCCTGCTGAGGCAGAAACTTCCGAATAATTTTTTGTGATACGATGGCAGTAGCAGAATGTGCTGAAGTAGATGATGTCTCAAGGTCTGTTCAAATATTGGATACTGCAAGAGTGGTAGACTTTGATATCATAGAAAGAATAATGATAGTTACTGATATTGGACGACCTGTAATACTTGATATTATCGAATAGGAGGTAATATGGCACAACTCCCAATGTATCCAGCTCAGGTAAATTCTCCAGAGACTACATTAGCGGTGGGAGTTGATTCTACCAATCCGAACATCCGTGTAGTTGATGCATCTGTTCTTCTTCCAGCCCCTAATCTTATGATTATAAGGGTGAATGATTATGATATGATGCCTGAGACTATACGATATAATACAGACGCGGTTGATAATGTATTCTATGGAGTAGAGAGAGGATTCGATGGAGTAGCAAAGGCATTACCTGAGGGAGCAATCATATGTAGGATACTAACTGCATATGATGCAAATACATGGAGACATAACATTGAGGATATACTATCTATATTCTCAGCGTACTCATTGGAAGATTTAAATGACACTGAGATAGACTCTCCAGTAGATGGGGAAGTACTTATGTATGATGGAACTAAATGGATAAATGATTCCATTGATGGAGGAACAGCATAATGGCACAAAAGACAAAGATTCAGATTAGAAGGGATACTGCAGCTAATTGGACATCTGCAAACCCGACTCCCGCACAGGGAGAGTTCTGTTTTGAGACTGATACGAAGAAACTTAAAATTGGAGACGGGTCTACAGCCTGGACGTCACTTGAGTATACAAACTATTTGAGCAGCCTGAAGGATGTTACACTTACGTCTCTCACAACAGACCAGATTCTCAAATGGAATGGAACAGCATGGGTTAATGCAACCCAATCTGCGGGGCACACACAAAATACGGATACTGGAACTACAGAGACGACATTCCAGATTGACTCAGATGATACAGGTCCGAAACTCAAGAATAACAGTGGGGAGTTACAAATACGAAACGCTGCAGATGATGCATATGCAGATATACGTGTGAAGAACCTCACAGTTGAAGGTACCACTACTACTATTCATTCTGAGACATTAGAGATTGCAGATAATACGGTTTTATTGAATAGCAACGTAACTGGGACCCCTACTGAAGATGGGGGTATCGAAATAGAACGTGGCACGAGTACCAATGCAATCCTCATCTGGGATGAAACAGATGATAAGTGGAAATGTGGGGTCAGCGGATCTGAAGTAGCAATCATGCTTACAGGAGATGCACCAACAGCGCATGATCTTACAAGCCACACCGAGAGTGGTCTCACCACAGGACACTTCCTTAAAGCTACTGGAGTAGACTCCTTTGCATTCGGTGCACACGGACTTGGAGCCAGTGACGTCGGAGCAATAGCTGCACCAGGGTCTCCAGCACAGGGTCAAGTACTCTATTACAATGGGGCTGCTTGGGCTGCATTGGGCCCAGACACGAATGGCAAGATGTTGATGACTCAAGGTGCAGGAGCTAATCCAGCTTGGTCCGACATAGACGGCGGCTCAGCATAGGTGAATCATGGCTCGAACTACGATGATTAAAGTCAGACGAGACTCATCTGCAAACTGGGTAGATGTAGTTCTCGCTGAAGGTGAGTTCGGGTATGATACGACCACGAAGGAGTTAAAGATCGGAGACGGCACTACAGTATTCCAATCACTCGGTGGAATCAATGCGGATATGCTCGATGGTGAACATGGGTTTAGTTATGCGACATCTACACATACACATGCCCATGATGCCCTTACAGGACTGACAGATGATGATCATGGACAATATGCGTTTATTGATTTCATCTTATCGGGGGCATTGGAAAATGTAACTCGTGAAGGTGTATATGGTATAGATTCTACTGAAGTTTCAGATGCCCCAACCGGATATTCTACTGGCGGGGCAATATTAATTGTTAGTGAAGCACCAGGTGCAAATAATATTTTACAAACCTTTATTGATTTAAATGGAATGTGGAATCGTATAGTAAATGAATCTGGTGGGGCTGGTTCTTGGATAGATATGCTTCGATTGGCTCGTATTGATGAAATGGCATCACCAACAGATGTAACTACTTTGAATGTTTCTGCATCTGCTCATGGATTGTGTCCAAAAGTAGACTCAGGCGGGGCATTAATAGGGAATATAGTAGCCTTATCTGCCGGGGAATCCCAAGCAAGCTGGTGTCAAATTCGTATGGATAATTTGAATGATGTGGATTATAACGCATCTAATATTGGTAATGTACTCGGTCTTTCCGATACGGGTTGGACTGATATAGAGTTATCTCATTCGATATATCGGCAGGCCATTATCAATGGTAATTTTGATGTCTGGCAGCGGGGAACTACTGTGACAAATCCAGCACAGTTATCATTCCTTGCTGATAGATGGAACATAATAAGAAGTGCTGATGGTGGAACATTGCCCACAATTATCCACTCACGACAAGCCCTAACCTCTGGAGAAATAGATGGTTCGTTTTACTTCTATCGTATAAACGTAAATGGTGCGGGTAGTAGTCTCGGTGATACTTCATACTGTAATATACGACAAAAAATTGAGCATGGAACTCGATACCTCTGTGGCAGTGGTAAGAAGGTCACTCTGTCATTTAAAGCCAGATCATCAATATCAGGTAAGAAGATTGGATTTTACCTACTACAAACTTACGGAACAGGTGGTAGCCCAAGTTCTGACGAAATTCTTACAGGATCAGCAGAGACATTAACATCCGATTGGCAATCTTTTTCCTTTACATTTGACACTAATGCACTATCGGGTAAAACCTTTGGTATAAACAATGATGATTATTTAGCAGTAGAATTATGGGAAATGTGGGGTAGTAACTATGCTTCAAGGTTTGGTGAATCCACTGCTGAAGATTTTGGAGGTTCAGGCAACATAGACATAGCCCAAGTTCAAGTTTGTGCTGGAGAAGTGGCATTGCCGTTTCAACCGAAGAGTTATGATCAGGAATATAGAGACTGTCTACGATATTTTGAACGATTTTGGAATACAGGAAATAATGCAGCACCAATATTAGCTGGTGGTGTACGCAACTCAACTACATTTTATGGGGCTTTTTTATTTAAAGAAAAACGAATCAGCCCCACAATTACAATTTCTAACAATTCTGATTTTGCAATTGAAACTACCATTCCTGTTGCAACTTCTGGATTGACTTTTAGCCACACTAATACAAAATCTGCATTAGCAACAGCAACAACATCGGGATCATTGACGGCTGGTCATGGGGGCCATATGAGACATCGCGTAGAAGCAGGGTATATAGACATAGACGCGGAGCTCTGATATTCATGACACAATTCACAGTATCAGATTATGAGGTAATAACCTACGAAGAGGATGGTTCCACGACCATAAAACGGTCTGATGGAGCCTGTATACCAAATGATGAACGGAATAGAGACTATCAGGAATTTCTTCAAGTAACAAAAGGGGAGAAGGTCAAGACTACTGTTATTCCGATACCTGAACCAGAACCGTCCGAGATTGATGTATTGAAGGCTCGTATAACAACGCTGGAAACAGAATTAGCAACGGTAAAGACGGATGTATCTGATTTGAAATCAACAACCACCAAGGGGTAACCAATGTCATTCAACCTAAGGGGATTCTTTAACAGAGTAGGATTCAATAGATTCTTCCCCCCAGAAGAGAGAACCCTACCCGATACAATTTCTATACGAACAGAAAAACGACTAGTAGACTTATCAGTGAGAAGATGTGGTAGACTATGACATCAAGATATCATGTAGGCGATACCATTCGCCTCAGGGCATCCTTTTATACATTTGCTGGTGTGCTAGCAGATCCGACAAATATTACAGTAAAAGTATATGATGCCAAAAGAAATGTGGTTGCACAAGCTAGTGGAGCTGGTATTGAGAATCCATCTACTGGGGTATACTATTATGATTACACCACAGATGATGAAGGAGAATTTACGTATGAATTCTCAGGCCTTGGAGAAGGTACTACCATACTACGAAGGGGAATATTCGTAGTGAAGTTTGTAGGGTGAGATATGACACCCCCCATACAAAGCGCATACCTAATGCCTCCTAGCTGGAAAATATATAAGACTCTTATAGACCCATCTAATGAACCTTTTGGAGATATAGCTATGCGCCAAATTGACGGAGAATGTGTGACAGGATTTAGTCATGATCACTATGGGTACATTGATTACGTGAGAGGAGGGGAAACCACATCATATATAGACCTACCAGTTTTTGGAGCTCAGCTCAATCTATCTACAGGTAAACTTACGGTAACTGGTGGTGCAGATGTTGCTAATGGAGGGTGGGAACCTGCCCTAGCATATGATGGAGAGCATATATGTATACTCCATCATAGCGATGCACTGGATTATGAAGATCCTAATACTAGTTTACGTATAACATACGGGGATGGAAGTACATTTAATACATATACTTTTGGAGCCTCTCCATTATGGGATACATACGGTCCAATATCACTGGTATATTGGCATGGTAATTTCTATGCATACTTTGATAGATGGGTAGGATCACCACAACTTGTAAAGTATAAATGCTCATCATATGATGGGTCTGGGTATAGTGCAGTAAGTATTGGAAGCGGAGAATATCCAGAAATGGCATATAATGTATTACCTTCAGATACCCTTCCAGATATGTTATATGTGTCGAGAGTATATAATCATTATATAGATGGATGGAGTATAGATGTAAGTTGGGATAATGGTACGATACCACTATCAGGATATAGTACGAATATTAAATTCCCGACATATCCAAGTACTCATGGTATTGCAGTATTTCAAGATAAATTAATGATAGCTCATTGGATAGATAACACTCAAATAGTATCTCGAGTATTTAGATATAAGGATACAATAGAAGATCCATACATTCCTGGTAGTCCTTATATGAGGTTTGATGAAATAGATGTACAATATCTTCCTAAATTTGATGGCCCTGTATACGGAGATCCTCATGCAGCCCCACGTTTAGCAAATACTATAATAGGTGGAATAAATGTTCCATGCATCGCATACACAGCGATGATAGATGGAGATTCATACATTATAAATGGAATGTATAGGTGATATTAAGATGGTATCATTCCAACATGCATTCCCTATGTTTGGTGTATACGCAGGTTCAATCGTTGCCTGGGGTAGTGATGAAA
>Ga0334887_1000509_pt1 | contig 62005 bp, 55 predicted proteins | sample GraSluR1_MG_10_FD_207217 | JGI IMG/M metagenome (GOLD analysis project Ga0334887, IMG submission 207217) | Sludge microbial communities from methane-producing bioreactor in Wageningen University, Netherlands - Granular Sludge_18_07-R1 | ecosystem: Engineered > Bioreactor > Anaerobic >...
CTCCTAATAATAATTGATCCTATACTTACGATAGGTAATCGATTTTTGATGATATAATTCAGGGACAGAGGACCTCATATAAATTAAGTCTTTGAACTTCAAAAGGAGTCTGTCCTCGGTCCCGAATTTCCCTATTGGTTGATTAAGCCATCGAGCTTCTTTCAAGCGGGAGACTGGAAAACGGGATCCACTTTCTAACCCACAGGAGGTTTTCTTATGTCCATCGTCGCATTGGATATCGCCAGCAAGTCTGCCACATTCTGTGTTCTGGGAACCCAAGGAGTCCAAAGCCAGGGTTCGCTCACTTTCGACCACGACGGCTTCTCTTTCTTCATCGCTTCCTCCCCGGTAAGCGATGCCTCTCTGTTCGTGATGGAATCCACCGGGGGCTACCACCTGCCGCTGTACCACTTTCTCTTGAACCACGGCAGGAAAGCCCGTATCATTAACCCACTGCTCGTCAAGCACTTCCACGACGGGCAAACACTCAGAAAGACCAAGACCGATGCCCTGGATGCCGTCACCATCGCACGGTATGCGCAAGCCAACCTGAGTGCATTGCAGGAGGACAGGATGCAGCTTGACAGTGAAAGCAAGATGCTCGCAAGGCGCAGGGCCCGCAACGCCGAGGACCTGGCCAAGGCCAAGACCATCCTCAAGAGCGACCTGTCCGTCGCATTCCCCGAGCTGCTGCGCTTTAATGTCTTCACCAAGACCCTGCTGGAGTTCCTGAGCATCTACGGGTGCGCAAAGGACGTGCTTGGGGCCACCGACGGGCAGTTGCAGCAGGCCCTGGATGTGCAAAAGGGACGCAAGAGCGAGGAAATAACCGTACAGAACATCAAGGATCTCGCCCAGACCTCCATAGGTGTCAGCTACCGTGCCGCCATGGTCCGTGACAGCGCAAAGGCCGTACTCGCATGCCAACAGCGTGACGAGGATCTCACCAAGGCCCTGGTGGAGCTCGAGACTGCCCTGCACAAGCGCCAGATGGAGATTCTCACCTCCATCCCCGGTATCGGCGAGGTGACTGCTTCCCACTTCCTCTCCGAGATTCCCGACATCTCCCAGTTCGCCACCTACCAGAAGCTCATCGCCTTTGCGGGCACCGATCCGGGCATCTACGAGTCGGGAGAGACCAGCAAGAACCTGAGGATCTCCAAACGAGGGAATGCAGTGCTGCGCAAGTATTTGTACCTGATGGCTGACAGTTGCAAGCGCCACAACATCGTCTTCAATGCGTATTACCACAAGAAACGGGAGGCCGGTTTCCCGCACAGGAAGGCCATGGTCGCAACTATGAACAAGCTCGTAAGGACTCTTCATGCACTGTTGACCAAGGATGAGATGTATTCCATTTGAGCCTTGAAAAACATTATTGAAGTTTTTCATTGTTTATAGTTGACTCCTTTTGCTCGAAATATTTATCAACGTAGTACCGAAATTGCGGCCCTACGAAGCATATGCCTCTGTCCTTTTATTGCTCTTGCAAAGGCCATTACGTTTTCCGGGACGCAACACCCCCCATAGACACTGTCACCGATCATGAACAAATCGGCACCTGTCATTTTACTGTCTATTGCAAAACGCCTGATTACATCCGGGTCAGCTCCCTCCTGAGATGTCCCAATTGTCGTTTCTGCAAGAATCCCACACTCATGTACAGTCGAAACCCAACTACGTACCAATTCAATAGTTAGCCCAGGAACAGTGCCAGGAGAGGGAAGAATAATTACATCTGCCCCTGCTTGTGCCAACTGCTCAATCTCTGTAGTAGTAACGAATGAATCGGCGAGCTCCTTGAAAGAAACCCCTCCCCAAGGCATTTTTCCAGCCTTGACAAGGCCTCTGTTTCCAACACCCTTCCGTACCTCGGCTACACAACCGGCAAAGGCAGTACTATCCATCGAAGGAGTCCTGATGATGGTCACATAGCTTGCACCCTGTGCAATACCCTTGGCAGCGTTCTCTTCTGTGGCAACCCTCGAAGTGGGATATCCACTGTCATCAGCAACAGGCTCAAGCGTCATCCCGATAGGAATACCAGTCAGTCTTTTCACTTCACCGATGGTTCTCCCGAAACCGAACTGCCAGAAGGCTTTCTGGAAAGACTCCTCCAATATACAGGTTGAAGGTCGGCAGCCCTGTGATCCATCGATATTGAAGAGCCTGCCGAAATGCTCAACCCCCGCCTCAGTAGAGTCGAGACCGGGAATACAGGAAAAATTGACATCATAGTGGTTGATAGTCGCCATATCACAGCCCCAACTTTTCAAAAGCTCAAGGTTTGTGACACCATCTATGGTCGATTGTTTGAACGAGACAGTCTCCCCGATAATCACCCTGCCACTAGCAGATTTTATCGCCTGGATCAACTGCTCTCTTCCAGAATCATATAGTTTTGGTCCGATGTCCTCTAAGAATTTGACAGCCATTTCATTCTCCTCTTATTCAATTCAGCTTGATGTAGGTAGCATGTTCCTTGATGATATCTTGCAGTATCAGCTCTGCATCATTGACCGATTTGATGAACGGGTGGTTGACCAGGGCAAGAAGAGCTTCATCTGCAGACTTATGACAGGCGGCTTCAACGGTAAGAGACTCATAACTCTTGACATGTTGTACCAGTGCGGTGACCGCCTTGGGCATCTTGCCGACATGCAACGTTCTGATATACTCTTTGGAAACGATTGCCGGCACCTCGATTACAGCTTCATCTTCGAGATCCTCGATGCAACCATTGTTAGCGGTGCAGATTACATGGGTCTTTCCATCATTGGTCTCCATAGAATTAATCAGGGCAACCGCGGCTTCGGAGTACCACGCACCACCTCTCAACTCCAATCCTGGAGGTTTGGTCTTTAGATCAGGATTACTGTAATCCTTCAATAGCTGTTGGTCGACGTCGATCAGGAGCTCTCCTCTTGTCTTCTCTTGGATTGAGAGCTTTTGGTAGATTTCCTTCTGGTGGTAGTAGTACTGGAGATACCCCACCGGCAGAACTTTCATAGCCATCGCCTGTCTCTTGTTGAAGGCATATCCCAGCATATGATCACAATCCTTATGGCTGAGTATCTTCTCGAACAACTCTTCAGTAACATCATTCCCATGAACATAGATACCCTTGATGAAACCAAGATGGTTCAACCCGAAATAGTCGTAAAATACCGACTCTTCATCCAAACCAAAGGTGGAATTTATACGCTTGAAGGTAGTAATGGGACCATTACAGAGACCAATAACCCTGATATCGGTATAGCGACTGACCGCCTCGGTGATTATTCCGGAGGGATTGGTGAAATTTACCAGCGTCGCTTTTGGGGCATATTGTTTCATAGCCTCTGCTACATCCAAAATTACCGGTATCGTCCTCAGAGCCTTTGCAAACCCTCCTGGACCGGTTGTCTCCTGTCCGATGTACCCATGCCTGAAGGCTATCCTTTCATCCTTCGCCCTTGCAGGTAGCAATCCGACTCTGAACTGAGTTACCACATAATCGGCATCACGAACAGCATCAATAAGATTGTCCGTCAACGTAACGAGGGGGGGCTTTTCGAAGGATAAGCACATCCTTTGTATCAGTCCTCCGACTATCTTCAACCTATCCATGTTGATATCCATCAGAGCAAACTCTGCAACGCTCATGGTGTCCTGACGGTTGAGAAAGCCATCTATCAGCTCTGGAGAATAGGTACTACCAGCTCCGATAACACAAATCTTCAGTCTTTTCACTTATTTTTCCTCCATTGTCTCTTAACTAAATCAATGACCTCTTGCACATGAGGATACTTTTTGGTCTTTTCAAATTTCCCAAGGCTTTTTGCGGCATAGACTGTTGCAAACTTTGCACAATCTGTTGCATGCCACTTTCTACCAATACCATAACAATAGGCCGCACCAAAAATATCTCCAGAGCCGACAGCATCATACACCTCTACTGGATAGACAGGTATGTTGGTCAACACACCCCGCTCAGCAACCGTACACCCTAATGCGCCATTCTTGAAAATCGCTGTCTTATCGTACCCGAGACCGCTCAGCTGCTTTATCGCCTGCTCAGGCTCTATGGTGCCCAAGAGACTGAGCATCTCCTTCTTTGCAAACAAAGCATGGTCTACGACTGAAAGGATCTGAGGCAACCGGCAAAGCTTTGAGAGCTCAATGTCTGCGATAGGTAGCAGTTGGCAATCCAGCACAATGAGTATCCCTCTTTGTCTTGCCTCAGTAAGTAATCGTAAAAACCGCTCGTTCCAGAGCTCAGGATACAGGGCGTATCCTGCAATATAGAGCAGGTCGATTCCCAAAAGCTCCTCAATATGAGGAATTTCTATCTCAATCATTGGAGAACAACCTATGAAATCCTTCTCCGATCCATTACAGACAATCATGCTTTTAGTAGTCTTCGTGTGTTTCTTAATACTGATTGTGGAACAATCCACAGATTCAAGTAACATAAGCTGTCTTAGTATTCTTTCTGCCGATTCATCATCACCGAGTGAGGAGAATATCTTAGTAGCAATACCCATCTTATCGAGAGCCTGGCATGCATATGAAGCCGATCCACCTGCTGCAATTGTGATATCCTCAGCCCATATCTTCGTTCCTAGAACTTCATGTGATACAGGACAGTGCATGATGATGTCTTCACACAGTTCACCTACTAGTGCTATCTTCATCCTTTTCTCCAAGTACTGACTTAGGCGCTCTTATTAAATCTTATCTTCTGCAAGAATTTTGTCTGACTGATTAATAGCTACTTTTGACTGCTCGAATCGTTTGAATGCCACTGCTACAACAAGAGCATCCATGATGGCCATCTGAACGATTCTTGAGGCCATCGCCACACTTCTAAACATGGTTTCATTTGAAGTAGATACCAAATTAATGTCCGCCTCATGGGTGATTGGGCTTTTTTCGAAGCCTGTAATACAGATGGTTAGTGCTCCGCTCTTCTTTGCCTCTTGGAGCATCTTGATTGTATGTTTCGTGCTGCCTGAATGAGAGACAGCAATTGCCACATCCCCCTTTCGTAGCATCGATGCGTGAATCAAAGAATCATACGAATCAATTCCGATTCGGGAGTTGAGCCCTATTCGTAGGAATCTGTAATGAGCATCCTGAATTATAGGGTTGGCGTTCCCACAAGCATAGAATTCAATCATATTTGAAAAAGCAATCGCATTGACCGCCTTGATAAAAGCGTTTCTATCTATCGCCTTGGAAGTATCCTGAAGAGCTTGTATTTCACTCGAAAAAACCTTATCAAGGACTGTTCCTTCATGATCAGTTACTGATACATCCTCAAAGATCATCTGTCCTCCGAGGTCGATTTCAGAAGCAAGATTGATTTTAAATTCATTGAAGCTCGAGTACTGTAGATTTCTGCAAAACCGTACGACGCTCGCTTCACTGACCGCTGCATTTTCCGCTAACTGGGCGACAGTCATATAGATTGCATCTCGTTGATTGCTCAGGATGAAATCTGCGACACGTTTGGAGGTATTTGATAATGTTTCATAGAGCAGCTCGATGCGTTTCTGACAGGGATCTTTTTCTTCAATGGTTGGTTGGTGTCTCATTATGAAAATATTTTTCCTTATTCTGAAATATAATTTCTATTTATTATTATAATACCACCAATTTGCCATATGTCAACGCAATTTAGAAATTTTATTTCAGTTTTATGAAATTATTAGCGCAGTCATTGCCCTTGATTATTTAGAACAAGAAAACTTGTACAACAAGGGCAGATGAAAAGCAGACAAAAGCCACTGCAACCTGTCTCAACATTTTCCTTGACGCCTGAGTATTCCCATGCTAGTGTTATAGACATCTAGAAGACTATAAGAGGTTTAAGAAACTATGATGGGAAAACAGCTACGGTATCTTGAGATTGCTCAAACGATCAAGACAAAAATTCGACAGGGTGTGTTTCCTCAAGGACAGTGTCTTCCTAGCCAAAAAGAGCTCGCTTCCATTTTCAACACCTCGATAATGACCATCAGAGGGGCTTTGGCAGAGCTTGCCCAGGAAGGAATCGTGAACATCATTCACGGAGTGGGCACCTTTGTTGGGTCCACCAGCTTCAACGCAAACTCAATAGGGTTGCAGGGTTTTCAAAATGAGATGGGCAATCAGAAACGTTCCATCTCCAATACGGTCCTTTCCTGCGAACATGATATCGAGGACGCAAGACTGGATAAGCTCTTTCGCAACGATGGGGATCGTTACTCTTGCCTGACACGTCTGAGAACCATTGAGGACACTCCTGTTATTCTTCAACGATCCTACGTAGCTCACGTACATAAAGACATCTTTGCCAGTTACAAGGCAGAGGATTCTCTCTACCAGCATTTTACCTCTCGAACCGGGTTGCTCGTCACACAAGGCAAGGAGATCATGACACCCATCCTGCTGGAAGACAAGGAAAAAGAGTTTCTCAAGTTGAGCGGACCTGCAACAGCTTTCTTCTCACAACGGGTGAGTATCAGCTTGGATGATGCAATAGTCCTCTATGATGAGGCGTACCTTGCTGGACCGTATGTCGTTATGGCGAGCCGGAAATTGGGAAAGACCAATGTATTCAAGTACATCATCAACAATGCCGGCAAAGCAGAGCCTGAAAACAGCTTTTCAGACCCCGACTTGTGGGAGGACTTGGTATGAGCAAACAAGACAGGCGTGAAGTATTGCGCATCGAGGGACTAGCGAAGCAATACCCCGGAGTCCGGGCATTGAAAAACGTTGATCTTTCTTTCGACAGTGGAGAGGTTCACGGCCTTGTCGGAGAGAATGGTGCAGGAAAATCCACCCTCATAAAGATACTGGCAGGCATTGTAAAGGCTGATGAAGGAAGCTTCCTGTTTGACAGCACCCCTGCGTCAATCAATTCCAGCAAGGATGCAAGCAAACACGGCCTGTGTTTCATTCACCAAGAACTCAACTTGGTCAATTACTTCAACGCAATGGAGAATATATTCCTAGGACACCGGTATCCTCATCGATTTGGCCCCTTGGTCGACTGGAAAAAACTCAAGCAGCAAGCACAGGAGATCCTGGACGTCTTGGCAATTGACGTACCCCTTGAAATACCAGTGCTTCACCTCTCGGCCGTACAGAGGGCGATGGTTGCAATAGCACGGGCCTTTGCGGTCAAGGGGTCTATTTACTTCATGGATGAGCCTGCGACGGCACTGACGGACATCGAGAAAGAAAAACTCTTCGCTGTTATACAGAATTTGAAAAACCAAGGCAAAACCGTGGTCTATGTAACCCACAACCTAGAAGACATACTGCGCATCACCGACCGGGTGACAATCATGCGCGATGGACAGGTGGTCAAGCGAAGCAATACGCGTGACATGACCAAGGACAGCCTGATCAGCGCCATGATCGGTAAGTCTTTGGAATCAGCATTTCCCTCTAGCAAAACGGTCATCGGGAAGCCTCTGTTTGTGGTAGAACATCTCAAGAACGCCTACATACATGACATCAGCTTCACGGTACATAGCGGAGAAATCTTGGGAATCGGGGGCTTGGTTGGGTCAGGAAGAACCGAGTTGCTCGAGACCCTCTACGGAGTACGCTCTATTGACTATGGATCAATCTTCCTGGAAGGAAAGCCCTACCGCCCCTCTTCACCGAAAAAGGCGATTGAACAAGGGGTTGTATTGGTCCCCGAAGAACGACGAAAAAGCGGCCTCGTGCTCAACCGATCCATCAATGAGAACATCACCCTCATGTCCCTCTCAGAGGTTTCCCGTTTTGGGCTGCTCAAGCATGCCTATCTACGCCAGAGGGCAAAAGAGGCCGGAAAGAACGTGCATCTGAAAGCATCTGAGTACACCCAACAGGTAACAACACTCTCAGGTGGTAATCAACAAAAGGTGGTATTTGCCAAGACGATCATGAACATGCCGAAGGTCCTCATGCTTGACGAGCCGTCGAAGGGTGTCGATGTAGGAGCTCGGTTTGAAATCTACAGCATCATCAGGGATTTGGCGGCCAAGGGCGCGGCAATTCTTATCGTGAGCTCCGACTTCAATGAGGTACTCGGCCTCTCAGATCGCATTCTTTTCATCAAGGAAGGAGCGATGACCTCTATACAGCCAAACAAAGAAATCGATCAGGAACGCTATCTGCACTACTGTTATGGGAGAACCAACGCATGAAGACAAACAACAAAACAAAGGCCTTGGCCATCATAAAAACGTGGGGAACCCTCATGGGCTTTTTCTTGCTCCTTATCATATTTTCCTCTCTTCGCCCCGATGTCTTCCCCTCAGGACGAAACTTGAAAAATATCATCGAACAAGTCGCCACACTCGCAATCGTCGCCAGTGGGGTTACCGTAGTCATGATCACTGGTGATTTTGACCTCTCTGTAGGAGCGATTGCATCGTTGGTCGGGGTCGTCGCGGCATTGTTGATGAAATCTGGAGTCGGCACCGTACCAAGCATTCTCATCGCTCTGTTGTTGGGTACTTCTGCTGGTTTGCTCAATGGAGTGCTCATTGCTTTTGGCGGACTCTCCGCTTTTGTGGGAACCTTGGCAACCATGACTGCATATGGGGGTATAGCGCTATTGATCTCCAAAGGTACGACAATTTTTGCCCTGCCTGAGAACTTTAGAGCATTGGGGCAAGGGATCATCGGGTTTCTTCCCATATCCGTTTTGATTATGGCGTTCACGGTCTTTGTCGTGTATATCCTGCTTGAACAGACCACCTATGGCCGGCGTCTCTATGCTATAGGAGGCAACGAGGAAGCGTCGTTCCTATCAGGTATCAGGACAAGGGAGGTCAGGCTCATAGCGTTCGGAATCTCTGGGTTTTTTGCTTCCTTGGGAGGAATTGTACTTACCAGCAGGCTGTTTTCAGCACACCCACAGGCAGGCAGTCCCTTCATGCTCAATGCAGCGGCCGCGGTGTTTTTGGGGATGACGTCCTTCCGTGAAGGAGAGGCAAACATCATGGGAACCCTGTTGGGTGTATTCATCATCGGGGTGATGGGCAACGGCTTGAACATTCTTGGGATCAATACGTACGTGCAGTCGATTCTTACTGGCGCCATCATCATTTTTGCAGTACTACTCTCTTCGATCGCCAAAAAGAGACAGAGGTGACCATGCAACACTATGCTCCGATGTTCCGTAGGCAAGATCAGGCTCCCTCCCTTGTTGGGTATCTACCAGCGCTCTATCCCAACAAGGATGAATATATGCACATTCTCAAGGCATGTGCCCAAGCAGGGTTGCGCTATCTGGAAATTGGGATTCCTGTTGAAAACCCTTACCTTGACGGGAAAGCCATACAGGACGCCTTGCTGAGGGTGCAGCAACAATATCCTCAAGTGGATCAAGTGATAAGAATGGCCATCCGTGCTGTTCGTTCTGCAGGTCTCATAGGGATAGTCATGCTCTACTATGAAACGGTAGAACAGTATGGTCTCAAGGCCTTTGCAGACTTGCTCATCGAAGAAGCTGCAGAGGGTGTACTTATTCCCAACATCCCTTTTGAACAACGCCAAAAACTGGCAAGGTTGCTTGCAGGGACATCGGTGGCCACCATCAATTTCGTACGGTACGAAACTGATGAAACAGAAATGCGAAACATCATACGAGATACTACCGGATTTCTCTACCTGCAATCGATGAAAGGAGCTACCGGGGGAACGTTCAAGGTAGACGAACAGCTTGGGGATAAAATCAAGACACTGCGCACCCTCGCCAAGGATGCCAACCTGCCTGTTGCCTTGGGATTCGGCATCAGCACTGCAGCAAATGCAAAAAAAGCAGCTGAGACCGATGCTGAGGCGATCATCATTGGAACCGGATTGGTACTATCTGCAAAGGAAGGACCACAACAAGTGAAAAAATATTTAGGTCAGTTCTCACCCTATCTGAACCGGGAAACAACATTGCAATACTTGCTCTCTGTAGATGCAGGAACCACTGCACTGAAGAGTTCGATCATTGCAAGTGACGGGACCTTGATCGACAGTGCAACAAGTGAGTATCCCTTGATCGCTGAAGGCAATACCGTCGAGCAAGATCCTGAGCTATGGTGGAGCGCCTTCTGCACCACGGCACGAACGCTCCGTAGCCGAAACGCTTCGATAGAGCTTGCCGGCGTTGTTCTTAGTGGCCAAATGCAGGATTTGATTCTTCTTGACGCCAAGCACCAACTGATCGGCAACGCCATCCTGTACTCAGATACGCGCGCACAAAAGGAGTTTGAACGGTATAAGGAGCAGTTCACTCTTGAACGTGCTATGCAGATTACCCGCAACAGCAGCGATGCGGCCTCACTGCCTCCCAAGCTTATGCATATCTTGGCAAAGAGAGGCTCTCTTGATGATGTACATTTCTTGCTGGGATCTCATGACTATCTCTGCTTAAAGCTTACCGGAAAACAAGTCACCGATCTCACCAACGCGGCGACTACAGGCCTGCTCTCCTATGAAACCAAGACATGGAGTGAAGAGATCCTTCAATACGTCGGAATTTCAAGTGACCAACTCCCCCATTTGGAAACAGAAATCAGCGTGACAGGCACGGTAACAGCCCAAGCGGCTATGGCGACGGGTTTGGCGCAAGGACTGCCGGTCATACACGGCTCGGGAGACGCAGCATCATCAACAGTCGGCGTAGGGGCTGCGGATGAGAACGTATTCTCCTGTTACTTGGGAACCTCGGGGTGGGTTGCTGCTACGCTTCCTACACCGATCGATCCCGCTAAGGGAGTATTCAACCTGTGCCACCCTGACGGAAAACAGACCATTACGATTGGGGCAATGCGGACCACAGGAGGTAATATTTCCTGGATTCTGGAAGCTTTTGCTATTACCGATGATAAATATGCACGGATGCAGGAGATTGCTGAGAAAGCCCCTGTAGGTTCAGGTGGAGTATTCTTCTTACCGTATCTGCAGGGAGAACGCATGCCGTTCAACGACCCGTATGCGCGTGGGGCGTTTATCGGTCTGAACCGAGACACAGCTCAAGGGCATATGCTGCGCTGTGTCATTGAAGGAATTGCCTATGGGTTGGCGACGATTTTTGAAGTGCTCAAAGAGTCATCAGCCGGACAATCAATTCGTGTGGTCGCCAGCGGAGGTGGAGCTGAGAACCGGTTGCTCACCCAGACCCTATCTGATATTTTGGGTGTTCCTGTCTTAAAGATACGCGACGCTTCAAACGCCGGGGTACGGGGCAATTTGGTGTTGGCGGGAAAAGCTCTGGGTTGGTTTGATTCTTTCTCCCTTCAGCAAGTGTTCATGCAGACAGAACAGACGTTCTACCCAGATCAAGAAGCCCACGTATATCATATGAAGGCCTTCCCCCTGTTCAAGAATTTGTATCTCGCGTTAAAAAATGAATTTTGCAACATGGCAAATATTGTGTAAAAAAAAGGAGAATTGTGCACATGAAACGAACATTGGTACTCATTTTGGTGGTTCTGATCAGCAGTATTTCACTGTTGACGGCTGCAGGGACAAGTGAGAAGTCGAGTTCCACACGGGTTGCAGTGGTAACCCCGTATATGGCTAATGCCACCACTGCCTATGTAATCGAGCAGTTCAAGGCTGAGGCTGAAAAGAAAGGTTGGAGAGTATCCATCTCCGATACTGCTGGAGATTTCGGTTTGTTGGTAAGCCGCATCGAGGATGCTGTTGCCCAAAAAGTGGACGCCATCATCTTAGGAATGGGAGATCCAGTCCAAATGACCAAGGGTCTTGATGCTGCAAAACAAGCCAACATCCCCGTCTTCGGCTTGGATGCAGGGCTCGTTGATGGTGTATTGCTGAATATCACCTCCGACAATGCCGATCTTGGCAGACAGACAGCAGAAGTCCTGGCCCAGGCGATGGGCAAAAAAGGGAACGTCGTCATGTATACCCACGACCCACACCCTGGGGTGCGAGCTCGTGCTGTAGGAGCTCAGGAGGTATTTGCAAGCTACCCCGATATCAAAGTGATCCAGAAAGTACATATTGAAGTCCCGGGTCCTGTCGACAACGCTCGAAAAGTCACTGAAGACTTGATTACCGCCAAGACTCCGATGCAGGGCATCTGGGCTGGTTGGGATGAGCCTGCCTTTGGGACAACCCAGGCCCTCGACGCTTCCGGTGTGAAGACCGTCAAGGTTGTAGGTATCGACGGTACAGACTTTGCAAAGGGAGAGATTGCCAAGAAAGGGCCGTTCCTCGCCACCATCGAACAGGATTTCGACGCTATGGCCTCTACCCTTGTTACGGTTATCGCAGACTACTTCGCTGGAACGAAGCCTGCATCCAACCTTATTCAAATACCAGGCAACTTGATTCAGTAATCACCATCTGCAACCATCAGGGGGATATGCATGTGAAATCCCGGGAGGTTTGCAATCCCGGGATTTCTCTCTTACGAGTACTCTTTGCCTCTCTTGAACAGCAGGTCGTATCGCTGTCAGCATGTATGAATATTCTTATGAAGGGTCTCTACAAAAAAGTCATCGTCCTTTAGCAGAGCTACTGATATCATGGCCGCAGGAACAACAGAACCAGTGGATATATCCACCCGTACTGACATAGCGTAAATGCTCCGTTGTCCTACCACATTTTAGGCACTGTTTGGAGGCCTCTCCACTTATATTCCCCACCTCTGAACCTGAAGAGGAATCCTTACCACAATTGGTACAAAGTGAGTGAAGGTAGCCGCCTTCGCTGATGTAAATATCATGAACTGTCTCATTATTACACCTTATGCAATATGTTGATGTAAACCCTGGCATCGTATCCTCCCCTTCTTCATTCGTAGAGTCTAGCTCCTGAAATATACTTCAACTGTTTTGAGTATACTATAGGATGTAAAAATGCACGATTAATTTCTCTGAGTACGAAAATAATTCTGAAAAATCTTGTACATGAGCCAAAAATCACAATCGTTCTTCAAAGCTGTATTTATCCGGAATGAAAACCAGGTACCCTAGGTTGCACCTCTTGTGCATCGCTGCGTTGTAATCTTAGCCTCAATGAGGTTGAAGACTTCGTTGCAATCCTCAAGCACTGTAAAAGGAAGCAGGAAGGCCCTTTCTTCTGTGATGAAAAGATAGATGGCATCTTTTTCATAGTATGCATGAAAGACGTCCTTCCAACGATAGACGGCCTTCTCTTTGTCATTGGTAATCTCGAATGTTTCTGAGCCTTTCTCGAGTTGCAATGTGTATACCAGACGGGGAGGATTGAGGTTTTGTTGTTTCACCTGCTTTCTCAACGAGGAGAAGAAGGATATAAAATACACGGCCGGGACTCCCAGACCTACGAGCAGCAGTACAGAACCCAAAAACACAGCACCTTGGACACGGTGCATGATAAAGCTGATAATCGCGGAAGTTGTGAGAATCGAGGCAAAGATGACAGGACTCTTATAGAGCTTGAGGCGCTTGAGTATATTGAAGATGAGAAAGTTTCTATAGTGGCTTTCACTGAGCCAAACTGCTATGGTCATGCGCTCACTATAGCATAGAAGAATTTCCAGGCCAATCGGAGAAGTTCCTCCTTAAGCCCAAAAAGAGCGCTGCAAAAGCAGCGCCCATAGTAAAGCATAGTTACGAATGTCTGTTCTTCTATACCAAACCGGATCTTCTTCGGGTCGTGGTATCGTACAATACGGCCAGCAACAATACAGAAGCCTTGACCACGTACTGCCAATCGGCTCCGATATTCATGAGGGACATCCCGTTGTTGATCACGCCCATGACCAAGCCTCCGGTGATGGCTCCGATGATAGTCCCCACCCCGCCTGAGGCTGACGCACCACCGATAAAGCAGGATGCGATTGCGTCAAGCTCAAAGAGCTGGCCGGCTTGGGGAAGAGCTGAGTTCATATATGCGGTGAATACCAAGCCTGCAAGGGCTGAGAGTCCTCCCATGATGGTGTGGACGGTAAATATCACCCGCTCAGAATTGATACCTGAGAGCTTTGCCGACTTGGCGTTTCCTCCTACAGCATAGATATACCGTCCCAAAATAGTGCTCTTGGTGATGAACACAAAGAGAGCGATTACCACAGCCAAAACGACTGCAACCGTGGGAATTCCCCGATAATCGGCAAACTTGTAGAATAACAACGCTATCAGACCGACGGTAAAGACAAGCTTCATGACGAAGTATCGGAAGGGAAGCACCTCAAAATTATTCTTTATTTTATCGTTTCGGCTCCAGAATGATAGCACCAGATAGAGCACAATCAATACAGCTCCCACCAGTAGTGCAGAGTAATGAAGGCCGCCGATGTGCAGTGCCTCTAGAGAAATAGAGCCTGATGATATTCTTCTGAATTCATTGTCCCTGAGAGAAATAGGACTCACATTGGTGATGATGTACGTCAATCCACGAAAGAGCAACATTCCACCGAGAGTCACGATAAAAGCTGGGATTTTCAAGTATGCAATCCAGAATCCCTGAAACATCCCGATTCCCAGACCAATAAGCACCGAAAGAATCAGGGTAGGGACCATGCCCAAACCTGTATTATAGATCATCGCGCTGATCGCTCCGGTAAAGGCACACAAAGAGCCGACCGAAAGATCAATATTTCCAATAATGATCACCAGAACCATACCTACTGCGAGAATCAGGATATAGCTGTTCTGGATAAATAAATTGGTGATGTTTCTTGAAGTAAAATTCACCCCACCGGTAAGAACGGAAAAAACAATGAATATCAGCGCAAGCATGAGGAACATGGAGTAGTTTCTCACGTTTGTCTTTGCCAGTTCTAAGAACGTTACCTGCTCACTTGTTGACTGCTTCACTTTCATCAGTTCTTCCCCTCTGCTACTAAAGCCATGTGCATGATTGCCTCCTGGGTTGCCTCACTGTGTTCAAGCACACCCTTGATCTTACCCTCGTTCATTACATAAATCCGTTCTGCCATCCCAATCGCTTCAGGAAGCTCTGAAGAGACCATGATGATGCTCTTGCCTGCTTTGGCAAGATCGTTCAGGATGCAATAGATCTCATACTTCGCGCCCACATCGATTCCCCGCGTAGGCTCATCTACTATAAAGATTTCTGGACTAGCCAGCAGACAGCGACTCAATACGACTTTCTGCTGATTCCCTCCACTTAAGTTCCTTACTATCTGGTTGATGTTCGGAGTCTTGATGTTCAACGATTCACAATATTCTTGCGCCGCCTTGATCTGGGCATAAGAGTTCATTACACCTAATTTGGAGAGTTTTTTCAGACTGGAATTTGTTATGTTGGTCTTTATATCCTGGATAAGGACAAGACCCAAATCTTTTCGATCCTCTGAGACATATCCAAGCCCCATCTTTATCGCCTCATAAGGCGATGAGAGGTGTACTGCCTTACCATGAATGAGTAGCTCCCCTTCACTACGATGACCGTAGGATTTGCCGAAGATGCTCATCATGAGTTCCGTCCTCCCGGCCCCCATAGGTCCGCAGAAGGCAACTATCTCCCCTTTTCGTACAAAGAAAGAAGCTTGGTTTACCACCTTGATGGTATGATATTCAGGATGGTATACGCTCCAGTTATTTACTTCAAATACGGTCTCTCCGACGGTACTCTCCTTTGGAGGAAACCTCTGGGTCATATCGCGGCCAACCATCCCTTTGATAAGCATAGACTCGTCCACCTCTTGAGCATGAGTATCGTAGGTATGGATTGACTTTCCGTCCCTAAGAACCGTGATGGAGTCTGCTATCTTCAATACCTCATTGAGCTTATGAGATATCATGATGCAGGTAAGCCCCTCCTTCTTGAGTTCAAGAATCAGCTCTAGCAGTCTTTCACTCTCATCATCATTGAGGGAGGAGGTTGGCTCATCCAGTATTAGGATATCTGCTTTTTTTGAGAGGGCACGAGCAATTTCAACAAGCTGTTGCTTGCCGACGCCCATCTTGCTTACAATCGTCTCAGGGTTCTCGTTCAGCCCAACCCTTTTAAGGTAGGGACGGGAGGCCATAATCAGCTTATCCCAGTTGATGACCCCGAATCTGGTCTCCATATGACCGAGAAAGATATTCTCAAAAATAGAGAGATACGGGCTCAGGGCAAGCTCTTGATGGATGATGGCAAGACCGATGCGCTCACTGTCCTTTACTGACTTGAAGAAGCGCTGCTCGCCATGGATTATCACCTTCCCCTCGAACTCTGATGAGGAGTATACACCGCTGATTACCCCCACAAGGGTTGATTTTCCGGCGCCGTTCTCTCCGCAAAGACAGTGTACTTCACCTTTTTTTACCCGGAAGCTCACATCATCCAGAGCTCGTACCCCTGGAAAATCCTTTATTACATGTTCAACTTCAAGTATGTATTCACTCACCTTTTTCACCCTGTACTACGCATGCAAATTGCAAGGAACAGAGGCGGCATACACTGTATACCGCCCGTGTTTTCAACTCCTCTACTGTTTTCTAGAGATCAGCTTCGCTATAGTATCCGCTGTCGATCATCACTGCCTTAAAATTATCCTTAGTTACGATGACCGGTTCCAGCAGGTAAGAATTGATAACCTTCAGACCGGTATCATAGGTTTCCGTATCAAGACGAGCTCCGTCGATTTGGGGCTTCTCGCCTTTTATCAAGGCATCGGCAAGGTTGATTGCAGCCTCAGCGAGACTTCTCGTGTCCTTGAATACGGTCATATACTGCCGTCCGTCACGGATAAACTGGATTGAAGCAAGCTCGCCGTCCTGTCCTGTTACTACAGGCAACTTTTCGACGGTGTCATACTTTGCATCTGTTGAGAGAGCCTCAATGATTGCCCGGGCAAGGGTGTCATTCGGAGCAAGAACTGCATCGAGCACAACGTTCTGGGCATCGCTGTTGAGTAGGTTCTCCATTCGTGTCTTGGCAAGGTCTGCTCTCCAGTTCTCAGTTGCAATCCTCGTGAAATCAGGACTTGAGGAGACCAAGGGAGCTGGTCCTACAATTTGCAACACGCCTTTTTCTACGTAGGGACGCAGTACTGACATGGCACCATCAAAAAAGAAGTTGGCATTATTGTCAGTGGGGGACCCTGCAAAGAGCGTGATATACTTTTTGGTTGTGGCATTGGGCAGGTCGAGGGCTTCTTCAATTGCAGCACCCTGGAACTGACCTACCTTGAAGTTATCGAAGGTGATGTAATAATCGTACGCATCGCTACCGGTGATTAGGCGGTCATAGGCTATAACGATTACTCCGTCATCCTTGGCATCACTTACTACAGGAACAACCCCTTCATTGATCGATCCAATGATCAGTAGTTTTGCACCCTTGGTGATGAAGTCCTGAATCTGGCGATTCTGAACTCCCTGATCGGCATCGCCAAATGTCACTTCCGCCCGGTATCCTTTCGCTTCTGCAAAAGCGAGCAGGTCTGCTCCATCGCGCTGCCACCGCTCAACATGAGTTTCAGGCATGGCCAGCCCGATATCCAACGTGGCCCGTTGTCCCTGTCCAAAGACAGTACCGGCTGCAAGAAGCAACACAACACTAAGAATAAGTAGTTTTTTCATAGCATCTCCTTTTTATTATTTCTTATAGTATCGGAGGAGAACTAGGGGAGCGCTATATGAGATTCTTTACAAACCAGAGAGAATTTTGCTTTCCAAGGCACAATGTATGTTCACTACAAGAAAATTATGACATCAATATTTTTCTATATTCAAATTCCTATAAACATCTGCTGCAGAATGAAATCCGTCTCGTATGATAGTATCGTCCATATTGTGCTTATACACTGCATAGGGAACCTCCATGAAAAAAGGAATCGGCTCATCACTATTGTTATCCCGGTACATGTCCGGCTGGCTCATGCGCCCCTCAACCAGGTCCACCGCAAGCCTCGCCGCCCTGATCGCCAGGCGGTCGATCGGCTTGTATACCGTCATCAGTTGCAGTCCTTCAACTACACTCTGACAAGAAATCAGATCTGCATCCTGTCCGACAACAGCAACAGTCCCGGCCATACGCCGCTCCGAAAGCAACTGGATGGCAGCACTTGCAATCTGGTCATTACCGGCAGATATTGCATCGATATCGGTGGTCCGCTCCAATACTGCTCCGATTTTTTCCTTTGCTTCATCGAAATCCCATTCATCGAGCCAGATTTCCTCAACCACCCCGATTTGTTTGGACTGTACAAAGGGATCGAGGATTTCATGCAGTCCCGCATTCACCTCATAGCTGTTGTCGTCATTCACAGAACCGTTGACGATCAGGTAGTTGCCTTGGGGAACCTTCTCGATGAGAGCCCGTCCAAAGAGGCGCCCGACCTCCCTGTTATCGAAGGAAACATAGGCTGTTACCGGTACACCCTGAATAAGCCGGTCATAGGCTATCACCGGTATCTTTTTCTGATTCACCGTTCCAATAACCCCTGCGAGCATCTCTGTATCATGAGCTATCACCACAAGGATATCTATTCCCTGATCAAGCAGATACTGGATTTGTGAAATCTGCTCGTTCGTCCCTCCGGCTGAAAGCTGAAGGATTACCTCAGCACCCAGCTGTTTTGCTTCATTGGTGAAAATTTTGATATCCTTGTTCCATCGTTCTATGATAAATGTGTCGGTTGCTAAAGAAAATCCAATGGTGACCTTCTCACGGGTACTTGCCTTTGCGGTTGAGCTCTCTTTACCTCTTGTACAGCTGACAAGGACAAGTAATGCGAATATTAGAAGCAGTACATACTGCCTAAACCTCCGATTTTTCATCTTCACTCCTTATCCTGGATGTATTGTTTCGGGGATGCCCCCACATATTTTCGGAAGATCTTGCTGAAATAATTCGGATCATGGAATCCTACCTCATAGGAAATCTGCTTGACCGAAAGATCTTCCTCCTTCAATAACGCTTCTGCTTTGGTTATCCTGAGTCTGGTCAGGTACTCCACAAAGCTGGTGTACAGGTGCTCTGAAAAAAGCCTGCTCAGATAGGCGGGAGAGACCATGCAGGCTTGAGCAACCATAGTGAGCTGCAGTTGACTGCGGTAATGATTATCGATATAGCTTACCGCCCGCTTAAGCGGAGACGGAAGATGCTCATCTCTTCTACAGAAAAACTCGGAAGCAAGGATTTCATAGTGCTTTTGTGCCCACTTCTTCACCTGCGAGGCTTCCTCTATCGGCATGATTTCCTCAGCCGGATCAAAATGAACGAGCGTTTCAAATGTATCAACACAACGAAAGCAATCCTCAAGCAGCAAGGCGAAACAGTAGATGAGCTTCCCCTTAGCCACAGAAAGCTCATAACAACCAAGATAGCGTTCCAGCAGGGTATCAAAGAGCTGTCGAGTCTGGCTTTCCAAAGATCGAGCAGCCAACCCCTTTCTCAACCCCCCGATCATCCTGATTTCCTTTTGGCTAGCTTGCATTTCCTTCTGATCAGACTCCATCCGGCGTATCAGAAGGCTCCCTTGCTGAGCAAACTCACTATAATGAATTCGCTCTGTTCGCCCCCATATACATATTTTGGATGGGGTTACACGCTTACCCAAGGTGCTTTCCAACAGGGTATCGAGTCGGGAGAACTCAATGTCCTCAGGAATAAACAGAAGCAGCAACCCTTGGGATACACCCCAAAGACATCTCAGACGATAGGATAGTTTTTCAACCAGGCTCTCAAACGAGATTGCCTCCTGTTTTTCAGAGAGGACCTTTTCAGATATGCAAACGAGAATACCGTAATCATCCTTCAGGGAGAACAATTCTCGTTTCTTCGCCCATTGTTCTTCGGTTATCTTCATCCAAGGAAGCTGCTCTACGAACGTCCGCTCCTCTTGCAGCAGGGACTGCTTGGCCATCTGCAGGCACTCCAGATATTCCTGAGTCTGTACCCGTCGCTCATCCAAAAACTCTTTTACCTGTTCAAGAGTTTCCCGGAAGGTCTTCTTCAATATTGGCTTGACGAGGTAGCAAAACACTTTGAGGGGTATTGCCTGTTTAGCTAGGTCAAACCGTTCATACGCAGTCGAAAGGATGCAAACCGTCTCTGGATACTCTTTCTGCATCAACCTGATCGTTTCAAGACCGTCGATTCCCGGCATCCCTATATCCATGAACACCACATCGGGATGATGGATGCTGCACAGCTGAAGAGCCTCGTAGCCGGAACGGGCTATAGAGCAGAGGGAGAACCCTTCTATCCCCTGTTTCAGCATGTAGGAGAAACTATCCAATACAGGTTCTTCATCATCGACAATCATAACTGTATACATGGCTGCTCCCTCGTGTCGATAGTGATACTGATTTCGGTTCCCCTTCCCGGTTCGCTCACGATATTGATAATATGTTCTTGCTTGGGATAGAAGAAATACAGACGCTGTATCACATTCTCAAGTCCCATCACCTTTGAGCTGTATTCCGACTCTCGGGTCTTGTGGCTGAGCAAGGCCGATGCTTTCTCTGCAGGAATTCCAATTCCGTTGTCCCGGACAAAGCACTTCAAAACATGCTCATCCTTACAGATCTCCACCTCAATTAATCCCTTGCAATCCATGCCCTTGAAAGCGTGGATCACACAGTTCTCCACCAACGGCTGGAGCATCATGGAGGGAATGAAACAGCTATCCAACAACTCTTCAGCCACATTGAGATTTAGCTCAAGGGTCTTGGGAAAGCGGATGCGCAGGATGTTGAAATACGCCCAAAGCCCATCGATCTCATGGCGAAGGGAAACAATGAATTTCTTCTCTCTTATATTATGCCGCAAAAACTCCGCAAGACTCTGCATAAACTCAGAGGTTTTATCAGCATCCTCCAAGATGGCGAGCTGTACTCCCGTGTTTATGGTGTTGAAGAGAAAATGGGGATTCATCTGCGCCTGCATGGTATAGAGTTCCATCCGCTTAAGCAGTTGTTCCATTTTCAAATTTCGAAGCCGCTCATCCATATAGTGCTGTTCTATTTCCTTTTGTCGATTAAGCTCAGTAATATATTGGCGGATATCATTTTTCATACCATTGAAAGCCTCAACAACCTGATGCACCTCATCAACCGAGTCTACATGGATATCATCAACACTGAAGTTGCCTCCTGCCAGTTCTCCGGCCATGGCAGAAAGCCGGTCCATAGGATCGGTAACCTTCTTCATGGACAAAAGCATCAACAAAATCGAGAACAGGAAGGCAGAGAGGACGAGTATGAGATTCCAGAATTGCAGAGATCTGCTGGTCCTGACAAATCCTTCATACACAGACATCTGTTCTCGAAACCCATGCAGGCTGATCTGGTCAATCTGGCTGCTGATATAGGAGTTGAGATCCGCCATGATGTCATACAGCTCAATATACTCTTCGATTGCCCTACCTCGCTTGAACTGAATCGCATCATCCATGAGATCCAGATAGGAGATAAGCAATTGGAAGACTTCTCTTTTTTTCAGTTCCACCTGATCATGACTAATCGGATAGTTCGAGGGAATCACCTGCCTGAGCTTCTGTGATTCCATTAACAGCGTCGAGAGAGCCTTTGAGGATCTGCTGGAAAGAAAATCAAGGAACGGTGCCTGAATATCCAGTACATCCTGCTGAAGCTCCTGAAAAAACCGTTCTGTCTCAAACTGTCGATCCATCATGTTTTGCAGGCGCATGGAGGTATAGAGGGAATAGGACATGGAGATTAAAATAATTGCCAGACCTATAAAAATATAAAAAAACAGTTGAAAGCGTAGGGAGGTCTTCATAGTTGCCCCCCTGAATTGTTTCTGAATTGAGAGAGATTTCTCTGGGTGACGGCCTGGACTCCAGTATCAACATATGAGGGTGTATGACCCTTCTCCCTGAGTTCTTTCAGGGCCTTTACTGCGTTGTACCCTATTTGGCGAGGGTTCTCGGCAATGGTTCCGAGCAGGATATATTTCTCGATGTATTCAAGGATCGGCCCCTCGGTTCCAAAACCGATTATCTGCACAGAACCTACGAGGTTCATATCTATGACCACTTGGGTTGCTGCAAGGGTGTCGTTGCTGTCGGTAAACACAACCGTATTGATATTCGGTTCATCCCGTAACATATGATACATCAACTGTTCTGCATCCAAGGGATTCAAGTTGGTCCGCCTGCTCGTGATTGGAGCTCCTAGGCGGTCACCTAGGTGAGCGATTATACCCATCTCAACAAGCTCTCGCTCTGCATAGATTCCTGGAGATTTATCACTGTAGACCACAGCCATCTCAACCGGAGCCTTGTGATACAGACTAATGAGCTCTCCAATCTTTCTACCTACATCGAAGTTGTTTGTTCCTACAAAGGGCCACGGCGAATCATCCTGCAGATCATGCTCTACCAATATGATAGGTACATCAGAGCGGTTGATCTCATTCAGAATCTTCCGCATGAGATGATCCTCCAGATAGGGGTACACTATCATCCCGTCGAACCTGGAGTATTGAGCCATGAAAAAATCCAGTTTCTCCTCTCCGATGGGATGAAAGGAGAGGGCGCATCCCAACTCTCTGCCTGCCTCCTGGGCTCCTAATTTCAGCTCCTTGTAGAAGGTATAGTTGTTATCAGGAAGAAATACGGCGAAGTGATACAGTATTTCTGAGCCTCCCCCATTAGCCGTCGAAGGAGTCTCTGAAAGTGAAACAAGAGTCATTACTGAACTATAGAGAGCAATAATAAACAGCAAGCCAATACAGCATGCTGCACCTTTCATAATGGTTTTCACACATTCAATTCTAGTATCAAAACTTCTGAATGTACATGAAAAAATTAAGCACCTCAACTTACAGCATATAATTCAGAACTGATGGATATGCATCTAAACAACAGAGCAGTCATAAAACAAGCATACCTCTTTTACTTGATTTTCAAACCTGCAATGGTAGTATGAAACAGAATACCGATGAAAACACAAAAAAAGCGAAGAATACAGTTAAATCTCTTTCATAGGATCTTCCTATTCCTCCTTGTCTTCGTCCTCTGTATAATTTTGCAGCTAGGTATTTCCGCCTATCAAGGGAAGTATATTCTGAACCCTCTGAAAAAGAGTGCTTCAAACGTACAGACGATCAGTCTGTTGCTCAATTCCATGGGACAAACAAGAGAACTGCTCTCATCCTATCGTTGGGACTTTGGGGACGTTGCCACACTTGTATCCAATCTGAGAAAAGAAAAAAGCATAGCTGATGCAAGCATTGGCAACATTGACGCTTCGCTTGCAAGCATCGGCTATGAACAATACCTGCTGGTACAAGCGGTGCACACCACATTTGACAACTGCAGCAACTATCTTGCCGTGATGCAGAATCTGCTTATCAACAATCAGGTCGACAAGGCTTCAGAGTTGTATTACGCAGATCTTGAACCCTGCATGTATCATCTGTATCGCTATATGCAACAACTATTGGAGCGAGCAATCGTGGACAATCAGGCGACCCATGAACGTCTATTACGGCTCAATGAAAGGCTTGACTCACTGTATAACTTAACCGTATTGGTTATGATCTTGTTTGGCATTGCTGCCTTTAGGGAGGTAATCCGGATGCTCACCGTCGTGCAGGAGATGGCACGCTCTTCAAAGGCTATCACCTCAGGCGACTACGACAGGGGGGATATCGTAGTGCATCGCAAGGATGAGATCGGGTATATGACCAGGGCTTTCAATGAGATGAAGCGCGCTATGAAAAACCAGGTTCAACTGCTCAAGGCAAACAATGAGATGGAAAAGGAGATCTACAAGAAAGATACAGAAGCCCTTGCCATGCAGAATTTGCTTGAACGAGAGAAGCTGCAGCTGCTCAGAAGTCAGATAAACCCTCATTTCCTCTTCAATACCATCAATGTCATCAAGTATACTGCACAAGAGGAAACGGCACAAAAAACCGACGCTTTGCTCTCATCCTTATGCAGAATCTTTCGATACTCCTTGGCGGACAATGAGGTCATGGTTCCTCTTTCTCGTGAGATTCAGATTGTGGATGAGTACTACAGCCTCTATAAAGCACGATTCAAGGAGAAGGTTTCTCTTGCATGGAACATTGACCCTTCCTTGATACTGACAGAAACACTGGTTCCTTCCTTCTTCTTCCAGCCTTTGGTGGAAAATGCATTCAAGCACGGCCTTGGGCCGATGGAGAACCCTGGAAGTGTATCTCTTACACTCAAGCAAGAAGAGAACATGCTGTGTGTCATCGTCGAGGACAACGGGATTGGGATGGAGGAAGAGACGCTCAAGATGATTCGATCCAGACTTCTCGATCCTCCAATCGAGGGGGAGCATATCGGTCTCTACTCTGTTTGTGCACGACTGAAACTGATAGATGCTCGTTGTACCTTTGAGGTTAGTTCATCACAAGGCAAGGGTACCGCTATTCATATAACGATGCCGCTGATGCTCAAAGAGGAGGAGTATGATCAAGATATTGATTGCCGATGACGAAATCGTTGAGAGGGAAATTCTTTGTACAATTCTTAATTCCTATCCCCAAATTAAAATCTACCAAGCGGAAAACGGGAGACTGGCTGTCAACTTCGCGCAGTTGTTTGATGTGGATATTGTGTTGATGGACATTGAAATGCCATCGATAAATGGCATAGAGGCTTCCAAGCAAATACTGAAGGCAAAGCCTTCCTGTCGTATCATTTTCGTCACCGCCTACAGTATTTTTTCCTACGCTCGGGAAGCTGTCACGCTGGGAGCTATCGATTATATTCTTAAGCCTGTGGATAAAGAGGATGTGCTGAGGGCTGTTACAAGAGCTGTCAGCCAGTTGGAAGCTGAACGACAATTGAAGGCTGTAGTCCCTCAGGTGGAGAGTCTGGAAGATGAAGAAGGAACTGAAAAGGCAGCCTTGATGATGTCAAAGGTGAAAAAGTACCTGGAGCACAGCTATATGAACTACGACCTTTCGCTGGACTCAGTGAGCAGCTTATTGCATCTCAATGCATCGTATCTGAGCAGTATTTTCAAACGCTATACGGGTATCAACTTCATTGACTATATCACAAACCTCAGAATTTCTGCTGCAAAGGAACTTCTTGTCGACCCCTTCAAGTCAGTCAGTGAGATTGCCTCAATGGTAGGATATGATAGTTCCAGCTATTTCTGTCGTGCTTTCAAGAAAAACACGGGGTTTACTCCTACCGAATATCGTAAGCATTTTGCAGGAGGTGCATAGAGATGAAAAGGTTGCCTCTTTTGTTCATTGCAATATGTTGTGCCCTTGTCTTTTTTTCATGCAAGAAGGAGGAGACAATCCAGCCGCAGCTGGTGCTTCGCTACGCAGACAACCAAGCAGACGGCTATCCGACTGTGGAGGCTGCTAAATACTTCGCCAAGTTGGTCCAGGAGCGCACAGGAGGGAAGATCGAGGTCAGGGTCTATTCTGACAGTGTCCTAGGCTCGGAGAACAGTGTGATGCAACAGATGTTCTACGGAGGAATCGATATGTCACGGTTCTCCTTGGGAAGCCTCTCTCAATACTTTGTTGAGCTTTGGACTCTTCATTTACCGTATCTCTACACTGACAGTGACCATATGTGGAGGGTTCTTGATGGGGAAATAGGAGATATGTATTTACAGAAGATGGAAGGACGGGGCCTCATCGGTCTTACTTGGTTTGACGCCGGTGCGAGAAGCTTTTATACCAGAAGTCCTGTTACCAGCAAGAAGGATCTACAAGGACTTACCCTCCGGGTTCTTGAGAATGACATGATGAGTCGCATCATAACACTTCTTGGTGCCAAGGCGGTACAAATTCCCTATGGAGACGTCTACTCGGCACTGCAGAAACTCCGCATCGACGGGGCGGAGAACAACCTTCCCAGCTATGTTTCCACCGATCACTACCAGGGGGCCCCCTACTTTTATCAGAATGAGCATTTCCGCCTTCCCGAGGTTGTAGTACTGAGCGTCCATGCCCAAAACAAGATTGCTGAGATCGACCCTTCTTTTGTCGAGATTTTCAAAGAGTGCGCCAAGCTGAGCGGCCTCTATGAGCGCAAGCTCTGGAAGCAAGAGGAAGAGCGTGCCTATGAACATGCACTACGATCGGGTGTGCAGTTTACCCTTCCAAGTGAAGAGGATTTACTTGCCCTGAGAGAAGCTATGGCTCCGCTATACCAAGAGCTTGGAGAGAAAGAACGAAAGATTGTAGAGCAGATTGCCAATACATAAGAGAACTTCTTTTCAATTTTTTTGATATGTTGCACATTCTTTGGATGCTTCTTGCGCCCTCACATTTCGTCCCTTAGATTTTTATCATGAACCTAGAAAATCTAGGTTGAAATCATTTAGGAGGCGACTATGAAACGTGTACTGTTTATTATTTTGGCACTCGCTCTCACATCTTCCCTGGTTTTTGCAGCGGGGACAAAAGAAACTGCTGATCCAGCTGCGGAAAGAAGCGTAAGGCTTGTGTATGCTGAGGTTAATCCTCTCGAATCAATTGTTGGAAAGACAGGTCTCTATTTCAAGGAGCAGGTAGAAAAGCTCACTGATGGTACTGTCACCATCCAAATCCAGGCTTCCGGCGTTCTTGGTTCAGAGAATGACGTTCTCGATTCCATGCTCGGCGGTGGTACTTCGATCGACATGTCCAGAATCTCTGCTTTTGCTCTTACCAGCTATGGCGCTGAAAAGTCAAAACTTCTGTCCATTCCGTTCACGTTCGAGAACAGAGAGCACTTCTGGGCATTTGCCAACTCTGATCTTGCCCCTGAATTCCTCAACGAACCCCAGACCATCGGTCTTCCCATTCGCGGAATTTTCTATGGTGAGGAAGGTTTTAGACATTTCTTCGCTGCCAAGCGCATTAACAGCATGCAGGATCTTCGTGGTATGAAGCTTCGTGTATCCAACGATCCAGTTATGAACGGTATGGTTCGCGGCCTCGGCGCTTCCCCGACCGTCGTTTCTTTCGGTGAGTTGTACTCAGCTCTGCAGACCGGCGTGGTCGACGGCGCCGAGCAGCCGATTGCAAACTACAAGGCTAATGCATTCCATGAAGTTGCACCAAACTTGATCCTCAATGGACATACCCTCGGTGCTATTCAGGTAGTTATCACCGATACCGCTTGGGCTAAGTTGTCCGAAAGACAGAGAAACGCCATCATGGAAGCTGGTAAGCTTGCACAGGCATACAACGCACAGATCAGTGAGAATGCAGAGAACGAAGTTCTTGCCCAGCTCAAGGCTGAGGGCGTGAATGTTGTAGAAGTCGCTGACAAGAGTCCATGGGCAAATGCCACGAAGGCTGTTATCGAGGCAAATACAAAAACACAGGCTGCATTGTATCAGAAGATCATTGATATGAAATAAGGGCGACTAATCAGCTATGGGTGGGATTGTCAGAGCAATCCCACCTTTTCGAGTCTCAGGAGATGAACCATGCCAAAGTTCTTTGCAACAATGGATAAAATTAAACTGGCTTATGATTGGACAGACAAGATTGTGATGATAATTTGCAAAGTATTGCTTATTGTCGACATCCTGATCACCAGTTATGCGGTAGCCGGTCGTTTACTGAATAAATACATTCCGTTTCTCAAAGATCCTGCTTGGACGGAAGAGGTCGTGCTGACGTGCATGGCTTATATGGCCGTCCTCTCAGCCGCTCTTGCCATCCGCAGGGGTTCTCATATCAGGATGAAGGCTTTTGATAAATACCTGCCAAAAGTCACTATCAAGGTTTTGGATATTCTTTCGGATATCGCAGTGCTCAGCCTTGGGGTGATCATGCTCTACGTGGGGTGGCGTTTTGCCACTACCATCGGCAGTAGAGGGTTCTACGTCTCTTTGCCATGGCTCAGTCGCTTTTGGATGTACTTCCCTGTACCGCTTGCAGGCCTTGCGATGATCATCTTCGAGCTCGAGGCTCTGTATAACCATATCAAGTCCTTCTACGTGAAGGAAGAGGAGGTGGCATAATGGACCCAAACAACGTTGCAATTCTTATTCTCCTTGGAAGCTTCTTTGCCATGATCTTCCTTCGTTTTCCAATCGCCTATGCCGTTGGACTCTCTTCAGTCTTCTGCATGCTGTACCAAGGGTCCAGCTTGAATGATATCAGCCGTTTGATGGTAAAGGGTATCAGTTCATTCTCCTTGATGGCCGTTCCCTTCTTCATCACAATGGGTGTTTTGATGGGTTCTGGGGGGATTTCCCAAAAGCTCATTTCCCTTGCGAATGCCTGTGTGGGCTGGATGCGGGGTGGTCTTGCTCAGGTGAACATCGTAGCTTCCTACTTCTTCGGAGGTATTTCCGGCTCCGCCGCTGCTGATACTGCTTCACTGGGATCGATCCTCATTCCCATGATGGTCGAAGAGGGTTATGATGCAGACTTCTCCACCGCGGTAACGGTTACCAGCTCCTGTGAAGGACTTTTAGTCCCTCCCAGTCACAACATGGTCATCTACGCCACTACTGCAGGGGGGATTTCGGTGGGAAGCTTGTTCCTTGCCGGATATCTTCCGGCGGCTTTGCTCGCCATTACGTTGATGATCGGCTCTTACATCTTCTCGGTAAAGCGGGGCTATCCAAAGGGAGAGCCGTTCAGTTTGAAGAACTTCATAATCCAGCTTGCAAAATCCATCTGGGCTTTGGCTGCCGTCGTCATCGTAGTCGTCGGTGTCGTTGCCGGTGTTTTCACTGCTACTGAATCGGCAGCGATTGCGGTCATCTATTCCTTGATCGTTTCGGTCTTTATTTATAAGGGCCTGTCTTGGAAAGGTGTTTGGAAGGTTCTGGATGATTGTGTAGGAACCTTGTCGATCGTGCTCATTCTTATCGCCACATCCTCGGTCTTCGGCTACTGTCTCACCACCCTCCATGTACCAGCCCTCGCCGCTGAGGCAATTACAAACCTTACCAGCAATAGGATTCTTATTATTCTGTTGTTGAATGTAATTTTACTGGTGCTTGGAGCAATCATGGACATGGCACCGATCATCCTCATCACGACCCCGATCCTGCTTCCTATCGCTACCGGCGTTGCTGGTCTTGATCCTATTCAGTTCGGTATCATGGTGGTGCTCAACTGTGGTATCGGTCTGTTGACTCCTCCTGTCGGCGCTGTTCTGTTCATCGGATCGGCAGTCGGGAAGGTCTCCATGGAGAAGGTGGTAAAGTCCACCCTGCCGTTCTATGTCTGTATGATTATTGCGTTGCTTTTGGTTTCATTCATTCCACAAATCAGCCTTATCCTGCCGCAGGTCTTAGGCGGATATACTCCCACCAATATGTGATGTGATACTAAGAACTCCAAACAAGCCAGGGCCTGTGCTCTGGCTTGCTTATGTTCGAGCATCCTCTTTGTCTACCCTTGAACCAGGGACTCCAACCTTAAGGTATTCTCGGACTGCATCCATCTGACCAATTGATTTCTTGAGTCTTGCCCTATTCTCCTCACAAAAGAAAGGATTGACGGCCACCTCAAAAGGGATACGCTTCTCCCTGGCTACTTTCGTGGCAAACATGGTGAAAGCCTCGGTAGTTGTCAATCCAAGTTCTGTATAGGCCTTTTCGTATTCACTCTTCAGCTGGACATCAACTCGAAATTCAATATCTACTGTTGTGCTTACCATGATATGTCCCAATCTCCTTAGTATGCTAATTTCGATGTGCAGATCTATTTTGTAATAAGAGACTAAATCCAGGATCGTTATCTCAAGATAGCCTACCATCGAGCAAGAGAACATACGAGCACGCTGATCAACTTTTCACTCATTCGTATACTTTCACCACCGTAGTGAAAGTACCGTTTTGAATGAAAGCAGGGCTGTTGGGTCTTCCCATCCTTATCACCTGATTCGCCACCTGGTGAAGCTCTAGCATTCTACAACAGGACAACAGCATCACTTTGGAATTACCACTGCTCTTTTAAACAAAGAGCAATGTAACCATATGGATACTTGACTCTGAAAAGAGAGTTCTTTAGGATACATGTAACCACTTAGTTACATGTATTCGTAAAGGAATCCCTATGAAAAAACTACTTACCATCTTACTGTTCGCGATGACGCTCAGCTCTGTGTATGCCAAGGCTAAGAACGTCATACCCGCTGGTGTCGTTCCACTTAAGACCGACCTGTCAAACATTGAGGTTTCAATCATCCCAGGGGAGCGGTATCTGCATAAATTCCCGCTCTTTCTCTTCTTTTCGCTGCGTAACCCGCCACAGATGGCTTTATGGGCTGAAACAATCGACGGGCAATTCCTCGACACCTTGATGGTCACCAAGAAAGTGAGCGAACAGAAGTGGGCGAAAGCGCCCAAAGACCCAGCCGGCAAAGATGAAATAAGAAGGCCGGAGGCTCTGCCTGTATGGACGTACAAGGCAGCGACGGCTCTGACGGAGGAACACCGTCTTGTCGACGCAATCACCCAAGCTACACCCAAAGCCGATTTCTCAGTGAACACCGACTTCTCAAATGAGTATGATGAGCTGTACCTTTACTTTGAAGTCAACCACTCCACCGACTTCAATGAGGCATATCCTGCTGACGCCAAGGCAGGAGAGAAGAACTACAACGGAGGAGTAATGGGAAGCGGGCAGCCTGCGTTGGTCTATCGCGCATACGTGGACTTCACACACCCAGAGCTCTCGAGCAAGTCCTTCGAATGTATCGGCCACAGTTCCCCTTGTGGCGAAGATGGTACTATCTATACCGATATGCAGGGCATTGACAGCGCCCTCTCTATCATCGATTCAATTCTTCTTTCGTTTAAATAGCAACATTACGGCTCTTCCTGCAGGGCTTTTTCCAACAGCAGTGCAAGGGTGGAGCTCAGTCTGACCCACCCTTCCTTGCTTTGGATGTCCACTCCATTGAACATCTGTACAGTACAAGATCGTAAGGTCAGGTACGTGATGGCCGCCGAGAAAATAGCAAAGATTGCCTCAAAGTCAAGGCTTTGTGATTCAGTGTTCTTCCTGACTTCTGAAAACATCGTCTTCACCTGCTCAGTAGCCTTCAGTCCTTGCTGTTCCCTCGCTTGTGCAAACGCTCTGGTTATTTCGTTTTCTTCACTTAACTCCTGAATCATCAGGTTTTGTGCAAATTGGTCATTGCGCAGCTGCTCATGTATCGCGAGAAAGCCTTCGGTAAGAAAGCTCTTGAGCTCTGGTTTTTCTTGGTTCTTCAGCTGGGAAAAGTCGATTATGCTCGTTTGGGTGAGGTCCAGGGCTTTGGCGGCTTCGCACATGAGCCCGTCCAGGCCGTCAAAGTATCTATAGATGAGAGCTTTGTTCACCTTCGCTTGCTCGGCTATGGCATTGACACCCAAAGAACCGAACCCGTTGGTTCTCAACAGCTCAAGGGTTGCATCGATAAGCTTTTGCCTCGTCTGTTCTTTATTTCTTGTTTGTTCCATGCTTCATTGTAACCTTCTGGTTACAACAATGCAAGGCAGGTTTGATCATTCGCTTTCTCCTCGAAGGATCCTTTCCATCATTTTGCAAACATCCAATCAGAGAGAGAGCATCGCCTCGGCCAAGGAAGAGTCTATCAAGAGATGGTTGGCATATCCTTTTTTAATTGCCAGATTGACCAGTAATGCCTTATGGGCTCCTGCTGCAGCAATGATGATCTTGCATCCTCTATCCGCTTTCTGTCTCAGCAACTTGAGATCGATTGACTTAATGAGCGAAGTTGATTGACTGCTTCCTATGGATGCAACAAGAGGAGGACAGTCGAGGACATCTCCATCCTTATTAAGAAGGTAGTAATTTAAATCCCCTACGGCACCACTTTGAAGAATATCATCCAGTTGAGAAGAGCCCAAGGATGCTGTAATCATCTTGGAGTAAAGACCTTGCTCTGAAAAGGTACCAATTCCGAGTAATGCTGCATCAGCGAGCTGCATTGCACCAAAGACCTCTGCCTCTGAGGTCGGATTTGATTCTGAACATCTACCCTCATTGCGATATCGGTATGAAGAAATCAGAGACGTAGCAGTTAAGGAGAAATCAGCAGGGGTCATTGTAAAATTCAGAGGGAAGAGTTGCAGATTCCCTATGCTGCCCCGTTTCATATGATCCATGATGCGGGCAACAGTGTATCCGTTGCTGACACCGAGGGAAAAACGATCGGAAGCTCTTGCCCACTGCTCTATCCACAGAGCACCATATCTGCCGATGATCATCTCCTTGACAAGTTGCAGTTTGATCGGACGTGTCTCCACGATGCGAACACTCTCTCTCTTCAATCCGGTGAAGTGAGCAACAGAGTTTTCCAACTCCTCGTTGCGAGAAGATGAGAGGATCCTCCTTTCGAGTTCACCTCTGAAATAAGCATCCCTGATCAGGTTTTCTATGCTGTCTTCTGGTAAAAGATGAGAAAAGGATTCTGTGCCTGAGCCTGAAAACACTGTATCAATATAGTGCTTTGCAGATGAAAGTGCCTGCCGTATCCCTTCTTGCAAGGAGTCCTTATCAAGGTAAGAGAGCTCAATAAACTTCGATATATCCAGAGAATAAAACTCACAGATGGCATTGAGGTTCTCAATGTTCGAGGAGTAGCTCTTCTCCCAGCTCTGATAGGTTCGTAGAGGAACTTGCAAGGCCTCTGCAACACTTGTCTGGGAGAGTTTTTGAAAGAGGCGCAATTCGCGTATCAGGGTAGTAACACGATCTAATAGAGTATTCATGAGTATATGATACCATACATTTTTGAATAATGCAAGAACTTGCGTATTAATATTAGTTGTAATACATTATTTTGTGTGTTATGGTTGTTGTATCAGAGTATGCAAAATATTACATACTCAAGGAGGAAAAGATGAAAAAACTTGCTTTATTTGTAACAATTCTTCTTATGGCAACCATTCTTTTTGGTGCCGGCAGTAAAGAAGCTGCTTCAGAGAAAAAAGTTACCCTGCATTGGTATTCCCACGCATCATCGTTGGGAAATACAGAAAAGACAATCATTGACAAATTCAATGAGACAAATCCTTCCATATCCATCGAGGTGGTGGAACTCCCTGAAGCAACAAATGACAAGCTCCAAGCTCTATTGATCGCATTACAAAGCGGTGACAGCTCTATCGACTTCTTCAATGCCGATGTCACATGGACTGCGACCTTTGCTTCAGCTCAACTTATTGAGCCTTTGGATGCTTTTTTCCCAGTCTCCGAGCGGCAGGCATTCCTTCCTGGCACTATAGCAGCAGCCTCCTATAATGGAAAACTTTGGGGAATTCCTTTCAGAACCGATGCTGGCGTCCTATATTATCGATCGGACCTGCTATCCAAGTATGGCAAAGATGTCCCCAAGACGTACTCTGAGCTGTTTGCAACAGCAGAAGAAATCAACACCAAGGAAGGTGGTGGCATGTACGCCCTGGTTGGTTCTTTGGCAAATGGTGAAGGATTGACCTGCAATGCGGTCGAATGGTTTTACTCCAACGGGGGCCAAGTCATCGGTGAAAATGGAAAAATCCTCATCGACTCTCCGCAAAACAGAGAAATCTTGCAGATTATGGTAGAAGCCTATCAAAACAACCTCATGCCCGAGGGTGTCCTCTCATACGGCAGTGGCGATGCCCGCTCTTCTATGTTCCAAGGCAAGCAGGTGTTTATGAGGGCATGGCCGAAAGCCTATGCCATGGGACAAGATCCAGCAAAAAGTCAAGTAGTGGGAAAACTCGGAGTAGCGCCGCTTCCACGAGGACCTCAAGGAACCATGGGGAAAAGTGTGCTTGGCGGATGGCAATTATTCCTAAACAAAAACTCAAAGCATAAGGAAGCTTCAATAGAATTCATGAAGTTCTATGCCAGCGAATACGCTCAGAAACTGCACGCATTGAACGACTCCTATATGCCTGCAAGAAGCGCTCTGTATACAGACAAAGACATCCTTGAAAAATATCCTTATTACAGCGACTTTCCTCAGGTATTGGAAACAGCGGTTCCTCGCCCTCAGTCCCCATACTATGCAGAAATTTCTGCTATTCTCTCCGCTGAAGTGCAGAATGCAATGAAAGGGAGCAAAAGTGCACCAAAGGCACTCGCTGATGCTCAGAAAGCTATGGAACAAGTTGGAAGATAATATTGTCCCAATCCTTTGCAAAGGTCCTTCCTTCTCTATGGAGGAAGGACACCACTCTAAGAGAAACACCTTATGAAAACACTCACACGAAAACAGTTTGGTTATCTTTGCATGATACCTACCCTGTTGATATTTCTCATATTTGCCATCTATCCAGTATTCAGAACTATTTTTTTAAGTTTTTTTCGCTTCAGGTTACAGACTGGACCAGTAAAAACCTTTATTGGCCTTGACAACTATAGCTTCATGATGGGAGACAGCAGATTCTTCAACGCCCTTTTCTTCACCTTGCTGTTTACCGTCCTCACTGTTGCTATCGAGGTTGTCCTTGGCTTGGTCTTCGCACAGCTCATGAACCTTCCCTTCAAAGGACGAGGGTTTCTTCGTGTCGTAGTACTCATTCCCTGGGCCATCCCTACCATCGTCAGTGGGTTCATGTGGAAGTTTATGGTGCATGACCAGTACGGTGTCTTCAACCAGATTCTCTTTACATTCGGGTGCATTGACAAATTCATTCCTTGGTTAAGCCAGGACAACACAGCTCGCTTGATACTTATTCTCTCAGATATTTGGAAGACAGCCCCCTATGTTTCCCTCTTGGTCCTGGCAGGTTTGCAGACCATCCCCAAAGCTCTCTACGAAGCAGCACAGATTGATGGAGCTGGCCCCATCCGACGATACTTCTTTATCACCTTGCCTTTGCTCAAACCGGTTTTGGCGACCGCTGTCCTCTTCCGCCTTATCTCATCCTTCAAGGTTTTCACCGTCATTGTGGCCCTAACCAACGGAGGTCCTGGATATGCTACTGAATCACTGACCATGTACACCATGAGAACGTATTTTGACGCAGGAAACTATGGCTATGGATCAACGCTTGCAACCTTTACCTTGTTCATCACCTGCCTGATAGCGCTGCTGTTCACCGATGTCATCAAAGGCAAGATCGATGGTGGAAAGAGGAGTAAACTATGAGAGAGGAAGCTACATTACAGAAGATATTGTTTTACCTCTTTGCCGTATTCTTCATCGTTACGATAGGTTTTCCGTTCTTTTGGCAAATACTCAACTCATTTAAGATGGAGAAGGACATCTTTGCCCTCACGTGGTTCCCTCGCTCATACACAACTGACAACTATCTCAAGGCGTTCACGACAAGACCGCTACTGAGTTATCTGGGCAACAGTTTCATCATAGCTGCAGTTGCAACTATATGCTCCTTGAGCATTGGAAGTATGGCAGCCTATGCAATTGCGAGAACCCCTATTAAAGGAAAGACGTCTTTCCTCATTCTTGTTATGTCTATATCCCTGTTACCTCCAATTGTCATCATCAGTCCCATTTATGGAATCGTCAGGACAATGGGGCTGCTGAACAGCTACTCAGGGCTCATCATCGTAAATGTCCTTTTCACCCTCACGATAGTAATTTGGTTCCTCACCCCGTATCTTCATGCAGTTCCGATGGAACTTGAAGAAGCCGCACAAATCGATGGAGCCTCTCCTGCTCAAGCGTTTGGTAAGATAGTCATTCCTCTTCTCGGGCCAGGGGTCTTCACCGTAGGCATCCTCGCTTTCATTCAGATTTGGAATGAGTACCTCTTTGCCTTGGTTCTCAACCCCATCAGGATTAAGACAGTAACCGTGGGGCTGAAGATGTATGAATCGGACAACTATATGCCATGGGGTACCATCATGGCTGCAGCAGTCGTCATTGTAATACCCCTGATCACCTTGGTCCTCGTGTTACAAAAGAGAATCATCGGGAGTTTGATGACAGGAGGTATCAAGGAATGAGTCAACATCTGCCCTGTTCCTTTGCCGACTACCAGAATACGAGGTGGCATCGCCGGCTTGTTTCTGGCGAGTTCGTCCTCCAATTCGACCAATATCCTGACCGAGAAGTCATCGTCGACCACCTTTCGGATCAACAAGAATCTTGGAAAGAGAGAATTAGAATGATCTGCACACAGGATGATGAGTCATGGAATAAGCTCTCACCGGGGGAGTTGGTAGAAATTCTCAGAAAAGAACGGCAACAATTCATTTCTACTTCCAAGCTTCACTGGCGTACCTCTTCCTTTTGTTTCAAGAATGAAGATACAAACCATGTTATATCTGAGAGTACAACAATAGCATCAAACTATCGGATGTTTATATTTCCAGACATCTATGATGCCTGTCCTCTCGATACACAGGTAGCCATCCTATCTCACTCACAAAAAGATTGCATAGTATGTATCCCTGAAGATCACAAAAACCTTAAACATATGATACCAGCCTATAAGGTAAAACTCTTGGCAAATCCTTCCATGCTCACTGTGGAGGAACTCAGAGAGATGGGTAATTCAGGCAGCATAATTTGCGCTGATGTATGGTATGCCTTGGCATTTCTCAACGCTGGTGTTTCTGTGCTCTCTTATTTAGATAAGCGAGAATGGTTTGCTTCTGTGGTGCTCAAAGAAAACACCTATGAAGAGTGTGTTCCGGCTCTTCCTGAAAACACTCGATATGGAAATCTATTGACTGTTGTGAAGAACAACCGTCCCATGCGGTCCTTTCAAATGCTCTCCGATTCTGCTTATAGTGGAATATATGCCGATCTGGAAGAGCCCTGCATGCTCCCCAATTGGGTACAACAAGCTAGAGAGAAAAAAGTCCTCGATCTCGAAATGGGGTTCTATGAGAAACAACAAGGTACTTGGGTCAGAGTTGAACACCCAAACAAGAATACTATACATACGGCTTTCTCATCTTTTGCTAAGGAAAAAATAAGTCTTAAGCCGTATCTGTTCTCAGGCAAGCACTCTCCTCTTTCTCTTTCATTCCCTGAAGGAGGATTTTTCACCAGTTTCAATTACTACTTCACAGACAATCTGAAGAGCTGGTATGCAAAAGTGGACAAAAGGCCTCTCCCTTGGAATGACTTTTTGCTCGATTATCTTGCCTTTCCTTTAGAAGATAGCTTGTATGAATCTGTTCCGTTATACAACAAAGCCCTCTTAGGGTATGGCAAAGATGGTTCATTCTTTACTTGTACAGGAGAATGGACACACATCACACTCACACTCGATGAAACAGAGTCGTTTGTATTTTCAAAGGAAGCAGACAATGCAAAGACTCCACAACACAATCCCAACAAGATATACTTTCCTTCTGAAAGAGAGCCTGTGGGAGAGGGGATGTGGTGCTTGACCTTCATTCATGATTATCTGTGGGATGCCTGCGAGGGGCCTGTCCGAGTGCCTCCATTTGGAGTGGTGGTGACAACTAGGCAGAGAATCGAGCGGGTTGAGAAAGCAGCATGGTCCGTCAACTGGAAGGATCTCCCTCTCCAAAAGAGTGAGGTTGCTTGGTTGGTCGGGGGGTTCAACCTCTTAATCAAGGATGGTAAAAATCTCGTAGCATCCGATGATGACACATACGCCCAACTCCAGAAAGAGGGTTGGTTCACCCCTTCTTCCATACAAACCCAAGAGACAATGTTGGACGTTCTGGGTGTGCAGCCACGTTCAGTCATCGGATATGGTAATGGTAAAATAATGGTTCTGTCGGTTTCTGGAAGAAATTGCAAGTCGGAGGGAATTACCTTCAGTGATGCAGCTTCCTTATCTGCACAGGTCTTTAGGCGTATCACAAAATCACCGTTGGATTTTCTGGTTAATCTTGACGGGGGGGCTTCCTCCGTGCTGGGATGTAAAAAAGACGGAGAGGCTTCTTGTTTGCTCACAAAACCTTCTCCGTCCATCACCAATCCAGCAGGATGTCCTCGATGTGTGCCCTCATTGCTGACAATTCAATTAAAACAAGGAAAGAATATATGAATGTTAAGGAAAAGCAGGAATACAAGAAAGAGTTATTTGTTGTAATTCCTACCTATTGGCAAGGAAAGAGTACGAGAAAACCCGATCCTGATGATTTGGTGTTTGACCATCCCACCTTTCTCGATGGTGATGATACGCTTTCTGCATCACTCGAGAGTCTTGCAAAGACAGAACATCCTGATAGCTTCAAGGTTTTGGTGCTAAGCGCTGCTGTACACCCTTCTCTTGAGTATGAAGTCCAAGAAGCGGTAGATAGAATCATTGAGCAGTTCAGGACAAGACTTGATATTGGTCATTTCCATGCAAAGAAATTGCGAGAGGTGCAAGATCGTCTTCAATCGCTTTCGTTGCCTAGATCTTTTTTAACCCTTGACGGATACGCCTCTATTAGAAATTGCCAGTTGGCAATTCCCGCAATTCTGGGTGCAGAGGTAATTGCTGCCATCGATGACGATGAATTGGTGGAAAAGGATTATCCATCCATGGTTTTGGAATATGTAGGTAGCCCAGGCATGGATGGTATTGCAGGAAGATACCGCTACACAGAGGGAAAAACCCTAGTGCATGATCGCTTTGAAGATATCAAGCAACCTTCTCTTTTTCAAAAGAAACAAGCCTATCAGAATGAGGTATACAAAGCAATCGAAGCCAGAGCAGAGAGAATAACCGATACCTCCATTGTATTGGGAGGCAACATGGTGTTCTCTAAAAAGTTGTTCATGAATGTTCCTTTTGACCCTTTTGTTCGCAGGGGCGAGGATATCGATTATATGATCAATTCAATGATGACCAACTTTACTTGGAAGTGTGACAAAAATTTGATGATTGACCACTATCCTCCTGCTTGCAAAGAAACAAACAAACTTCAGGAGGATGTGATGAGATTCCTCTATGAAAAAGCCAAGATAGAAGCATCTCAAAACAAAGCAGGGATTATCCCGGTCAAAGCAGAGCAATTAGGACCATACCCAGGAAACTTCTTGAAGGAAGACCTTCAAGAAGAGGCGTTTAAAACCTTGAGCGATCGACCAAAAGAGATTGAAAAAGAGCCTTGGTATCTTTCTGCTGAAGAGGTTATCCAAAGAGGAGTGGCATTAGGGGAACGTGTTGGAGAATTCTTTGCTTATGCTGAGCTTTGGCCTAAGGCAATGAAAGCGCTTTGTGCAGATAAACAGACAATTAGAATACTTGAGGAGATGTTTTCTTAAGGAGATACCAAGAAGTCTTGCATAGAGTATTCCCAGACATCTTTATATCTTAAGGAAGCTGGGATTACTCATACAGTGTGAGCATAACTATCGCAGGGTAAGACCCAAGTCCTCCAACATGGCTTTGCCATACTCGATTGAGACGGCATAACTAAAACTTGTCTCATATCCAGGCAAAGATCCTCTTACGAAATCCCCTCCTTCTTCTTTTGGAACAAAAAGCCCTATCATGATGCTCCAACGGGAAAGCCTGCACTGGACACCCTGAAATTTCCACCTACGGCGTCAGATTTAGTCAATGTTATAGAGCTTTCCTTGGGGCAAGAACCGAGACAGTGATAGAGTAATCTTGGAGGAAATAATATTTATGAGTGAACTGATACAACTTCCAAATATTGGGAAAATGCTCGAACAACACTTGCTTTCTGTAGGTATTGAAACAGTTTCTCAGCTGAAAGAGATAGGAGCCGAGCAAGCCTTTCTGTTGATTCGCGATCAGAGAGACAGCGCAGCTTGCCTTCATATGCTGTATGGCTTAAGAGGAGCAATCCTTTCAATACCCGACGCCCAGCTTTCTGAACAGGAAAAGACTCACTTGAAGCAGTTCTATAGAAGTCTTTGAGGTATTACCTAATAATGGCTACTCCTCGTAAAGGTATGTGAGTAAACTCGGTCATTCAGAAAGATATTCATGAAGCGATAGAGGTCAGGACTATGGTTGAGCCCTTTGCTGTTCCTACTGCAATAAGAGCTGTGAAAATCAGCAACCATCTGCTCGAATTGCTAGTGCCCTGGAAAGACGAGCACTTGAATAGTAGCTTCTAGCAAAAATGGTGAGTAACACGGCCAAGGAGGAGAAGATATCTATGATATCTGATCCGACAAGAACGCTGCTCCCGACGTTTGGGCCAAAGAAAATTTTAGAACTATGATTTACAGACCACTAGAAACAATTATTGCTGTGGACGAAATGCTAATATAAACATATGTTCTTAACTATCTATGTAGCTGGAGCATGTTTGTCAGCTTTGTCGCTGCCCGATATGCCTCAGATAAAAAGGAGGCAACAGCTTTGGGAAATCTAGCAGCAAAAAACGGATATGATACTTCCAAGGTTAGAGGCCCTGTATAAGACGAGCGGCCTATCATATCCATGGCTTTGTTCCAATCTATGGAGGCTGTGAAGGGAATCATGTGATCGTCCTTCGTTCCAAAATTGTCGCTTAAGTGTATACTGATCATACGGCTAAGAAACAACTGTGTATCCAGCGTATCAAATCCGGTCAGATTTGCATGCCCTGTATCAAAACAAAATCCGAACCAGCGAGGGTCGAGTCTTTTTACAAAGGGCATCAGCGTTTTCGTATTGAATGAGGGGACATCCCTTAAGTTCTCAAACGCGATGCGAACAGTATGCTTGCAACACAAAGTGTTCAGCGCCTCGGATACTGATAGCACTCTATCAATCAGCTCTGATTTTGGAGAGACGCTACTCTTCTGATGCATAGGAGTCTCTTCTGATACGTCAATCACCAGATTAGGATCTAGATGCAGCACAACCGTGTCTCCTCCCAAAGCCTTGACCAAGAGCATTCTGTTTTCAAGTAAAGCAAGAGCTGCAGATCGATTCTTCTCTAGTTCCGAGAGCAATAGAAATTGGTTTTTTCCATGACTGGCGTGTAAATCGCACACTCGCAAGTCATTTTTCTCTACATCAAAAGCAATGCGTGTAATCTCTTGATCAGAGTACATCCGCATGGAATTCCAATCTTGGCACCAGTGGATATAGGTAAATCCGGCTGAGCGGATTAAGGGAAAGAGAGAGCCGGGATACGTTGAGTCATCAAGTAAATCCGTACTGATACTTACCTCTTTTTTCATAACCTCTCCTTTCTTAACTAGGTGTACAGTATACTGCAGTAGAAATCTTTCAGCGATACAATCCACAGATGACAACGCCCAATACAAGTAACAAGATTGCCAGCAGTTTTTTTATTGAGACCGATTCATGGAACACCACTATGCCAATAGTTGTGCTTAATGGTATAGATATTTGCCTTAGTGCAGTAATAACACTTGCTTTTCCACTCAGGGAGATGGCAATTAAAATAAGAATATAAGAAAGGTTAATGAAAAGCCCATTCAAGAAAACTGTCAGAAGATATTGGTAATTCAAGCATTTGCCAGTAGATTTTTCAAATCTCGACCCACCAGCTGATCTTAGACAAGCAGGAAATGATACTGCTGCAGGGAAGCCCCTTTTTGCTATATCAAATAACAAGAATACCAATGCGGTTGCAGCCATCTCTCCAAAGAGAAATAGAGACGCAGCAGAAAACCCAGAGAACCGACCGGTCCTCATTACATATTCCAAACCTTTCGCATCAGAAATTGTATATCCTGCTATACCCAGTACTACAGGGAACATCACTTTTACTGCCGCATGAAACGCCTTGTTCTTTTGTTTAAACAGAGTCCCTCGTTGATCGATGAATAGTACTAACGACCCAAGTATGATGATGGCTATTCCCAACCAAGTCCCCATGCTAACTGATTCTCCAGTTGCAGACAGAACAACTGAGACCAACACAACTGGAAGCGAGCGGATCAATGGATATATGAGAGAGATTTCATGCGAAATATAAGACACTGAGAGATTGCGGTAATACAAAAACTGAAAGAGTCCTGAAAGACCCATGAGCAAAAAAGCTTGGACAGGGATATAGCGAACGAGTGAAATCTGCACAAGGAAAAGAGGTAAAACCGGAATAAGACTAAGATACATGGAGTGGATGATAAATGAAGAATCCAAGGATCTTTTCTTTGTCATTGCATTCCAAGTGGCATGTATCGACGCTGAGGCAAGGGTCAGTATTACTATTTGTGTGTTCACTACAGATTCTCTCTTTTTCTTAGCTAACCAATCTTAAATATGGAATTTTATTTGATTATATACAGTTTTATGAAGATTAATCAACATTTTAAAATTCAAATAAAGATTAATCAACATAAAATATTGACAAATCCAGATTAAAGGATACAATTAATCCTAATTAAAGGAGAGTAGTATGAAAAGTTTTAAACTATTACTTACACTATTGGCAATGATTATTCTTGGTTCGGTGGTGTTTGCTCAGGCATCTACTGAAAAATCTACCAAAAAGACCCAACTCCAGATTGTGCACTGGAATAACTTAGGTGATGATGTAATTGCCAAGTTTGAGCAAGAAAATCCAGATATTGAGGTATTGTTCGAAAAGTTCACAGTCGACCAATTCATGCAAGTCATGAAAACCCGTGTCGCTTCAGGAGAAATCCCTGATATCATTGGAGCGCAGGAGAATGACTTTCCAGTATTTTTGAAGAATGGTATCTATAAAGACATTACCGATTACGATTTTGTGAAACGTCTTACGCTGAATGCCCAAAAAGAGCTACTTGCATTTGGTGATGGCAGAATTTATGCAATTCCCTCCAATGCATGGGCAATGGGCATTTTTATAAACGTCGATATGTTTAAGCAACATGGTATCAAGATTCCTGAGAACTATCAGGATTTGCATACTGCAGCTCAAGCATTCAGACAGAAAGGAATTGCTCCTTTTGTGCAGGGAATAAAGGATAGTTGGACGGTTAACCAAATGTTTATTCCTCAGTTCAGATTACAAGTTGACACTCCTCAGTATTATGACAATGTAAAAACTGGAACTGCAAAATGGACAGACCCTAAAATGGTTAAGGCATATCAAGAGTGGTATGACTTATTTGCAGCAAAGGGCATGATGTTTGAAGGAAGTCTTGGTATTACCTATGAGCAAGCCTACCAACTTTTTGCACAGGGCCGCGTTCCGATGTGGCCGATGGGCACTTGGGCAGCAGAGCTGTTCAAAGACGATGCCGGCAAACCGGTGAAGCTCTCTTTTGAAATGGACTTCATTCCACAGTTTGGAAACGATACAGGAGAAGAGGTCATCAATGCAGCAACGAACATTGGAGCGATGTATTCAATCAGTAGTTCTACTAAAAAACTTGATGCAGCCATTCGATTTTTAGATTGGCTAACAATGCGCGAAAATGCAGAGTTTTTTGCTCAGAAAACTGGTTTGCTTTTCCCCATACAGGGTGTAGACTTTTCCGAGGTGGTTCCTTATGGAAACAAATTGATTCCAGCTACCTTTGAAGTGAAGGTACTTAATCCTTTCGATGTCTTTGTTGATCCGGCCGTCAAACAGCAACTCACAGTTATGAACCAGAACCTGCTCGCTGGCATCGGAACAGTGAAATCAGAATTGGAAAAGGTACAAAAAGCTCAGGAGATTGCTAATCTTGAGCGAAAGTAGCAGGTATCGAAGAGTAGCGGCTACCCCTTTTTGGGGTAACCGTCTGAGACACATGGAGCAAGTGAACTGTATGACTTTAGATAAAAAACATATTGCTGCATATTTTCCAATTGTAGTATTCCTTGCTCCCTCTCTTCTGCTGACCGCTGTATTTCTATTTTTCCCTGCAATACTGGAGGTATACTTCAGTTTTACCGACTGGGATGGCATCAGTAGCTCAGTTGGGTTTGTGGGTTTTCGTAATTTCCGGTTGATGCTCCAAGATGATGTATTCGCCTTGGCGCTTCGCAATACAGTGGTTTTTTGCCTTTCTACTGTCGTATTGCAGCATTTGCTTTCCCTTTGTTTTGCCGTCCTGATTCATAGAAAAGTTTATTTCGGGAATCTTCATAAAGCTTTACTGTTTGTTCCGAGTATTTTGTCTACGGTTGTCGTCAGCTTAGCTTTCAGCTTTATCCTCAATCCAATCAGTGGCCATTGGCATGAACTATTCTCATCTTTCGGCTTTGATTCTCTGAGCAAGATCAACTGGCTGGGGGATCCGTCCTATGGTATGGCCGCTTTGGTGTTCGTAAGTGTTTGGCAGTACACAGGGTATTGCATGGTAATATACATGGCAGCCTTGGCCGATATTCCTAAAGAGATGCTTGAGGCTGGAAGTATAGATGGCACAAACGGCTGGCAACAATTCTGGTTCATAGAGTTTCCTTCTATCGCTCCAGCCTTCACCATTAATACCGTACTTTCAGTAATTGGGAATTTAAAGGCTTTTGAACTGGTGTTCGCTCTTACCGGAGGTGGCCCGGGAAATTCGACAGAGGTTATTGCAACTTACATTTATCGGGTAGGATTTACCAGTGGAAGAATGGGCTATGGTACAGCAGTATCGCTTGTGTTGTTCATAATGATCAGCGCTATCTCATTCATTCAAATCAAGCTATTGCGTTCGAGGGAGCAGTAATGAGCAGACGAAAAACTCAGTTTATTGGTAGTTTGGTAGTCACAGTGGCTTCTTTGCTTTCACTGTATCCTGTTGTATACATCATGATGATCTCTTTGAAGTCTAAGGAGTCATTTTTGATGTCCCCCAATACGTTCCCCGATGTATTGCGTTTTGATAACTATGTACGGGCATGGTCTATCGGTAGAATTGGGATACTGGGAGTGAATACTCTTATTGTTACCTTTATTTCCATCATCACTTCTGTCCTTATCGGTATTGCCGCAGGATATGCAATGGAGAAGCTGATTAAGGGAAAGCGTACTCATCGGTTTCTCTATAATTATTTTGTTGCAGGAATCATTATCCCTTTCCAAGTAATTATGCTGCCGCTCTTTAAAATTTTGCGAACTCTTGGTTTGTTTAACAGTTTAAGAGGAATGGTAATAGTCTATACGGTATTGAATCTGCCATTTGCGGTCTTTTTATTCTGCGCATTTGTGAGGGCTATACCGAACGAACTACTTGAGGCTGCACGAATAGATGGGTGTAGTGCCTACAGAATTTTTGGCTCTGTTATTATTCCTCTAAGTCGATCAATTATTATTACCGTTGCTATTTTCGTGGGAATTTATATTTGGAAGGATTTTAGTGTTCCGCTTGTATATGTATCGCACCCATTGAGAAAAACATTATCCATCGGGCTTCTTGCTTTCAAGAACGAGTACAATACGAATTGGCCTGTACTTGCTGCGGCGATGGTTATTCAGACATTTCCTGTGTTGCTTGGTTATATTGTAGCACAAAAACAATTCATCGAAGGCATCACGGGTGGCTCTGTGAAAGGGTGATAGAGTACGATAGGGATACATGAAAGACTTTTACGTGAGGGGAAGGTATAGATGTTGCAGGAAGAACGGTTACAGAAGATCTTAATGAAGCTTGAAAACGAAGGAATTGTGAAAATTTCTGATTTGATTGAAGAATTTCATGTCACCGGAGAAACGATACGCAGAGATTTTGATATTTTACAGAATGATGGCCTAATAAATCGTATTCATGGGGGAGCTGTGCTCGTGGAAGGTGTTGATTATGCCAGCTCCTTCGTATTCAGGAAATTCATTTCTTCGATTGAGAAACAGCATATTGCTTCTAAAGTTTGCGAGCATATACAGGAAGGTCAAACAGTAGGGCTTCACTCATCTACCAGCAATTTCATCTTGGCCAAGCAACTGGTAAAAAGTTTTACCAATTTGACTCTGGTAACCGATTCAATACCTATTGCAACAGAACTATCCAGAAACAAGGGATTCCGTGTCTTGATCTTAGGGGGAGTCATCAATCCTAATGAGGGATCTGTCGATTCTTCAATCTTTGACACATCAATATTGGACCACTTCTCCATTGACGTCGCCTGTATTGCTCCAGGGGGCATCTCGTTACGTTCGGGAATTACTGAATACATCAAGGACGAGCTAGTGATTGAAAAATCATTGATCAGATCTGCAGTAACACGCATTGTGTTATCTGAGAGTGCAAAATTCAACAAAAACTGTATTTTAAAAGTCTGCGACCTCAGTGATATAGATATGGTTGTAACCGATCTGACGCTCGCTGATGATGTATTCAAGGAGTTTGCTGACGCAGGAGTGAACATTGTACGGTAAAAATCCAGACGATGATCGCTGATGAAAAACTTCCTGCAAGCAAGGATTCTCAGTCCTCTACTCCCACCTGGATTAAATATGCCTCTACCATCTGAGAGAGTTCTTGTAATAGCACCAGGCTCTCCTGTTGCGACTTCTCTGATAATCGAAGCTCATGGACAAGCTGCTCACACACGATAAAAATCAGTTTCGCTACGAGTGACTTCTTCTTTTCATCCAGAGCAGGATACGCGTGAGCGATAAGGCCTTCAACCCACTTAAGAACTTCCCTATCGAGCCGCTGTACGTATGAGCTCACCTTGGCATAGAGCTCGGCATCGGGACTCTTGCAGCTGGATGGGCTTTTACTCTCAAGCAGGAGGATGGTGATTTCTCTATGTAAGCCGGGTTCAATGGTATGGGCTTCGTAGAGGGCGATCAGCAGTTCCTTGACTACAGCCACAGGAGAGTCTTTCTTCTGGAATGCTATAGTGCCGATTCGTTTAATTTCATCGAAAATCTGGAGATAGTACCTCTCAACGATCGAGCAAAACAACTCTCCTTTGTCTTTGTAATAGGCATAGAAACTGCCGGTGGCAACCCCTGCAGAACGTGCTATCTCCTTACTGTTCGTATGGTGATAGCCTTTCTGAGAGAAGAGTACTTCTGCAGCTTCCCTGATTCTCTTCTTTGTCTCCATCGATCTATCCTGAGTGGGGATTCGTACTTTCTGAGACCTATTGCCCATCATTATTCTCCTTCTGACATCTTACACGCGGACAGGCTCTTGTGCAACAAACATGAAACAAGGTTCACTTATTGACAATATGAATATTAGTTCATATTCTTGAACCATGACTACAAAAAAAGCATTAGTACTAATAGTGGTAATCGGTATTCTACTAGCAGGAGGAGCGTTCTTGGCCGTCAAAGCCCTCGATAACAAGATAGCATCCTCCCACGATAAGATTGTAACTCGCTATGAGGACGACAACGGAAGGTCTTACTATAAGATTACCCCATCGGTCGCCAATGCTTACCTCCTGCCAATCGACGAAGGATATCTTATGATTGATACCGGCTACCCAGAGGATATGCAAATCGTCTTCGACGCCCTCTCTGAGGAGGGGGTCGAGCTCTCTCAGATCAAATATCTGTTTATAACCCATTCTCATGACGATCATGCAGGGTTTGCGGCAGCACTCAAAGAGAAAAGCGGCTGTCGCTTGATTCTTCCCGAACAGTCCCTTTCCGATCTTGCACGAGGTACCTTCGACTGGCAGGGAGAGAGCGTGAACCTTCTTGTTGATATATCCAGCAGAATCTACAATTTCGTCAACCAGAGAACCTTCTCTTTCGAGCCAGTCTTGCCTACAGAAGACGACATCATCCTCTCAGGAAACAGAGCCTCTCTTCCTGCCCATTGGGACCTCCAAGGAGCCTTCATCCATACACCGGGACATAGTGCCGATTCATGGAGCCTCGTACTACAAGACGGAAGAGCCTTTGTTGGAGATGCTGCAATGAACATGCTCAATCTTCTAGGAACAGGGAAAAGGCCAATATTTATGGAAAACCGCAGCGAGGTTTACGAAAGCTTCGAGAAGATCAAACAAGAAGGAGCAACCATCCTGTTTACTGGCCATGGCCTACCTATACATCCAGCAGAGCTCCCAATGCTTAGAGATCGTGCTTCTACAGGACCGGGATTCGGGGCTCTTCTGCCCTATCTTGGCAGACTTGTTATTGGAATTGTGCTCATTGTATCCTTCTTTTTGCTAGCCGCAAAAACGGAGCTGCTGATGCGGATCATCTGCTATATACTTGCTTTCATTCTTATGCGGGACCTCATGACTCCGTTTGGGTTTTGGACCATCTTTTCTGACCCTGTATTTGGTATCAGGTTTGCTGCAGACCCCCTGCTTTTGGGTGTTCTTGCCTTCGGATCGCTCGCGTTGAGTCTTACGATCATACGTATCGAACGAGGGCTACCGAAGCAGGTCCCTCTTATAGACGGCCAACCACTGGTGGCGATAGCCTTTGGTTTGCTCGGTTCTATGCTTATCATAGCACCGGTAGTGTTCTTTTATAGGGGAATTGGGCAAGCAGAACGAGGAGGAGCAGTCCCTCTAGGATTGATTCCCATGATTCCTGACTTCATGACTTAAAACTGCCGATTTATTCCAAAACCTTAAACCCAGGAGCGGGAACACCGTTTTCTGGGTTTTCTTATCTTATATATTTGTCCACTTAGAAGCATACAAAATGCTTGTACAGTTCCCCTTTCTATGATAGTATTATCCCAACAGGAGAGCAGGCCCATGTATGTCACCACCTCAGGCGTCGAGAAGTACCGTGTCGTCCAGTTCAGGGAAGATATAAGGATCCCGGGCACCAATAAGAAGAAGACCAACATCATCAGGACCGTGGGAAAATATGCCGACCTGCTTGCCGAGGACCCCGACTTCATGGCCAAGCTCAAGCAAGAGGCCAAGAGGCTTACCAAGGAACTGAAGGAATCGGAAAGGCCTCTGCTCATCGAGGCCGACATGAGGGAGATCATGGCCTCAGGCGATGTCACCCCCTCCTTCCTGTTCGGCCATGCAATCATCGCCAGGCTCTGGGAGATGATGGGGATGGATTCCTTCCTTGAGAAGCACTGCACCAAGAGAAATGCCAAGAATGTGAGGGATGCAATCTATTATCTGGTCGCCCACCGCTGCGGCAATCCAGACAGCATACGGGCTACGGCCTTGGACCAGGTCCGGTATGCCGGCATCGTCCCCATCGGCTTGGATGTATTCTACTCGGTGTTGGATGTGCTTTCGGAGCAGAAGGATGCGCTGGTGGAGCACCTGTGCTCCTTCTTCAAGCGCAAGACTACAAGAAAGGAGGACATCGCCTGCTTCGATGTCACCACCTATGCCTTCGAGAGCACCAAGTGGGGGGAGATGAGGCTTTTCGGGTTCTCCAAGGACCACAAGAACAATGAGGTGCAGGTGGTGATGGGCCTGCTGATCGACAACAACGGCATCCCCATCACCTATGAGCTGTTCCCCGGCAACACCATGGACCAGAATACGCTCGTCGACTCCATCTCCAAGCTCAAGGCCTTCTATGGCCTGGAAGGGATAACCATAGTCGCCGACAGGGGCATGAACGCCAATGACAACCTCCTGTTCCTGCAAGGGGGTGGCTACCATTTCGTCGTCAGCTATACCCTCAAGAGGTCCAAACAGGAGTTCAAGGATGCGGTGCTCAACGACGGCACACCCTGGGAAGTCGAGCACTTCGATGCCAAGACCGGTCAGCTTGCCTATGCCTCAAAGGTCCTGAAACAGACGGTGGAGGCGAAAGTCGAGCTTACAGCCGAGGAAGTAGAGATGCTCAAAATCCAGAGGAAACTGGAAAAGAAGAGGGGGCGGTGCCCCAAATACAGAAAAGAGAAGATAGAGGCCAACGTCCATGTCACCTATTCGATGAAACGAGCAGACAAGGATGCAGGTGACAGGAACAGGATGATCGAGAGGCTGAAAGCCAAGCTTGAGGACCCCGGGAAACTGAAGGCTTCCATGAAAAGGGGTGGGAACCAGTATCTGCAGATGGACATGGACACCGATGGGGCCACCCTCGACGAGGCGAAGATCCGCGACGCAGCCAAGTTCGACGGCTACTATGCGGTGGTCACCGACCGCCTGGAGCTCACTACAGACGAGGTCATGACCATCTACCGGGGCCAATGGAAGATTGAGGAGAGTTTCAGGGTGCTGAAGACCGACCTGCAGGCAAGGCCTGTCTTTGTCTGGACCGACGGGCATATCAAGGGACACTTCGCCATGTGCTATGTCAGCTTGTGCATCATCAGGTATCTGCAGTACCACATGCAGGAGAACGGGATGGACGTCTTGTCCGCAGAGGAGATAATGAAGGCCATCTCCCAACCGAGGGTTCTGGTCCAGGGCCAATTCCCCAAAATAGTCGTCACCCCCACGGAAGTGCCACAATCCTATCTGGATATCGCCTCATTATTGAAATTACCCCCGCTGCTGACCAACATGAGCCTGACCAGGTTCAGGTCTGCGACCAAGCTGAACCTCATGGATAACAAATTCTAAGGGGACAAATGTATTCATTCGAAATCATTGAAAAACTGCATCTGGGATTCCCATTTGCAGTTTTTTAAGCACATTTGAGTAAACTGGTCATAAACTCAGGATAGGGGAATTGGGCAAGCAGAACGAGGAGGAGCAGTCCCTCTAGGATTGATTCCCATGATTCTGTTCCTTGCACTGTGTGGAAACCTGCTCGAGGAGCTGCTGTTCAGGGGGTACCTCTTGCATTGGCTGCGATTGAAAGATCTCTCCAAGAGCAATGCAGCTCTTGCATCGGGGCTCTTCTTTGCAATATGCCACCTCTTCTTGGCCTTTACTGTAACTGATGCAGGGCTCTCATTGATCCTGTTCGTACTGTGGGAAGGAATTATCTGTGCTTTACTAGCTATGAAGTTCGGTCTTGTCTCAGCTGTTCTCTCACACGGGATAGCTATAGGCGTCCTTGCAAGCATCTAGGAAATAGCCGAAGAAACAGGCAGACTTCTCTCTCTAACTGGCCTCTGATAGAATTTCTTTCTTTTCAGCTGCTCAACGACCCATAGTGTTCTCTGCTGTTTTGCTCTTTCCGAGTTTTGCAATGATCAGCTCAGGGATGTCGTAGAACCTCAGCCTAGCAAGTACATTTAGAGTATTGAGCGTAAGACCGATCAGGATACTTACAACAGGCACAAGGATAAAGGGGTCGGTAACAAGTCTGCGCACCTTTCTTATCGTTACTTATTGCTGCACAAAGCCCTCAATGAGAACCTAGAACCCTACCATTGAAATTTGGGCAACAGATACACGACCTGATTGCCCCAGGGCTTTGGTTGGCAAAGAAAATAGCAGCTTCAAATCAGAAGATTCCAGATTTTCTCATGGTTCTGACAACAACAGGATTTGCCCACCGTAGAGAAAATGGCGTGTATGTTGTACCGATTGGATGTTTGAAGCCTTGATACTGAAGTCGTTTCCAGCAGAAGAGCAGCTTCCTGAAAGCACATACTCGCATATTCATTCCACCCTCTATTCTTTTACGTTTATTTCCCAGTGGCCATAGCGCTTACCGCCTTTACGGGTAAGCACATCGGCCTGTATCATGCCGGTCATAACGCGCTTAATTGTAGACAGAGAGGTTGCAAGCTGATCAGAAAGCTCACGTTGATTGATTCGGGGGGTCTTTTGTATCAGCGAAAGTATTCTTAGTTCCAAAGTGTCATCCAAAGTGTCATCCAAAGTGTCATCATGAGACTTTGGAACTTTAGAAGGGCCAACTACAACGGTAGCGGCCTCATGTAAAGGCACGATAATCCTGAACACATCTCCTTCACAAAAAGTTGGCTCTGCTCCACTATATAACTTTGTATACTTATATGTATTTCGCATCCCAGAACCCAACTCATCAGCTAAACCAACTTCGCGAAATACTTTTGAAATTGGAGGATTCTTAGGGAAAGGTTCGAATGATGAAGGATCTAAATTCCCGAATCCATGTGAACGATTGCTGTTTTCGGTAAAAATACGATCTTTCTCAATCACCAACTTTGCTACATAGGCATTAGCATAATTCCTATGAGCTAAAGAGTTGGAAACAATCTCTCGAAGTATCTTATCTCGTGCACTAATGCTTTGCATACCTTCTGTAACAAATAGATCATTTAAATGCTTTTGCCCAAAGGCAATCAATCGATCATAACTTTCAAATAGGTTTGTGATTATTACATCTCTATCATCATAGCGATCTGTGTTGAAAACTCGAAATATGGCATCAGTCTTATGATGGGCCAGAGCTGACACGATCAAGGCATCCGGTCCAAATAAGAGGATTGCAGCAAGTGTGATCCCTTCGTTCCCTGTTGAGGTATCTGTAAGTATAAGTCCAGCACTCCGAAGCATTTCCAGATCAGTCATATATTGCCAAGGATGCTTTGGCGTACGCATACCGGACATTTTGCGTGCTCGGTCTATCAAGTCATGACGTAGATCTGTGACAGAGAATATTGGAAACACCTTATTTACATAATATGCATCTTGCACTTGTCAAGAAAAATAGACACCAAAAGTTTTAATTTTATTCTTCATTTTTTAAAGTAGATGAAAGAACCCGTTTTCTCTTCAACTCATCCTCGGAGAGTTCACTGCTAGGGCCATCGGATATACCGCTGGACACCCAGCTTGCCCGAGCAAGGCCGATACTACCGTAAAGGTCCATCCTGAATCCAGGACGTCATCGACGAGCAGACATGGCCGACGGTCTTGGGGTTGAAGATGAATCGTAAACGCCCCATCGAGGTTCTTGACTTGCTGGTAGCTGTTTTCCCTATATTTCTGTTGAGCATTGACGCATGTTTTTTCGATGCACGGGACAAAGGGCACGTTGAGAACCTTCGCTAGTCTTGCTGCAAACTCGGGTACCAGCGTAGGGTTGCGCAATGACGGGACGCAGGTTACCCATTGGGGAAACGGATCGGGGGACCACGTGTGCAGCATCGTCCTGCAAGCTTCTACCAGTTCATCACAAAATCGGTTGGCCTGCCGCATGTCTGTCGCTACAAGCCGTCCCCAACCACCATCATGCCAGAGGCTTAATGCACGGCCTTCTTGAGCTCGTTGTTCTTTCACTATTCGAAATCCACTTAAGGGTGATCGAGTAAACATGTCTTTGGCCGGCCACTGTTTTTTAGGAAGAATCGTTTGATAGCTTGTGCGAAGCAACTGCTCTGCCTTTTTGACCAACTCATCGTCATAGGTTTCATCCAGTTGCAGAGCAGAATCGCAGTTTCTGCATCGTCCACAAGCTGTCGGGGAAGGCTCATCCAGAGCTGTTTGCAAAAACGCCATAAGGCACTCGGAGCTGTGCATGTACTGAAGCATCTGCCGTTGCTGTGTATGTTGTACTTCTATGATGTCCTGTACGTGTTCTCTATCTACCTTATAAGGGGTACAGGTTGCCTTTACGTGCCATTTTGATCCGACCTTCGTAACAGGCGAGGACTTTTCGGTACTCAGATAGGTTATCGCTTTCTCGATTTGGTTCTTTCTCAGGTTCAGGACGTGTTGCATCTCTGCTATAGTGAGTCCTTCGTTCGACGCTTCAAGTGCGCGAAGGATCTGAGGGACGTGCTGTTGAGGTGGGATTGTCTTTTTTAAAAAGTACTCGGCAATTTGACCATCCTCCTCACCACAGAGCAAGACGCCATACGATTCATCCGGGGTGCGGCCACAGCAGGCAAGCTGCTGGTAGTAATGCACCACGGAAGCCGGTCGTTGGTAGTGGATGACAAAGCCGAGGTTCGATTCGTCAACGCCCAACAAACAAGAGACCGTTGCAACCAGCACTTTGATTTCATTGTTCAGAAGTTGTTGTTCAAGTTTCTCCCTGAATGATCTTTTATCTTCACCGTCCGTTATCTCTGTATAGTACATCTTGGCTTCAACGCCGTTGGCTCTAAGATAGTTGGTTACCTGCTCGCCGACACGCTGATTGTGCGTATAGACTATGCCGTTGCCTTTGAGCGTCGGGATGGTTTTTGCCAGCCATGCCAACCGCTGTGCACAGCCGGGTATGGTGATATTCTGCAGTTTCAGGCCTTTGTAGGCCAACGTTCCTCTTTGCAGGACGGCATTGCTGCCCAATTGTGTCAGTATGTCGTCTACAACTCTGTTTTTAGCGGTTGCCGTTGTTGCTAAAACTGGTACGTCGGCTCCGATGGCTTGAAGAAAGTGCGCAAGGTAGCGATATTCGGGTCGAAAATCATGGCTCCACTCTGAGATGCAATGCACTTCACCAATGACGAGCATTCCGATTGTGTTGTCCATCTGAGCCAATACCGTCTGCCGTACGTCGTAATCAGATACTTGTTTCGGTGAGACTATGAGAAGATCCACTTGATTCGACTTCAACTCGCTTTGGACCTGTTTGCATGCTTCACTGCTTGTTCCTTTGATGATTCGACTTGTTATGCCGATTCGGCTGGCAACTTCAAGGTGGTTCCTCACTGCTGACGTCAAGGGCGAGATTACGAGCGTCGGTCCTCCAGCTTGTTCTCGGATGAGTTTCGTGGCCAAAAAACAGACCGTTCGTTTTCCCCAGCCGGGGTGTTGCACAACAAGTACCCGTTTTCCCTTGAGAAGCTGCTTGAGGCATTCAAGTTGCTCTTTATGAAGAGAGGCGGTTGCTGTACCGAACATGGTCTTCATATATGTTTCTGCTTTCTGTTTTATTCTCACGTCTGATCTCCTGTTTGATTCACTGCGTCTCGATGATCCCATTCTGACAACAGTGTGTTTTTCCTTTATAGAGAGAAAGAGCCGTACGTGATGGGTTTGATTCAGCTTGCTGGACAGTTTTGGTGTTGTGAGTACTATTTGTGATGAGGCTTAAAAACAACGTGCCTTTCGCAGCATTGAACTGAGAGACAGTGCATGGCCGTATTTCAGAAATTTCGTAACATCACATAGAGAAAACTAAATGTCGTCGTATTGTTCTATTCTTGTAATAATTGTTTCTTTTTCAATGACTCAAAACCCTTTTGATGCTCTTGTTCATGATCATGAAGAGATGAAATTTTCCATTATCAAGATAGCTCACATCGAAAGAAAGCCAATCCGAATCTTAAGAGGTACTTTGCAGAATAAAAAGAAAGAAATAACGGATCTTCATACAAATCAGTTCCAATAGAATATTATAGTAATTCTAATTTTTTTTATTTAAAGTATTTAACACTTACTTATTATCAAATATTTTCTTTATTGCAGTAATATATCAAAAATAAAAATTGACATATTCAAACTTGTGATATAACGTATATGTTATAATCAGTTGTATTATCCAAAAGGAGGATAACATGAAAAAAGGTTTGATTTTACTACTATTGATCGTAATTGCTGTCAGCCTTTACGCACAAGGAGGATCAGAAGCAAGAACTACGACACAAGGGCCAAGGCCTGTAACTCTACGAGTTCTGAAAATTGATGACCCACTAGAAGCTATGGCATTCAGAGATATCGTAGCAGAGTTTCGCACAATCGAAAATGGGAAATATTCTCATGTAAATGTTGAGTTCGATGTCAAGCCCTTTGCAGAACTCTTTCCTTCAATCACACGTGCTGTAGCTACGAGATCAGATGTTGATATTGCAATGATTGATGGACCAAACATTCGCCACTTCGCATTCAATAATGTAATTAAAGATTTGAGCAACTATTTTTCCAAAGAAGAGTTGAAGACGTGGGCTCCTCAATCAGTTGAAGAAGGATCCTATGCTGGTAGATTTTATGGCCCTCCACTAGTTCAATCTGCTCAATTGCTTTGGTATAACGTCGATATGTTCAAGCAGGCTGGAATTGATACAAGCAGCACGGATGGTTGGAAGCTTGGACCAGATGGTGATGCTTTAACCAATTTCAAAAAATTGACTATTGATAGAGATGGAGATGGAACACCTGAAGTTTTCGGGGTAAACACTGACGGACCATGGGATTATTTCTACGGTATTGTTGGTCGCAGTGCAGGAGAAAAAGGCTCAAATGCGTATAAGCTAGTAGCCGATGATGGCATAACTTTTTCAGGTTATTTTGATTCTCCTGAAGCAATTGCTGCCTATCAGTTCCAGCAGGACATGGTCTATAAGTATAAAGTAAAATCCGCACAAGAAATCACAAATCAGATGTTTGCAGGACTGTCTGCAACCCATTTCTATCAGGATATGATTATCGGAACACAGAAAGATTTATTTCCTGATTTTAATATGGGTGCTATGGAGCCTACATATTGGACAACCCCAATTTGTCATACTGGTTCTTGGCATTATGGCATTCTTGAAACAACAAGAAATTTCGATGAAGCCTTGGCCTTCATAAAGTTTGCCTCAAGTGATGCAGGTGCAAAATATGTATGGAAATACAAGAATCAGTTCCCAGCAAACGTCAATCTATACAATACAATAGATGAATTTGTGGATCCTAATAATCCGAGACATTTGCTTGTTGAATACTTCCAGAAAGCTGGCGTACCGAGAATTGCTACACCAGCATATACCGAATACAACACACTATTTACTGAATTCTGGAGAAGTTTGATGGCTGGAGAAAGAGATGTTGCAGGCCTTGCAAAGAGATACGCAGCAGAAATGACCAAATCCGCCCAGCAGTATAAGGGATGGAATCAATAACGTGTAGATGAATCAAGAGGAGGAGTATTTATTCTCCTCCTCAAATAAATTAACAAGGTAGCATAAATGAAAACTTGCAACTCTAGTTTAAGAGCTTCAAAACTATTATTGATATTATTTGTTTTGCCTGCGTTACTGAATTTTATAGTTTTTAGATACTTACCAATATTTTGGGCATTGAGAACAAGCTTTTATAATTATAGCTTGCTAGGAGGCTACAGGGGCTTTATTGGTTTAGAAAATTACAGTTCTTTACTCAAAGATACTGCATTTTTACAATCTATGAGAGTAACTCTACAATATTTTATAATATATGTGCCATCTGTGGTTTTTCTTGCTTTGATTCTTGGCAATTTCGTATCGATGACAAAGCCAGGTGTAAATTTTCTCAGAGCAATCATTTTTATTCCAGTTGTAACGTCATTTGTTGTAGTTTCTATAGTCTGGGGAATGCTTCTAAATAGAGATGTAGGCATGGTTAATGCCATACTGAACAATCTTGGTTTCTCTCGAGTTCCTTTTCTTATGAATGCAAGAACCGCACTTCCCACTGTTGCATTGATATCAGTATGGAAAAATGTCGGATACAGCATGATTATCATCGTAGCAGGACTTAAGGGTGTTGATAAATCTCTTTATGAATCAGCATACATAGATGGGGCTTCATCATTTAGAATTTATTGGAGCATTACACTGCCCATGATATCTAGACAGATTATGTTCATTACCATCTGGGCTACACTCCAGGCCTTTCAATCCTTTGTACCAATACAAACATTGACAGGAGGAGGCCCGAACAGGTCTACGAACGTAATTGTCTATCATATATATAATATCGGTTTTAATTTTGGAAGAATGGGGTATGCCATTTCAATGTCCATTATTCTCTTGGTAATCCTCTTATTAGTTAGCATTATCCAAATGAGAATGTTTAAGCGAGATTATTAAGGGAGGAAAGAGTATGTTGATTGCAAAAAAAAGTAAAAGAATAGCTACAAACATTCTCTATGTTATATTTTTCTGTTTGATCACAATTATCTTTATTTTTCCTATGGCATATGTATTAGGTAATAGTTTTAGAAACACACAAGCTATTTGGACTAACGCTTATCCTTTTTCTCTTAAGAGTTTTTTTACAATTGAAGATTTTACAATGAATGGGTATCTCTACTCTCTTGGCATGACGGATACAGCTCGATACCAGGGAGTTAATATAACTAGAAATTTGGCAATCAGTCTCTATTCATCCCTTGCTGTAGTGGGGATCTCCATGTTGGTAAGTACTGCAGCTGCATACTTCTTTGCACGACTACCTTTCCCCAAAAAAAATATTCTTCTTGTGCTTGTTGTTGCGACAATGATGATTCCCCAGCAAGTTGTAACTGTTCCCTTATATTTTGTTGCAGACTTCCTTGGTTTGATTAATACCTTTTGGGCATTAGTTGTTCCTTGGTACTCTAGCCCTTTTGTCGTATTTCTACTCATTCAATTCATTTCTGATATTCCCTATGAGCTTGATGAAGCTGCCATAGTTGATGGAGCAAATAGATTTCAAATTCTGTGGAGAGTCATACTCCCCAATTGTATTCCAGGATTATTAACCGTTGGCTTGATGGAATTTCAATTTATTTGGAACGAATATTTTTGGCCGCTTATTGCAATAAATAGAACTAGATTACAGCCGATCCAAGTTGCAATAGCTGCACAATTTACTGATCGAGCACAGAACTGGGGGGCAGTATTTGCAACGATGGTACTTGCGTCCTTGCCAGTGATTCTCTTATTTCTTTTCGCACAAAAATATTTTTACGATAGCGTTGCTAGCACAGGAATTAAAGGATAAAAAGGAGCTGAAAATTGTTTACAAATCTAAAAAGCAAGAAATTAGTTATAGGACTGGTTCATTTAAAGCCGCTACCTGCTACACCACTATATAATGAAGGTGATTTGGAAGAATCAATTGAAAAAGCCTTGCGCGACACTCAAGCTTTGATTGATGGCGGAGCAGATGGGTGTTTATTACAGTCGGTAGATAGGATCTATCCATCGGGAGACGATACTGATTATGCTCGTGTGGCAGGAATGACCGTTATTGCACATGAAGTAAGTAAAATTACTACCGGACTTGATTTTAAAATAGGGGTACAACTCATGTGGAATTGTATCACCCCCTCCTTAGCTATTGCAAAAGTATGTAAAGCTGATTTCACACGGTGTACAGCAATGGTTGGGACAACAGATTCTCCGTTTGGAGTAATAAACGCTGACCCCTATATGATTCAATCGTATCGCAGACATATAAATGCAATGAACGTTTCTATGATAGCCGAAATACAGGGATATCATTTTAAAGGAAAATACGACAGCTCTACTCTGTTGGCATCCGCTAGAACTGCTACTACAGTTGGAGCAAATGCAGTTGAAGTTCTCCATTCAGATGAAGACATTAACAACAAGATGGTACATGACATTAAGTCAAAGTTCTCAAATATTCCCGTGATACTTGGAGGGGGAACCGATTTGGAAAATGTATCGAGGAGAATGAAAGAAGCTGATGGAGTCCTTGTTGGAAGTTGTTTTGAAGGTGGGAAATGGGGTGGATTCATAGAATCTAACATTGTTAAAGAGTATGTAGGAATTGTAAGAAGTCTCTGAGAAGGAGTTATGAAATGCCATTAGATCTGGATTTAGCAAGAAATCAATTATTTAGTCTACCTGAATTATATAAATCAAACTTTTCAATTATTGACCATAAAATAAGAAACACTTTAAATGCTTCTGATTTGCTTGGAATTAAGCAAGTCATTATAGTCGGAAATGGAGATTCATATTTTGCTGGTATGGCTTCCGTTCAAACTTTTCAGCGTTACACGAGCTGTATATATAAGGTTGTTCAATCAATGCGGTTTTTCGCATATGAACATGCTTTTATAAAAGAATACAGTCCTGGTCAAACACTGATTCTGGGTATTTCTGCATCTGGTGAATCAAAGCGTGTCGTCCAAGCTTTACAGGAAGGAAGAAAGAGTGTCCCTGGTTCAAAAATATTCGTAATCTGTGGTAATCCAGATTCTTCAGTGGCAAGAGTTGCAGATAAAGTTATAGATGTATCAATTCCTGATAAGGGCACTGCTCCTGGTATACGATCCTATACAGCTTCATTATTCGGACTACTCGGTATTGCCCTTCGATTAGGCGAGTTGCAAGGAAAAATACATCTTCACGAAGCAAATGCAGTACGCTCGAGCATTCCATTGCTGGCTCCTCATGTTGAGAAAGTTATAAATAATAGTCTTCAGCTGATTGAAAAAATTAAGGCTTTACCGTTGAGAAACGTTTTTACGGTTGTTGGAAGTGGAAACAATTATGGGACGGCATTATTTAGTGCTGCAAAATTTGTTGAAATTGCAGGATTGAATGCAACCAGTCAAGATTTAGAAGAGTGGTTGCATGTAGAGAGGTTCGCATATCCACTAGATTCAACTGTGCTTGTTGTTGCTCCAATGGGAAAAAGCTTTATACATGCAAAGAAAATGATAAAAGTAGCCAAAACTATAGGTCATCATATAATTTGCTTGACAGACAATCCTGATGATCGATTTATAACCGAGACAGTTGATGTTTGCATACCTATCTATGAGGTTTATGATGAACTCTTTTCTAATTTGCTTATGTATATTCCATCAATCCCCTTTGCAATTGCCTATGCAGAAAGATTGGAACGAATGATGTTCATGTCTGACAATGTTGAAATCAAAGATAGCAGACAAGCGCTAAGCAAGCGACTAAAAGAGGAAATGTAATATGATAGAAATAATTAAAATCAAATCAAATATGCAATACGAATGCTTGAATCTTAATCAGATGATACAAGAAGTTATTTCAAAACGTGGACTCAAGACTGGTGTTTGTATAATTTACAATCCACACTCAACAGCAGGACTATTTATTAATTCATATTTAGATCCAAAAACTTTATTAGACATCATGGACACTATACGCAGTTTGGTCCCTACGAGAATAGATTTCCATCACCAATTTGATACTCCTTCTGACGCCGCTGGGCATATTAAATCTGTACTTGTGGGGAATTCAGAAACCGTTTTGGTGGAAAATGGCTCTCTCTGTATTGGGGGCTCTCAAGGAATTCTATTCGCAGAATTTGATGGACCTAGAGAACGAGAAGTTTGGATTACTTTTTTAAACACTGAGGAGGCACGCTAACGATGGAATATAAATCACCAAATCTCGTATATGATCAAATGAAAACGTTCAAGAAGCTATATTCAGATGAACTCCCTTCAATTATGAATCAGCGACCCATATTTATGGATGCCTCATTTTTACAAAAACTACATACTGTTTATGTAATTGGTGATGGAGATTCTTTGTATGCTGCCAAAGCGATAGAATATGCTTTTAGAGATATTACCGGAATTGATTATCAACCAGTACCCGCCTTTGAGTTCACTCAGTATATCATTGAAGGAATTACTAAAGAGCAAGCAGAAACCAGTCTTTTAATTGGAGTCAGTGCATCAGGAAGCTCTCCTTTTGTTGTTGATGCGATGGTTAAGTTTAGGGAAGCATTTCCGAATAGCCACGTTGTGAGTGTATGCGGAAAACTAGATGGCCAAATTGAAAAAGTAGCAACAGAAAAATTATCTGTTCAAATCGAGGAATTAGGAAGAACTCCTGGGATTCGTACCTATGTAGCGTCGATGGTAGGTCTATTAGCTATAGCCTGTGAGATTATAGAAACTAAAGTAACAAATTGCTTAATACATAGAGACAACATAGTTCAGTTTCTCAAGGAAACCGCCAATAGTGTCGAAAAAACAATTGATGAAGCAAGAGAGAAAAGTAAGCTAATTGCTAATTTCCTTGATGATTCATTTATAGCCTTTACGGGAACAGGACCAAGCCATGGAACCGCTATGTTTGAGGCAGCCAAATTTGTGGAAACAAGTGGCGTCTATGCATTTGGCCAAGATATGGAGGAATGGAACCATGTCGAGGGTTTTGCCTATCCACTTACTTCTTTATTGGTAGTTCATCTAAACCCAGGCCCAACATATAAACGAGCAGAGACCCTTGCAATATCAGCAGGAGCTCTAGGCCATAAAATTGTTGTTATTGCTCCTGAAAAAATAAAAGATATTGCCATAGGAGATACCACAATAATTCTATACGGCCCTTATGATGAATGGCTTTCACCTTTAACTCAATTCATTCCATTTACTTTGATTGCTGCAATTGTTGCTGAAAAGCATAAAAGAGCAATGTTTCTGACAGATACTGATATTTGGAGCAAGTTATGATTGATTATGTGATTTATGGAAAGATAATAATTGACAGCATTAAACTTTTATCTGGAGAGATTATTAATAATCAGCTAGGTGGAGGTGGTCCTCAGGGAGCTTTTGGAGCAAGAGTCTGGGATGATTCTGTTGGGTTAGTTACTAGGATCGGTGATTATTTTCCACAAAGTGTACAAAACAAACTTGATGGAATTAAGGTAGATTTGGATGGAGTTCAGAAGTACATTGGGCTTCCTACTCTTCAAAGTTCAATGTTTTATGATGAAAATGATTATGTCAACTTCGCCTCAGAAGAAAGACAGGCAATATTCGCTCAGTTTAGGAGTAATTTAAGTAAATTACTAGCAACCTGAAATCTCAAAAAATTATAGTTAGGACCTATGAATCGAGTTCGAAAATCTCAAATATTTGCCGCTGAGCTTTAGTCTTCTCCGGATGAATCGGCTTGTAGGTATTCTTGAACACAACCTCAGTG
>Ga0334887_1000510_pt1 | contig 61873 bp, 52 predicted proteins | sample GraSluR1_MG_10_FD_207217 | JGI IMG/M metagenome (GOLD analysis project Ga0334887, IMG submission 207217) | Sludge microbial communities from methane-producing bioreactor in Wageningen University, Netherlands - Granular Sludge_18_07-R1 | ecosystem: Engineered > Bioreactor > Anaerobic >...
CGGTAACCTCAACAACCTCCTTACAGGCATCAGTTTCACTCCCTGAGGACTCGACGCCTAGTTGAGAAAACACAAGTTCCCGGTAGCATTGTAGATGAGTTGAAAGGCGAGGGGGGGCGAGCAAACCCCCCCTTAATGCCCATTCTGGAGGGGTGTCTATGAACACCAAACCAGAGCAGTCATCCGAGCGGGGCCAGAGCATGGTCGAGCTGGCGCTGATGCTGCCCTTTCTGCTCGTCCTGGTCTTGGGCATTATCGATCTGGGCATGGGCTTCCGCACCTACATCGGCCTGACCAACGCCGCGCGCGAGGGCGTGCGCTGGGCGTCGATCCACCCCGCCGGCGGCAGCGCCGAAGCCGTCGCCCGCGCCGCGGTCGAGGCCGGGCGGGTCGGCCTGAGCGGCGGCGACATCCAGATCAGCGTCACGCCGGACCGCAGCGCCTACAGCGCGGGCGAGCACGTTACCGTCACCATCCGCCATGACTACCCGCTGATGTTCGGCTTCATCACGGCGCTGCCCGACGTGCCCTTTCGCGCCCAGGCGACGATGGTCGTGCTGTATGACGGCTAGCGGAAACAGCGCTTCGGCAAGAGAATCGGAGCTTCTCCGCAGAAACTCCGTTTCTAGCCCGTGTCATTAGCAGCGAAGCATCCGCCCGGCGGACAGACCCTTCGCTGTGCTCAGGGTGACAGGTGCGCCCCCCAACCGGAAATGCACTCTTAGGCGCGCTGTGCGCCTTTGCGGTTAACCAACGTCTTACAACCCTGTCGCGGGTTCGTCGAAGGAGAACGGAGACAGACCATGACACAAAGCCTCTGGAGACGCTTGAGCGGACGCTGTGACTCGCTGTTGCACAGAATATGGCGCGAGGAACGCGGGGCCAACATGGTCATCGTGGCGCTGGCGCTGATGATGTTATTCGGCTTTGGCGCGGTCGCCATCGACGGCGGCAACGCCTTCTACCAGCAGCAGCGCATGCAGATCGCGGCGGACGCGGCCGCGCTGGGCGGGGCGCGTTCTTTGGCATTGGGGCAAGATACGGCCGCAGTCGACGCGCGCATCCGCCAGTTGGCCTTCGCCAACCACGCCGACAGCGTGACGTGGGACTACATCAATAGCGGTCGCGGCGTGCGCGTCGTCGCCCAACGCTCCTTCGAGACCTATTTTGCCCGCCTCTACGGCCACGACATGTTCGAGGTGGCCGGCACGGCGGAGGCCCAGTACGAGCCGGTGACGCACACCGAAGAACTCTTCCCCATGACCTACTCGTGCAACTGCCTAGACGGCGGCGAGAGCACCTTCCCGGAGGAAGAAAATCCGTGGGACGAAGACGAGGACATCTCCGCCGCGGGCTGCGAGCTGTATCCCATCGCCCTCAACGAGTGGAACATCGGCACGGGCGGCTTCATCGTCGACATCTACAACGGCGTGCAGCCGGGCAACTTCGGCTGGCTCACCTGGGACGGGCAGAACAACGCGCCGGCCCTGGCCACGATGCTGACGCCGCCGGGCAACAGCCACCTCTACACCAACCCGTATGACGCCGGCGACCATGCCGTCTCCATCGGCGACTGGGTGCAGGGCTTGCCGGGCGTCGACAACTCCAGCGGCATCCGCGCCGCGCTGGACGTGCTGAAGACGCGCGACATCGTGGTGCCCGTGTGGGGCTCCGACGGCAACAGCTCCGGCGCGATTGGTCAGGGAGCCGGCTCTCTATACCACGTCGTCGAGTTCGCCCTGGTGCGGATCGTCGACTATCGTCTGCCGAACGAAAACCGCATCTCGGCCAACTTCAAGGGGCTGGTGCGCTGCGACGGGAACGGCAACTGGCTGCCGATCAGCACGCCCGGCCTCTCCACCGTGGACCTGCGCGACGCCGACGAATCGGAATACGAGATCACCTACATGGGGCACGAAAACAACACCTGGACCTACCAGGTGAACAAGATCTCCGGCGGCGATCTGACCTCGTGGAGCCTGGGCGCGGGCGGCTGTAGCATCGTCAACTCCGCCGGCCCCGCCGCCGCGTCCGCCCCCATTGCCGGCGCCGAAAGCATCACCTGGAACCTGGAGCCGGGCTTCACCAGCGGCGAGTTTTCCTTCACGCTGGACGACGAATACATGGCGACCCCGCTCGATGTGACCATCACGTCCGGCCCCGGCACGACTTCGGCGGTGTTGACCGGCCCCGACTGCTATGCGCCGGTCGACGGCGGCGGTACGAACCCGAATACGGAACTGTCGATCTGCCTGGCGCCGCTGAATTTCGAGACGGACGATGCGGGCGGGACGCTGGTCAGCGGGCAGATCATCGACAACGAGTGGGCGGCCTGGGGCGTGCATGTCACGACCAACAGCCCGTCCAACCATCCCGCCATGATCTTCGATACGTCTAACCCGACAGGCGGCGACAATGACCTGGGCACGCCCAATCAGGACTTCGGCGGGCCGGGCGTGGGCGTAGGCGGCAAGGCCGGCATGCCGGGCGAGAACAGCCAGGCCCTAGGCAAAGTTCTCATCATCTCCGAGGACAACAAGCCCGCCAACCCGGACGACAATGCCGGCGGCGGCACGGTCATCTTCACCTTCGACCTGGGCATCCGCATGGACGAAGTGCACATCCTCGACATCGACGACTATACGCTGGCCGGAACGGTGCGCGCCTATAGCGACGTGAACGGCGGCAACCTGCTGGTCGCCAACCGCATGGCCGGGCTGGGCGACAACAGCGTGCAGGTGGTGCCGGTCAACGCCACCGGCGTGCGGCGTCTGGAGATCGAGTTCCCCGGCTCCGGCGCCATCCCGGCCGTTATTTCGTGTCGCAACCAGGCCTCGAACCTGTACGCCATCGGCGGCGTCATCTGGCACGACGCCAACGCCGACGGCGTGCCGGACGGCGAAGAGCCGGGCATCGCCGGCGTCGAACTCGAACTTTACGCCGGCGGAATGAACCAAATTCTGGCGAAGACGAGCACGAACGCGACCGGCGGCTACCAGTTCAAGAACCTGCCCGCGGGCGACTACTCGGTGAAGATTGCCGGCGGCAACTTCGACGCGGGCGGGCCGTTGGCTGGCGCCGTCACAGCGGGGGGCGCCTTCTCGGCCGGCACGGCCGCGGTGACGCTGCCGCTCGACGGCGGCAACAACCCGGCGGTCAACGGCGGCTTCATCCTGCCGGGCGGAGGGGACGCCAACACAGGACCGCAGACGGCGATCGTCTCTCTCCCCGACAACAAGAGTACGCAGTACGAAATCGCGTTGGTAAGCCATAACCGCGAAACCTGGACCTACCGCGTGCGCGAAGTACGCGGCTGGGACCTGGAGTACTGGAACCTGGGCATCGACAACTGCGCCGGGCATGTGACGGTGCACAGCCCCGCCGCTGCGCAGATCGGCGGCAACGGCATTACGTGGACCGTCGACAAAGGCTTCCAGGAAGGCTTCTTCTCGATCACGCTGGACAACGCCTATGCGCGCGGGCCGGTGACCGCGGTGGCGGAGAGCGTCAAGGGCGGCCAAGCCGAGGTCGTCATCGCCGGCCCCGACTGCTCGCAGATCGACCCCACGCCCGTAATCGACGATCCTGTTCCGGGCGGCGGCGAGGGCGAGGGTGTGGCCTGCAATTTCCGCTGGCTGGACTGGAACGGCGGCGCCAAGAGGACGATGGAGTTAAAGAATTTCATGGATGCGCCGGCCCTCAGCGGCGACTGGAAGCTCGGCGACGTCATTCCGCCGGGGCCGCCGGTCACCTACAATCCCCTAATCGACGCCACGCTCAACGCCAAGCTCGGCCAAGACCTGCTCATTCCGCTGACGGAGTGGAACGGGGCCGGCTACCAGGTATGCGGCTTTGCCGAAGTGCAACTGCTGGGCTACGACCTCAGCGTCGATCCGATCCAGATGACGGTCCAGTTCCTGCACAAGCTGGTGCGCAGCGGGGACAGCGACCCGGCTGCAAAGGACTACGGCGTGCGCGATGTGCGCATGCTGGATTAGGCCGCGTCTGCGCCATACGGCGGAGCGCCCGACCATGTGATGGGCGGCGGCTGGATGCAGCCGCCGCCCATTTTGCTTGCGAACGGACGGATTTTCGTTGTAAGTCTCCGCCAATTGTTGTAGGCCGGCTACGCGCCAGACGTCCCTGATCTGGCGAAAGCGACTGGTCGATTGACAGATGATCCTTTCGGACAGCGATGCTATTCTCTGGCTAAGAGGATGTCATACCCTTTGCGCCTCGACAGCAAGCGCATTCCGGAAAGCCTCGGCTATCGGAAAAGCGCAGCAGCGCCGTATCGGCCGGAAAGTACTAGATAGGCGGATAGACCCATGAAGAACAGCGGACTTCTCTGGTGGATCAGCGCATTTGTGTTGGCGGCCGCAGCCGGCTTTCTGACGTACAGCCTGCTGACGACGTCCGTGCCGGCGACGGCGAGCGGGGCGGATACGGCGAATACCACCCCCGTGATCGTCGCCGCGGTCGATATCCCCTTCCGGCGCTCGATCCGCGAGGAAGACCTCATCGTGCGCAACCTGGCCCAGGACGCCGTGCCCGAAGGGGCGGCGCTGACCCTGGATCAGGTGGTGGGCAAGATGTCCACCATAGACTTATTCGCCAACGAGCCGATCCTCACCCAACAACTGGTGACGCCGGATGTCGTGACGCAGCAGGTGGCGCTCTCCGTGCCCGACGGCAAAGTCGTCATCTCCGTGCCCACGCAGTCCAAGTTGATCAGCAACCGCCTGATCCGGCCCGGCGATCACATCGACCTGATGGCGACCTTCAGCCTTGAGGTTATTCGCCCGCAAGGACAAGGCCCCATGCCGGCGAGCATTTCGCTGCTCCAAGACTTGGAAATCCACGCCATCATTCTGCCGGCAACGACGGTGGAAGAGGGACCTGAAGGCATGATCGGCCAGGAGGGCGGCGTCTTCCGCACCGCGGACGAGGGCGGCCAGTCAGTCCTGCTCGCGATCGACGCCCAGGACGCGCTGTCGGTCCGGCATATCTTAGATGTGGGCGGAGCCATCGACCTGGCGCTTCGCCCGACTCGCGACCAGACGGTGTCCGAAACGACAGCCGTGGACCAATTCTACCTGGCCGAAAAATACGACATCGACCTGGACCGGCGGTAACCGATGACCCGCAAAGACGCACAGAGCGCAGCGTACAGGATGGAGGCCTGACGGCCATGGAACAGATGCTCCAACTTGCTGTGATCACCGATGACCATTTTCGGGTGGAGAGCCTCGCCAAAACAGCCCAACAGATGAATTGGCGGCTTGTACCGTGTATCGGCCAACCCAACCCGCGCGAATGGCTGCGACGCCGCTCAGTAGACGTTGCCCTGGTGGACTTGGACCTGCCCAACGCCATCCCGTTGTTGGGCGATGTGGCCGCCAGCCTGCCGCACCTGCCGCTGCTGGCCCTGGTCACGCCGCAACATCTGATCCAACTGCAAGACGCCCTCAACAGCGGGGCTTCCGGTTTCGTCGCCTTCCCTGTCGAGCCTGTCCAGTTCATGAGCGCGGTAGAGCGGGCAGTGCAGAGCGGCACGGGGCGCAAAGCGAAGCGCGGCGGGCGCCTTGTCGCCCTGGCCGGTCTCAAGGGGGGCGTCGGGCGCACGACGCTGGCCGCCAACTTGGCCATCGCCCTGCGCCAGCGCGTGGACGAAGACGTGATCGTGGTCGAGGCCCATCACGGCCTGAGCGACCTGGCGCTGATGCTCAACTTGCTGCCGCGCCATACGCTGTCCAGCTTGGCGCAAGAGGACAACATCGACCAGGACTTGGTGCGTGGCTTGCTGCACGAGCACAACAGCCGCATCAAGGCGTTGCTGGCCCCGCCCGACCCGGCGCAACTGGTCGAACTGCCCGGCGAAACCTGGCGTCGTCTGCTCGAAATCCTGACCGAGCTGGCGCCCTATGTCATCGTCGATACCGCCCCCATCGCCGATCCGGTCTTGGCGGAAGTGCTGACCCAGGCGGACGATGTGCTCGTCGTCACCGGCCCAGACCTGGCAAGCCTGCGCAGTGCGGTGGCGCTGCTCAACTCGCTTGACGAGGAGCCGAACGTCCACGCCCATCCGCATGTGGTGCTCAACCGGGCGGGCGTGCGCGGCGGCGTCAGCGAGCAGGCGAGCCGCGAGCAGGTCGGCCAGCCCATCGTGGCGGCCCTGCCCGACGATCCGGCGCTGGCGACGTTTGCGCTGAACCGCGGCGTGCCGTTTGTGTTAAGCCACCCGCGCTCGATCTTGACCAAGGAGATGCACCGCCTGTTGGAACATGTCTTCGACCTTTCGCCGGCCCAGCGCGGCGCCCAGGCCAAGCGGCGCAGTCTCCTGCCGTCCTTCCGCCGGCGATCGGCCCAAACGGCGCCTGCGTAGACGAGAAAAGGCGAACCGGCGTGACAGCCATCATCGTAATCGCACTGAGTTTACTGGCAGGGTGGACGGTCAACGTAATGGCCGACGCCCTTCCTACGGCGCAATCGCCGGCCTCTTGTTGGCGGCAACCGTGGGACGCGTTAAGCCGGCTGCTGCGGGGGAAGTCGCTCCCCGGCGGATCAGTGCACGCCTGGCGCACGCTGATCGTCTGGGTCGCGGCGCTTACGGCTGGGTGGCTGGCCTTCCGGCGCTTTGGGATGAGCGCCGAGGCTCTGGTCGTTGCGATCTACGCCTGGTTCTTTCTCGCCGTGGCCGTAATCGACTTGGAGCATCGCCGCGTGTTGAACCGCATGTTGCTGGCCGCGCTGCCCTTTGCCCTCGCCGCCAGCCTGCTTCTGCACAACCCGCCGCCCCTCTCGGCAGCTGCAGGGACGGCGCTGGGCTTCGGCGTCTTTCTGCTCCTGGCCCTGGCACGCCCCGGCGGCATGGGCATGGGCGACGTGAAACTGGCCGGGTTGATTGGGCTGATCACCGGGCTGGACGGCGTGATCCTCGCCATGACGGTGGGCATCCTCGCCGGCGGCATCGCGGCGTTGGCGCTGCTGGCGAGCCGGCGTTTCGACCGGCGGGCGACGATGGCCTACGCACCGTACCTGGCATTGGGGGCGTGGGTCGCCCTATATTTCGGCGCAGACCTATGGCGCGCCTATCTAGCTTGAGCGAACTTGGGGTTGTGAGAAGGAGTTAGCAGGATGAACCCGGTTCTCCTCATCGTGTTGCTGATCATCTTGGCCGTCTTCGCCGCCATGATCGCCATCCATCGCTGGCTGGCATGGACGCGCGAGGTCGAGGAGCGCCTAGCCGAATCCTTCAAGCCGGTTGCCGCCGAGGCGAGAAATCGCAAGGCGATGGCCGCAGGTCTCGACAGCCGCCTGCGCCGGCTTTCCTTCGCCGAACGGCTGGAACGCCAATTGGCCGCAGCGGACAGCAACCTCTCGGTGAGCGAATTCGTCATGCTGCGCATCGGCCTCGCCCTAGCGGGCTTTCTGGCCGGCTGGCTAATCGCGGGCGTACCCGCCGCGGGCGTTCCTCTCCTGATTCTCGGCTGGCTATTGCCGAGCTTCCAGTTGCGCCGCAAGCAAGCCAAACGCATCAGAGATTTCGGCAACCAACTGCCCGATATGTTGAGCATGTTGGTGGGGTCCCTGCGCGCCGGCTACGGCTTGCTGCACGCCATCTCGGTCGTCAAAGACGAGATGCCCGCCCCCATTGGCCCCGAGTTCGGCCGCGTGCTGCGCGAGACGGCGCTAGGGTTCAGCATCGGCGATGCGCTCGATCACCTGGTAGATCGGGTGCAGAATGATGACCTGGCCCTGATCGTAACGGCCATACACATCCAAAACGAGGTGGGCGGCAGCCTGGCCGAGGTGTTGGAGACGATCTCGCAGACGATTCGCGAGCGCATTCAGCTCAAGGGCGAGGTCAACGCGCTCACCGCCCAGGCGCGCATCACCGGCAGCATCCTGACCGCGCTGCCCTTTCTCGTCGGCACGGCCCTAATGCTGCTCAACCCGGAATATATGATGGGCATCTTCCAGCCGGGATGGCCGTTGATCATCCCGACGGCGGCCGTGATTATGGTGATCCTTGGCAACATTTTGATGCGCAAACTGACGCAGATCGAATATTGAGCCGCACCCGCGATTGACCGCAGCCGGACCGAGGACAAGTGCAATGCAGACGCCGATCATTATTGCAACGCTGATCATGGGGAGCGTGTTGGCTGTGCTGGCCGCGCTGCGCGCTGCACAGGAGAAGCGCAAGGTTCCCTCGCTTGCCAACGTCCTGGGTCAGGGCGAACCGGTAGACATGCGTCAAGCGACGTTAAGCCGGCCCTGGTCCGAACGCGTGATGAGGCCGATGCTGCGCAAGCTCTATCGCATGGGCCGCTACCTAACGCCCGCGCGCAATATTGAACAACTCCAGCACAACCTCATCGTGGCTGGCCTGCCCGGCGGGTTGACCGTGACCGATTTCCTCGGCCTGCGCTTTCTGATGGGCGCCGTGTTCTGCGTGCTGGCAGTCGTCCTCATGGCGACCAGCCAGCCGATGGGCCTGACCATCCCCTATGCGGCCGTCGCGTTCCTCGTCGGGCTCTATGCGCCCAACTTCTGGCTGCGCAGCAAGGCGCAGGCGCGGCAGAAGGCCATCAGCCGGGCGCTGCCCGACGCGCTGGACATGATGTCGATCTGCGTGGACGCAGGCCTAGGCTTCGAAGCGGCCATCCAAAAGGTGGCCTACCAGTCCGAAGATGTCCTGTCATTAGAGCTGCGCCGGGTGATCAGCGAAATTCGTGTGGGCGTGCCGCGCGCCGAGGCCCTGCGCCACCTAGCCGACCGCACCGACGTGCCCGACGTCGCCAGCTTCGTCGGCGTACTCGTGCAGGCGGATCGGCTGGGCGTCGCCATCCGCAATGTGCTCACAGCGCAAAGCGTGCAGATGCGCATCCAACGCCGCCAGCGGGCCCAGGAATCCGCAGCCAAAGCGCCGGTTAAAATGATGATCCCGATGGTGCTGTTCATCTTTCCCGCCCTGTTTGCCGTCATTCTCGGCCCCGCTGTACCCCGACTGATGGGCATGTTCAACTGACATACACAATGCGGGGCAAGATGTGCAAGCAGCAAACCGACCAACGATGCAGCCGTTATTAGCGAAACGAGGCGGTGTGATGGGCTCCACGACCGAATTCATCTTGTGGACAGAAGGCCGGGATGGCAAGCAACCGGAGCCGATCCTGTTTATCGCCCCAGGAGAGGACCCTTCCGAAGACTGGACCCGGATCGACAGCGCCTTCGCTCCGGAGGACACGCCGGCCGGCGCTCCAGTCGATGCACCGCTTGACGCGGGAATGGATGCGGCGCCTGATGCGGGGCCGGTTACTTCGTTCGGTCCGGGCCGCATTGTCGCGCCCGGCGTGACGGGAACCTCCGCGTCTGACGCTGCGCCCGCAAACGGCCGGGGACGCCTGCTCGAAGCCGATCCGCGCTATCAGGATATAATGGGCCGCATGCAGTTCGGCCAATGGCCGGAAGTGACGGCTCTGCTGGTCGAATTGCAGGCGGACTATCCTCACGAGCCGGCCCTCGATGCGCTGCTCAACGAGGCGCAACTGCGGGCTGATCTGGTCATCCGCTGGGGAACGAAGATCCGCGGCCGCCGCCTGACGGTTGGGCAGCAACGGCTCCTGCGGCGCAGCCTGCCCTTTATCCTTCTGATCGGCCTGGTGATCGCCGGCTGGGCCTTCTACAATTCCTACGTGGCTCCGTCCCGCCGTGTGGTCGCAATGGCGAGCGCGCTCCAAAACATGACGGCAGAAGCGCAGACCCTGGTCCAGAACGGGCGATACGAGGAAGCGCTATTGGCCTATGAGCGAATTCTGGCGCAAGACCCCGCCAATGCCGCCGCCATTCAGGGACTGGCCGAAACCCGCGAGATGATGGGACTGAGCGCCCAATTCGATCTGGCCATGCAATTGGCCGAAGAAGGCAAAATCGAGCGCGCCTTGGCTTTCTTGGCCGCCATCCAGGAACGCTCGCCCGGCTTCCGCAACGTAGATGTCCAGATCAAACAACTGCAGGCGCAGGACGAGGCGCGCCTTGCGTTTGAGCAGGCGGAACAGGCTTTTGCCCGCCAGCAATGGCTGGGGGCCATCGCCCTGTATGAACAAGCGGCGGCGATCTCCGCCGACTTCAGGGCCGATGCAGTGACACAGCGTCTTAACGAGGCCTATTTCCGGGCCGGGATGCAACTGGTCTCGTCCGTTCCCGCGCCCGATGCAGGCCCCGAGCAGGCTTACGACTACTTGCGCAGAAGTAAGTCGGCCGACCCGGCCGCGGCGGAAGCGGAGTTGGGCCGGCTCGACACCTATTTCAAGGGCAAGAAGGCGCTGGACGCCGGCAACCTGGAGCAAGCCATCAATCTGTGGCGCTCCCTCTACGACACAGAGCCCGATTACCTGGGCGGCTATCTGGCCGGGCGACTCTTCGCGGCCTATCTCTCGCTGGCCTCTCGCGCCCAGATGGAAGGGAATCTTGTTTTCGCCGCCAGCCTATACGAGCAGGCCGCGGCCCTCAAGGTGGACGACGTGAGCGGCGCATTGATCCGCTTGGAAGCCTTGCACGCGGCCGCTACGCCGACACCGCAGCCGACACCGCAGCCGGCGCCCCAGGCCGCCGCCGTCTACGCACCTGCACAGGCGCCCGCCCCGACGCCCGACTACCGCGACATGATCGCATTCCGCACCAACCGCAACGGCAAGGAAGAGATCTACCTGATGCAGCCGGACGGCTCGGAGCAGCAGCCCGCCCCGCCCGAACTAGCCGCACGTTTCGACGAACTGCTCCAGACTCAGATGTGGTCCCCGGATGCAACTAGGTTGGCCCGCGTGCGGACGGCGGAAGGTCATAACGACGCCAATATCTACGTCACGGACATGACTGCCCCGGAGGAGCAGCGGAGCTATGCTCTCGTGACCGACTTTCGCGGCGACGAGTACGACCCCGTGTGGTCGCCCGATGGGCAACGCATCGCCTTTGTCTCCAACCATACCGGCAACGACGAGATCTGGAGCATCCGCGCCGACGGCACAGATGCGATCCAACTGACGCGCAACAACTGGGAATGGGACAAGCGCCCAAGTTGGTCGCCGGATGGCAGCCGGATCGTCTTCTATTCGAACCGGGCGGGTTGGCGTCAGATCTGGGTCATGGACAACCGGGGCGGGACGCAACTCAACCTTAGCATGAACGCCTATGAGGACTGGGACCCGGTGTGGCTCAAGTAGCGCGACGCAAACGCAACATCGCCATGAACCCCGGTCCAGCCGGACGTTGCACATATGTGCATACGCGCCTAGAAGGAGTTGGAGATGCCTCTGTTTAGAAATCATTCGCCCGCGCCGGCTAATGGGCGCAATTCCAAACCCCAGGCCGAAGCGCAGCCTGCGGCCCCGAAACCGGCGGCCAACGCGCCGGCGCACACCCCGCCCCCCCCCAAAGAAGTTGCACCGGAGAAGGCGCCCTACACGCCCCCGCCAGGGTTCCGCAAGGTGCGCGAGGACGTGCAGCAGTTCCTGGCGAATGAGATCAAGTCGCTCACCGATGTCAGCGATACGGAGGAGGTGCGACGGCTGGCCGAGCCGGTCTTTACGAAGGCGCTGGAAGAAGCCCAACTTGTCGTCAGCCGGGTCGAGCGCGAGCAGATGATGGCGATGATCATGGCCGACATCCTCGGCTATGGGCCAATCCAACCGCTCTTGGACCGCGACGACATCAGCGAGGTGATGGTCAACGGCCCGAACCAGGTCTATATCGAACTCAAAGGGAAGCTGACGCTCTCGAATGTGAAGTTTGTGGACAACGACCATGTTCTGCGCGTGATCGAACGCATTGTCACCCCGCTAGGCCGGCGCATCGACGAATCCTCGCCTATGGTGGACGCGCGTCTGCCGGACGGTTCGCGCGTCAACGCCATCATCCCGCCGCTCTCTCTGGTCGGCCCCGTCGTCACCATCCGTAAATTCAACAAAGACCCGCTCAAGGTCGACGACCTGATCCGCTTCGGGTCGATGACGCCCGAGTTCGCGGAATTCATCAGGGCGGCGGTAGTAGCAGGCGCCAACGTCATCATCAGCGGCGGCACCGGCTCCGGCAAGACGACGCTGCTTAATGTGCTCTCCAGCTTCATTCCCGCAAATGAGCGCATTCTGACCATCGAAGACGCGGCCGAGTTGCAGTTGCAGCAGCCGCACTGTGTGCGCTTGGAGGCGCGCCCGGCCAACAACGAGGGCAAAGGCCGCATCGCCATTCGCGACTTGGTCGTTAACGCCTTGCGCATGCGCCCTGACCGCATCGTCGTCGGCGAGTGTCGCGGCGGCGAAGCGCTGGATATGCTGCAGGCCATGAACACCGGCCACGACGGCTCCTTGACCACCGTCCACTCTAACAGCGCACGCGACACCCTCAACCGCATCGAAACAATGGTATTGATGGCCGGCATGGAGCTTCCCCTGCGCGCTATCCGCCAACAGATCGCCTCAGCCATCGACCTGATCGTTCACCAGTCGCGGCTGCGCGACGGCAGCCGCAAGGTGGTGCAGGCGGCCGAAGTAGTCGGTATGGAAGGCGATACCATCGTCATGCAGGATATCTTCCGCTTCGAGCAAACAGGCATCGACGAGAACGGCAAAATCCTGGGCGAGCTTCTCCCGACCGGCCTGCGCCCGCGCATCAATGACCGCATTATCGACGCCGGCATTCACCTGCCGCCCAGCGTCTTCGGCCTAAACGACGGCACGGCGTGGTACAAAACAGATTAGGCAAATCGCTTTTCGGGCGTTATCACGGAGGGGAGACCATGTTGAGGGTGGAAAACATCACACGCGCGGCTGTCTTGGTAGACCGGGGGCGGCTGGCGAACACGTTCTGGACGCGGCTGCGCGGTCTGATGGGCGTGCGCAACCTGCCGGCGGGCGACGGTCTCCTGCTTAAGCCGGCCAACCAGATCCACACCCACTTCATGGCGATCCCGATCGACGTGCTCTATCTGGACGCAGAGTCGCGCGTGATGGACATGGACGCGGCGCTGCCGCCGGGCAAGTTCGGCCGCTTACGCCGCAAGGCTCGCGCCGTGCTCGAACTGCCCGCCGGCGCTATCCAGGCGCATGGCGTACAGCCCGGCGACCAGTTGCGCATCACCGTCGCCTGAGAAGATTCTCTGCATTTCCTGCGCCGCCGAATGCACGAATATGGCCCAACCGGTTCGCCAATTCGTGCAACGTATGGCGCGTCTTCGCAATTAGCCCCGGACGACGAGCGGCGGAAGCGCCCTGGATTGACAAAGCCCAGGCGACAATCTAAGATGCAGGGCGGGCGTCCGCCCAACCGGCGACGATCCGCGTGATGCACTCTCCTATATCACCAAGCGGCGGGCCGGAAATTCACATGCGGCTCTGCTCTTTTCATCCACCAGAGGGATTCAAAATGGACTTGCTCAAAGAACTGTGTGAGACCCCCGGCATACCCGGACGCGAGGAACGCCTGCGCGCCATCATGCGTCGCGAGCTGGCGCCCGTGACCGATCAGCTGCGCGTCGACGCCTTGGGCAGCCTAATCGCCGTCAAGAAAAAGGCCGGCGCGCCCAAGTTGATGATCGCGGCGCACATGGACGAGATCGGCTTCGTCGTGTCGCACATCGACAAGGACAAGGGCTGGCTGCGCCTCGTCGGCCTGGGCGGTCATGACCCGCGCAACATGATCGCGCAGCGCGTCACGGTCTGCACCGGCGGCGGCGATCTCCCCGGCGTGCTTTACCCGGGCATCAAGCCGCCGCACATCCAGACCGCGGAAGACAGCAAGAAGCAGCCGGTCATCAGCGATTTCTTCGTCGACCTGGGCCTGCCGGTCGAAGCGGTCAAAGAGCGCGTCGAGATCGGCGACATGGTGGCTCTGCGGCGCGAGTACCAGGAGATCGGCGACTGCGTATCGGCCAAAGCGCTCGACAACCGCGTGGCGCTCTACGTCCTGATCCGCGCCATGCAGACGGCGCAAAGCAGCGGCTTCGAGGTCTATGCCGCCGCGACTTCGCAGGAGGAGGTCGGGCTGCGCGGCGCGCTGACCAGCGCCTACGGCATCAGCCCGGACGTGGGCATCGCCCTCGACACCACCTTGGCGGTGGACATCCCCGGCGTTGCCGAACACGAGCAGGTGACGCGCCTGGGCGGCGGCGCAGCCATCAAGATTCTCGATAGTTCCTCCATCTCCCATCCCAAGCTGGTCGACTTTTTGCGCGGGCTGGCGGAGCGTCGCGGCATCGCCTGGCAGCACGAGATTCTGCCGCGCGGCGGCACGGACGCCGGTTCCATGCAGCGCATCCAGGCCGGCGTACCGGTGGGAACCATTTCGATCCCCACTCGTTACATTCACAGCCCCGTCGAAATGGTGCACAAAGCCGATGTGGAGGCGGCCATCGCCCTGCTGGCCGCATTTATCGAGGAAGGACACACGGCCGATCTGGCCCTGATCTAGACGGTGGTCGGAACGTTCGCCGCCCATGAGACCGCGCAGGTTCGTCCTTGTTTTGCCGGCGACGCTGCTGCTTTTGCTGTTGGCGGCGCTGTATACGGCTCAGACCGGCCCGGCGCGCCTGCCGCTTGAGGCAGCCTTCCTGGAGGCGGGCAACTTCCAGGAAGGCGACGGCGCAACCGGCGAGGTGATGCAAGCGGAGCAGATCAGCCTGACCGTTGCCGCGACCGTCGGCTTGGCGCAGAACGAATGCGCTTCGACGCGCCGGGTGCGCGTCTTTCCCGATACGCGTGTTTATTACTGCTATCAAGCCGAAAACACCGGCACCATCACGCTGGAAAGACACACGATCAGCGATACGTTGGTCGGCCGTATCTGGGACGATCGGCCCGAAGAACTGCGGCCCGGCGAAACACTGGAGATGGTCAGGGATCGCATTACGGTTGCCGAAAGTCAGCGCGTCGACGTGACGTGGACGGCGAGCACAGACGAACCTGCGCAGTCAATTACGGCTGTGTCCGAGGCATTGGTCGATGTGATCCGCCCGGCCTTTGAGATCACAAAGACCGTCGGCATGAGCCCGACCGCGTGCGCAACCGAGAACCGCGTGCTCATCCCCCCCGGCGGCGACGCCCAATACTGCCTGATCATCGCCAACACGGGCGAGATCACCTTCACCGGCCACCATCTTGAGGACGGCGACCTAGGCGTTTCGGGTCGTTTTGCCTATACGCTCGGCCCCTCACAGCGGCTGACCATCACCGAGGCGAGCCTGGAGGACTTGGGAATCGAGGGGTCGTTGGTGCGCAGCGGCGTGACGCAGACTCTGACAAACACCGCGGCCTATTCCGCCACGACAATCGACGGCTATGCCCGCGGCGACGGGAACATTACCAGCGTCACCGTTACGGACACGGCGACAGCGACCGTGGCCTTGGCCCAGGCCCAGGTCGTCTTCACGAAAACCATCGGTACACAGGAGAGCGTCTGCGCCGACACGATCAACCTCAGCGTCGCGGATCCGAATACCTGGCTCTACTACTGCGCCATCCTGCACAACACGGGCGACATCACCGTGACGCGCCATGCGCTGGCGGAACCGGGACTGGGGTTGAACGCGACCTTTACGCATACGCTGGCGCCGAACGATATCTATACGATCACCAACGATATCCTAGATGCAGAGTTGGGCCAATCCCGGTCATTCGGCCCCTACACGCTCTATTACGGCAACGATCTGACCTTAAACTTCACCATGTTCTACACAGGCAACGCGTCCGCCCAAGGGGGCTGGCCGGCGTATACGACGACCGCCAGCGCCAACGCCTTTGCCGGGCTGAACGTTACGCAGACGCCCACGCCCACCTACACGCCTACGCGCAGTTCGTCCGGTTCGTCGCCCACCAACACGCCCTGGCCGACCAGCACGCCGACGTGGACGCCCATCCCCCCCGCGCCCACGCCCACCCCCACCGACACGCCGCCCTTCCCTACCGTCACGCCCACGCCGACGCGCAGCTATGCGATTTCGCTGTTGGAGACGCCGACCAGCATAGCCCTGTCCCCGCTGGACGCGTCGCTAGAGGCCGCAGCGGCGCAGGCGACGCTCGACGCACAAAGCACGCTCAGCGCGCTGGAAACGGCCGCGGCCCTCTCGCCGCTGGCTACGCCAAGCGAAACGCCCACGCCTCCGCCAAGCCCGCTTCTGGCCGCCGCGGACACGCCGCCGGCCGAGGAGCGTATCATAATGGTGACGAACACGCCTCCGCCCCCCGGCGCGCTGGCGCAGCGTCCCATCGAACTGCCCACGCCGACACCGACACCCGATGTGCTGCTCTTTGCAGCCCTGGCCGTGGACAAGACGCTGCTGGCCGCCGCCTGGATCTGGTTCGCGCTGGGGTCGCTGGTCTTTTTCGCCGTGGCCGGGCTGGTTGCCGGCCTCTCATTCCGTCAGGCGGAGCGCCGCCGCTTCGATCTGCTCAAGACGGACGCCGCAACGCTCGACGACGCCGGTCTCTTACCGCCCCCTCCTCCGCCCAGAACCCCTAGAGGGGAGGACAACTGGCCCGACTCGCTGCCATGACCCGGCGTCTCCGCTTTGCCTTGCTCCTGCTCATCCTCGTCGCCTATGCCTGGCGAGTGCAGGGGCTGACGAACCAAAGCCTGTGGCGCGATGAGGTCGACGCTATCTACTTTGCCACGCGCCACCTGCCCGACACGCTCTCGATGTTCGTGCGCGCCGGGCAAAACGGCCCGCTCTTTTTTCTGGCCCTGCGCCCCTGGTTCACCCTCGCCGGCACGAGCGAGTTCGCCTTGCGCTATGTCTCCGTGCTGGGCGGTACGCTGACTGCGCCCCTGCTCTGGCAGGTCGCGCGGCGGCTGGCCCCCGCGAGGCGCGACGCGCCGCAAGTTGACGCTGCTGAACAGGAGATTGCTTCTGGCCAACGAGAAGCGTCGGGGAAGGTTGCAAGCCATTATCATACAACCGATGTCCACGCGACCCCGCTGCTCGCCGCCGCCTTTCTGGCGCTGAATCCGTACCAACTTTGGTACAGCCAGGAAGGCAAGATGTACACGGTGATAACCGCTTTGGTGTTGCTGGCGACGCTGTTCTTCTGGGAAGGCGTCACGCGCGGCGGGTGGCGGCCCTGGCTAGGCTATCTGCTCACGGTTACCGTCGCCCTATACACGCATCTGCTGCTGATCCTGCTCTACCCGCTGCACTTCCTGTGGTTCCTGATCGCGTGGCCGCAGAGCCGCCGCCACTGGAAGGGCTATGCGTTGGCGATGGCCGGGCTGATCCTGCCCTACGCGCCGATGGTCTGGTGGCAGTGGGACTTGCTGACCGCAGACCGGCAGATGACGGGCTTCGCCTTTACGCCGCTGACGGAAATGCTGCGCGTGCTGCTCCTCAACCACAGCCGCGGCTTCATGCCGCCGGTTGCGCTGCTGTGGATGGGGCCGGTCTTCTTTTTGGGCGCGGCGGGCATGATCTTGGGCGGCGGCGAGATCGCCTCGCAACGCGTGCGGGCGGATGGGAGCGCCGGCGCGACGCTAGCCCCCTGGCGGCGGCTGTTGCTGCTCCTGAGTTGGCTGATGGCGCCGATCCTGTTCATCTACCTGCTCAGCCTGCGCCAGCCCATCTTCACGGACCGCTACCTGGTGTGGATCGCGCCCGCGGCCATGATCTTCCTGACCCTGGGCATACAGGCGGTGCGGCGTTATGCCGGCCCCTTTTCAGGCGGCGTCGCCGCGGCGTTGGCAGTCTATGTGCTGGTTTTCTGGCTCTTTGGCGGCTGGCAGCAGAAGACGCTGCCCATGAAGTACGATCTGCGCAGCGGGGTCGCCTACGTCACGGCGCAGCGCACGCCGGGGTCGCTGCTCATTCTGCAGATTCCGCATCTGGAATACGCCATGCGCTACTACAGCAGCGACTTTGGCCCCAGGCCCTTCGAGGACAGCGACGCGCGGTTGGCGCCCTGGGCCGGCGGGCTGTGGACCAACAACGGCTGGCCCGATGACCAGGCGCGCCAACTGGCGGACCAGCAGATGCGCGAGATCACCGCGAGCATGGGCGATGTGTGGGTGCTGCGCAGCGAGGTGGAGATGTGGGATCAGCGCCATCTGATGCAGGAATGGCTGGAAAGCCGCGGCACGCCGGCGGACCAGGCCGATTTCCACGGCGTGCAGGTGCGGCGCTATTTGCTATCCCCCACTGCGCCGGGCGAGTAGTCAGCGCCGTAGTGAACGGAACGTAAACCAACCCGCGGCCCGTTGACTACTACGGTTCGGTTGAGCCTTATCGAGCCTCAACCGCGGAGAGATAGGAGGAACTATGATCGTACTGTATCGACAGGCCAAGAGTGCAGGCGGCGCTGCGCTGGAACTGGCGCTCAACGATATGGTGGCGGCATATGAGGTAGTGGAAACAACGCCGGCCGCACTGCCGGCGGGCATCAATCAATTGCCCGCCATCGTGGACGGCGACCGCGTGATCTACGGCGAGGCCGTGCCCGCTTATCTGGCGGAACTGGAGCGCGAACTGGCCGAATGGCGCAAATACCAGGTCGACGCCTGCTACTGCGATGAATAAGTATGACAGCAGATGGTGAGTGTAGCCAACGGCACGGCGGCGTCGCCCGCAACTCCCCCGAAGCAGACTGCCGTAAAATCGACCCAGCCGGTGCGAAGGATGAAAGGAGGGGACAAGTCCATCTACTCGACATTACCCGCTTGCAGGGATCTGTAGACAGAGAGCTTTAGTTCGGCTGTATATGGGAGGCGCAGCGCCGAAGACAGCCGGCGCTGCAGACGGTTCGCACACAACGCGCTTGCGCGTTCTCATTTCGTGAACGCATCCATCCTCTGAACAAACCCGAAAGGACAGACTGATGAGACAACGGCTGTTTATTCTAGTCGCACTGGTCGCGCTGGTTGGCATCTTCGCCGCCTGCGCGCCCACTCCCACAACCGCCCCGGAGTCCGCCCCGCCCGCCGAGCCAACGGCAGTTCCTCCTGCCGAGCCGGAGGCAGCCGAAGCCCCGGAGGTGGGCATGGCCAATCCCGCCTCTGAGTACTGCGTCGAGCAGGGCGGAGTCCTGGAGATTCGCCAGGGCGATGGCGGCGAGGCCGGCTATTGCGTCTTTGCCGACGGCAGCGAATGCGAAGAATGGGCCTTCTTCCGCGGCGAGTGTGCGCCCGGACAGGCTGAGACCGTCTTCACCGACCCATTTGAGTACTGCGCGGCAGTCGGCACGATCGACATGCCGGATAGCCGCTTCGCCGGACCGCAGCCCCCCGAAGCCGTCATCCAAGGTCTCCGTGCCGCATTCGACACGCCGGCCGATGCGCCCGATGACATCTTTGCGGCGGGGACATCCTGGCGCTGCGCCGAGGGCAAGGTGATGGGGTGTTTTGTGGGCGCAAATCTGCCTTGCAACGCCCAGGCCGACCTGAGCGAGACGCCCAGTGAGGCCGTAACGGAATTCTGCGCCGAAAACCCCGACGCAGAGATCGTGCCCATGTCGGTGACCGGCCGCGAGACGGTCTATTCATGGCGCTGCGCCGGCGACGTCCCGGAAATCGAGGCGCAGGTCTTCACCCCGGACGCACAAGGCTTCATCTCGGAAATCTGGTACGGAATTGAGCCGGCCTCCGCCGCCACCGGCCCCTATATGCCGGTCCCGGCGGATGTCTGCGAGATACTCCAGGCCGACGCCGAGAACGCCCTGGGGGCCGCCTTTGCCGTGAGCGAAGCGCCCTTCTTCGACTATGTGAACCAAGAAGGCGGCGCCGGCTGCGTGCTGACCGCGGAGGGAACCGGCGTCGACTTCGCCAACCCTGCTGAAGTGGTCGACGCGCTCACCGCCGCTTTCGTGGGTTGGGAAGAGGCTATCGCATACCAGGGCGGCGGGCCAACCGGCATGGGAACCGGCATGACCCGCGATGCCGCGCTGCTGCTGATCCTGGCCGAATGGACGCCTGCCCCGGAGGCCGGCTGCCCGGACGATCAGCCCATCTCCGCCTGTGAATTGACGCCTGAGCAGCAGCTCTATACCGTCACTGTCCAGGCGGCCATGAAGTAAGCCTAAACCCTGCCGTGCGCCCGGCTATCCCGCCGGGAACATCCGCCATACGAAGTAATGCCGAGACCTAGCTGGCAGCTAGGTCTCGGCATAGGCATATAGAACGCGATGGGCGCGATCAGCCTGATGCGCGGGCAATGGCTGCGGTGCAAGCTGAGCTGCATAGGGCGCTAACGACTGTGCCGTAGCCGCGGACGGCAGCGGCGCCAACCGGCCGTAACCGAACTTCTTCAGCAGATGCGCCAACATGCCTGTACGCGGGGCTGCGTTGGCGCGCAGAACGTAGCGGCGCAAACGCTGGATCGCCCTCTGCGTAAGCGTGTAGCTTGTCGCCGGCAAAATACCCGCAAAGCGCACACGACGAAAACCGGCGGCTTCCAACTCGTGCGCCAATTCGGGTACCGACGGATAGTGGACGCTCATACGGCCGGGAACAAATTCGGGCCAATCGGGATTGCTGTATACAATCAACAACAGGCTGCGATCGGCGAGCACGCGCAAAGACTCGCGCAAAAACGCCCGGTAGTCGGCATGGTAATAAATGACCTCAAAACAGAGCACTAGGTCGAAGGTCGCGGCAGCGTAGGGCAACTGCTGCGCGTCTCCGCAGGTTAATGAAAACTGCTGTCCGTATTGCGCTTGGGCCATGTGCAACAGGGCTTCTGTTGCATCCAGGCCGGCGAGCCGGCTTGCCTTTTCCCCAAGCACGGGCAGTCCTGCTCCTGCTCCGCACCCTACTTCGAGCACGCGCCGGCCATTTGCCAACTCGGCGCCGTGAATGTAACGATGGGCAAAGCGGGCAAGCTGCTCCTGGCTTACGTGTAGACCGGGCGTTTCGGTAATCGACCTGTAGTCAAGCGGCGACATAGAGGCCAAGTCCTCCATCATCCGAGGGCGCACAGGTGCGGCATTGTACCACCGCGCAGGCGTACGAGTCTATTGCCGGGCGCGGCAGGCACAGCCATTGAACTGGGTACACACGGAAAGGCGATCAGCGTATGAGCTATGCACTTGTGCTGCAAGCAGCGGTCTTCGCAGCGGCGAAACACACAGGCCAGCATCGAAAGGACGCAAGCCGCTCCCCCTACATCAACCACCCGCTAGAAGTGTCCGCCGTGCTGGCAGTTGAAGCAGGCATTGAAGACGAGCGCGTGTTAGCCGCCGCGCTGCTACACGACACGGTGGAAGATACGGATACGACCCTCCACGAGCTGGAAGCCGCCTTTGGCCCCGAAATTGCCGGTTTTGTGGCCGAGGTAACGGATGACAAAAAACTGCCCAAAGCGCAGCGCAAAGACCTGCAGGTGAGCCATGCCCCCCATCTCTCGCCCCAGGCAAAGCTGATCAAGCTCGCCGACAAGATCTGCAACGTGCGCGACATCACGTATAGGCCCCCGGCCAATTGGCCGCCGGCGCGACGCATCGAATACGTCGACTGGACGGAACGCGTCATAGCGGGCTGCCGCGGGACGAATGCGCAGATGGAGCGCATCTACGACGAAACGCTGGCAGCCGCCCGCCGCACGCTGCAAGGCCTCGATGGTTGCACCTAGCTATGAACGGGTTATACTAGAATTCATCCGCTCTATAGCTGAGCCCGGCCCAACGACGCAGCCCCTGCACCGCGCGATACTCAATCAATCGCTGTGTTTATCCATAGCCCAGAACAAGGAGATGCTATGCACGTATATCCCTGGCGCGAAGCCGAGATTACGCTTACCGCGGAGCGCAACTACCCCAACCCCTATACCGACGTGGACGTGTGGGCCGACTTCACCCATGACAGCGGGTTGACGTTGCGCCGCCCGGCCTTCTGGGACGGAGAACGCACGTGGAAGATCCGCTTCGCCTCGCCGCTCGTCGAGGGCCGGTGGACCTGGCGCAGCGCCGCCACGCTGGAGGATCCCGGCCTGGTTGGGCATACAGGCGAACTGGTCTGCGCAGCCGGCCCGGACACGCAAAACCGCTTCTACCGCCACGGCTTCTGGCGCATGTCGCCCGGCGGGCGCAACGTCGTCAATGCCGACGGCCGGGCGACGGTTATAGCCGGCGATACAGCTTGGGGACTCCCCTGGCGAGCTACCGAGGAGCAGTGCCGCATCTACGCCGCAGATCGGCAGGCCAAAGGCTTTAACGCCGCCCTGCTCATGACTGTGCAGCCGGACATGCACGCCCGCGGCCCGCGCGACCGCAGCGCCGACGAAGGCTTCGACGTGGGCTTCGAAGACCTGCCCGACGGCCACATCAACCAGTTGAACCCTGCCTATTTCCAATACCTGGACAAGCTGCTGGGCATCCTCGTCGAACACGAGATCGTGCCCGTCTTGCAGCCGGTCTTTATGGGCTTCGGCTGGAAGGGGCTGAGCGTGGCGGGGACGGTTGCGCCGCCCGTCGAATACGCCCGCTATTGCCGCTACCTCGTCGCCCGCTACGGCGCGCGCCCGGCCATCTACCTGGTCGGCGGCGACGGGTCCGGCTACGATCCGCAGGTGGCGGCCGGCGGCGAGGAGATCGAGGCGTGGGACGCATACCGCCAGCCCGCAGGCATCCACTATCGCCCGCACGCCGACAACCGCGCCCACCAAGACGCGCCCTGGCTCGACTTCCAATGGTGCCAGACCGGCCACAGCGGCGAGCATATGCCGGAGCGGGTGACCGACATGTGGCGCAACGCGCCGCCGAAAGCCGTAGCCAACGGCGAACCGACCTATGAACACGGCGGCAAGCGCGGCCGCGCCGAGGGCTGGTGGCAGGGCCACGAGGCTTGGTCCAACCTCTGCGCCGGCGGGACGATGGGCGTCGTCTACGGCGCGGGCAGCCTGTGGCAGTGGGCGCTGCGCCACGACGAACCGGGTCAAAGCAAGTTCTTCCTGGCCGATGGAGCGGGCTGGCGCGAGGCGCTGGACTTTGAAGGCTCGCGCTACGTGGGCATGGTCGCCCGCATTCTCGACGGGCTGCCCCTAGCCGATATGACGCCCAACTGGGAAGTGACGCTGGGCCGCCGCGGGCTGCTCGTGCCGGGCAAGCTCCTCATCTGTTATGCGGAAGAGGGCGGCCCCATGATGACATTCGGCGACGACATCCCGCGGCGCTACCGCGTGATCGACCCGCGCAGCGGCGAAATCGTGAGCGAAGGCTCGCTCGATACGCCCTGGAGCCACCCGAACCTGCCGAGCGAGGGCAGGCGCAACTGGATCGTCGACGAAGGCGGCGGGCCGCGCGTCTATATCTGCTGCGACGAATTCGACTAAATGGCTTGATCGCCAAATACGCATGATGTCATGTTGCACCCAAAGGGTTCCCGAGCGAAACATCTCTACCGCTGGACCAACGAGATTCTTCAGCTCGCTTACGCTCGCTTCAGAATGACAGATACTTGGCGAACGAACCACTAAACCGGCTAAACGGTTCACTTTACCCCCTACGGAGGGAGGAGAAGATGTCTCTGGACATTGACGTAGCTGTTGCGCAAATGACGCTGGAAGAGAAAGCCGCGCTCTGCACCGGCGCGAGTTCCTGGACCACCACCCCGATTGACCGGCTGGGCGTCCCCGCCTTGCTCGTCACCGACGGCCCGCACGGCATCCGCCGCGTGCCCGATACAGGCTCGCTGGGCGCAACGGCCCTGCCCGCCACCTGTTTCCCCACCGCTTCTGCCATGGCGGCTACGTGGAACGTCGACCTGATCCACGCGGTAGGGCAGGCGCTGGCCGAAGAAGCCAACTCGATGGGCATAGGCGTCGTCCTCGGCCCAGGCGTTAACATGAAACGGTCGCCGCGCTGCGGGCGCAACTTCGAGTACTATGCCGAAGACCCCTATCTGGCGGGCGAAATGGCGGTCGCGCTGATCAACGGCGTACAGAGCAAAGGCGTAGGCACGTCGCTCAAGCATTACGCGGCCAATAACCAAGAGACGCGCCGCTTCACGATCAACGCCGTCGTCGACGAACGCACACTGCACGAAATCTACCTCCCCGCGTTCGAAGCGGCGGTCAAGCGCGCCAAGCCGTGGACCGTCATGTGCTCGTATAACAAGATCAATGGCACGTACGGCTCCGAGCATCGCCAGCTGCTGACCGAAATCCTCAAGCAAGAATGGGGCTTCGAGGGCTTCGTCGTCTCCGACTGGGGCGCGGTGCGCGACCGCGTCAAGGCGTTGGCCGGCGGGCTGGACCTGGAGATGCCCGGCCCCAAGCCGAGCCGCGTGCAGGCGGTCATCGACGCCGTGCGCAACGGCGAGCTGGACGAAGCCGCGCTGGACGAGGCCGTGCGCCGCATTCTGCGCATCGTCGACAAGGCCGCAGCCACGCCCAAAGGCGCAGAGTTCGACGCCGGCGCGCACCACGCGCTGGCGCGTAGCGTGGCCGCCGAGGCCATCGTGTTGCTCAAGAACGACGGCGTGCTGCCCTTGCAGCGACCGCAGCGCATCGCCGTGATCGGCCGCTCTGCCAAGGAGCCGCATTTCCAGGGCGGCGGCAGTTCGCACATCAACCCGACGCGGGTCGACAGCCCCTTCGACGAATTGCAGAAACTGGCCGGCGACGCCCAGTTGACCTACAGCGAAGGCTATCCCGCCGGCCTCGAAACGGACCAAGCGCTGATCGACGCGGCTGTACAGGCAGCCAAGGCCGCGGATGTGGCGCTGCTCTACATCGCCTTGCCCGGTTCCATCGAGTCAGAGGGCTACGACCGCGACAACCTGGACCTGACCGAACAGCAGGTCGCCCTGATCAAAGCCGTGTGCGCCGCGCAGCCGCGTTCCGTCGTGATCCTCAACAGCGGCTCTGCCGTTGTCATGAGCGAGTGGATCGACGGCACGGCCGCGGTGTTACAGGCGTGGATGATGGGGCAGGCCGGCGGCGGCGCCATCGCCGGCGTACTCTTCGGCGCAGTCAACCCCTCCGGCAAGCTGACCGAGACCTTCCCGCTGCGCCTGGCCGATACGCCGAGCCATCTGAACTTCCCCGGCGGACACGGCGAAGTGCGCTACGGCGAAGACATCTTCATCGGCTACCGCTATTACGACGCCAGAGAGGTTCCCGTCCTCTTCCCCTTCGGCCACGGCCTGAGCTACACCCAGTTCGCCTACAGCAACCTGCGCGCCTCCGCCACGACCTTCAAGGACGCGGACGGGCTGACCGTCTCGGTGGACGTGACCAACACCGGCGCGGTCGCCGGGCAGGAGATCGTGCAGATCTATGTGCATGACCACGCGGCGCAGCTGGTGCGCCCGCCCAAGGAGCTGAAGGGCTTCGCCAAGGTCGCTCTACAGCCGGGCGAGACGAAGGCCGTCCAAATCGCGCTGGACTTCCGCGCCTTCGCTTACTATCACCCAGGCTATCACCGCTGGATCACCGAGGACGGCGACTTCGACATCCTGGCCGGGGCCTCCGCCGCGGACATCCGCGACAAGATCACGGTCACGCTCCAGTCCACGCTGGAACTGCCCAGCCTGCTCAACCGCGAGTCCACTTTGGGCGACTGGATGGCCGACCCCAAGGGCTGCGCCGTCATCGAGCCGGTGCGCCAGGAGATCGTAGGGGGGATGATGCGCCGCATGGGCGGCGGCGAAGGCGACGAGGAGAGCGGCGCCATCGGCATGGACGTGCTGGGCTTTCTGCGCGAGACGCCGTTGCTCAGCATCCTCCACTTCCAGGAAGGCGCGCTGCCGCAAAGCCCCGAGGAAATCGTCGACGGGCTGCTGGCGCAGGTGCAGGGCGGCTAGCCGTCCCGTCAATATAATAAATTCAACGCCGTCCGGGAAGTCGACTTCCCGGACGGCATTCGGGGTGTACCCCTCAGGAGCACAGTTCCTTGACACTCGCAATCAGCCGGTATGCATGGTTGTCAATCCTTGCCGCCGCCATCACGATTGTTCTGAAATTCGGCGCTTATCTCGTTACCGGTTCCGTTGGGCTGCTGTCCGATGCACTGGAATCATTGGTGAACTTAGCCGGCGCCGGCATGACGTTGGCTATGTTGACGATTGCGGGGCGTCCCGCCGATAAAGAGCACGCCTATGGGCACGCCAAGGCCGAATACTTCTCGAGTGGATTCGAAGGCGGGCTGATTCTGTTGGCCGCGGCGAGCATCATCGTTGCAGCTGTGCCGCGGCTGCTCAATCCGCAGCCCCTGGAGCAAACCGGCATTGGCCTCGCGATAGCGATAGCGGCCTCGATTGTGAACTTGGGCATCGCACAAATTCTGCGCCATGCAGGCAAGCGGCACAACTCCATCGCATTGGAAGCCGATAGTCAACATCTGATGACCGATGTATGGACTTCGGTCGGCGTGGTCATCGGAGTGGCCGCTACGACGCTAACGGGCTGGCATTGGCTGGATCCCGCAGTAGCGATTCTGGTGGCAGCCAATATCGTATGGACAGCTATACAGATTTTGCGCCGCACGACACAAGGCCTGATGGATATCGCTCTGCCTGCACAGGATCAGGATAAGTTGCGGGAAATCTTTCAATCCTATGAAGCACAAGGGCTCCAGTTTCACGCTCTGCGCTCGCGACAAGCCGGCGCTCAAGCTTTTGTCGACGTCCATATGTTGACGCCGGGAGAATGGACCGTCGGCCGCGCTCACGAGGTAGCCGAGCAACTTGAGGCGGAAGTCAGCCGGGTGCTGCCTAACACAATGTTGCTGACCCATCTGGAGCCCGTTGGAGAAGCAATTTCCTATGCCCATCCAGGCGTGGAACTGCTCGAACCGGCAGATGCGCTGACAAGCCATCACGAGGGCTAATCGGCTGGTGAAGCAGGGCGTGTTGGCGTCTAGCATCCGATATTTTCGCCGTCCCATCCGGACAGGATAAGACAACTCGCAATGGAGTTGCAGCATGACAATGATGTCCAAACGTGCATCTTCCGACGTGCAGCGCCCCAAGGTCGTCGTCATCGGCGCAGGCAGCCTGTTCTTCGGGCGGCAGGCCATCTGGCAGATGGTGCACTCGCCGCACCTGCGCACCGGCACGCTCAGCCTGGTCGAGACCGACCCGGAGCGGTTGGAAAAGCTGGGACGGCTGGCGGAGATGGTCGCCGCGCACAACGGCGCGCCGCTGCACATCCAGACCGCATCGCACTGGAAAGAGGCGCTGCCCGGCGCGGACTTCGTGGTGTTGAGCTTTGCCGACCAGACGGTCAAGTACCGCGGCATCGACTGCGCCGTCGCGGAGAAGTACGGCGTGCGCATGTGCTCCGGCGACACCATCGGGCCGGGCGGCATCTTCCGCGCCATGCGCGAGTTTCCGCACATCCTGGCCTGCGCCCGCGACGTACAGGAACTCTGCCCGGACGCCTGGGTGATCAACTACATCAACCCGTCCGCGGTGCACGGCATCGGCCTGCGCCGCTACGCGCCCGCGGCCAAGAGCTTCGCCCTATGCGACAGTCTGCACATGCCGCACATCAAGCGGCGCTACGCCGTGCGCGCCGGCATCCTTGCCGAGGGCGAGGACCTCAGCAAACAGGTCGACCGCGATTTCGACATGCGCATCGCCGGGGTGAACCACTTCACGTGGATGCTCAAGGCGGAATACCAGGGGCGAGACGTGATGCCGGCCATCGCCGCGTCGATCCGCCGCGCGGCCGCCGCCGAAGACACGGGCGGCGACGTCGGGGCCAAAGCGCTGCACAACGACCGCATCGCCTATGCGCTCTACGAGGCGTTCGGCTATGTGCCCGTATGCGTGGCGCACACCAAGGAGTACCTGCCCTACTGGCAGGGTCGGGGCGTGCTGAAGGACGACATCCCGCCGCTCTCGATCTGGGAAACCGAGCCGCGCTACGAACGTCACGCCGAGATGTGGCGCCAGGTGGATGACTTCGTGCAGGGCCGCATCCCCATCGCCGAGTACACGACACGCCTAGGGCCGGACCACGCCACCGACATCATCGAGAATATGGCGGCGAATCTGGGCCGGCCCTACTACGTCAACACAACCAACGACGGTGCGGTGATCAACATGGCCGGCGACGCCTTCCTGGAACTGCTGTGCGACGTGGACATGGACGGGCCGCGCCCGCGCCCCGTCGGGGAGATGCCGCGCGGGCTGCGCGGCCTGCAGGAAGCCATCCTCGACACGCATGAACTGACGGCGGAGGCTGTGGCGACGTGCGATCTGAAGCTGCTGCGCCGCGCCCTGCTCACCGACCCGCTGATCACCTCGATGGCCGACGCCGACGCCATCCTACGCGAACTGCTGGAGACGGAGCGAGAAGCCCTGCCTGACTGCTGGTATTGATAACGGGGGACGAGGCTATGACAATCGAGATTAAACGCCGCTGGTGGCACTCTCTATTGCGGTCGTACGGCGCAACCCGTGTGGGCACGCGCATCAACCGAACCCTGTTACCGCGCTTGGACCGTCTCGTGATACAGCTTTCCGGCGGGCGCGCCACGGCAACAGCGTGGGTGGCCGGCCTGCCTATGATCATGCTGACAACCACAGGCGCCAAGAGCGGTAAAGCCCGTACCACGCCGTTGATCGGCATCCCAGACGGGCGCAAGATCATCGTGATCGCGTCCAACTGGGGGCAGAAGAAGCACCCGGCGTGGTACATCAATCTGCGTGCGCACCCGGAGGCTGAGGTCACCGTGAAAGGGGAGACGCGGCCGTACATGGCGCGCGAGGCGACGCCCAAAGAACGAGAACGCTATTGGCGCCGGGCGGTGCAATTGTACCCGGGATACGCATCCTATAAGGAGTGGTGCGGCGACCGCGTAATCCCGATCATGGTGCTATCGCCGAGCCAGGAGGCCCGCAAAGCAGAGTAAGGCAAGCCATCCCACAACCGTGCAGCCTGACTGCCGGCACGGCTAAGACGGCGCATCAGACGCCTAGGGCGCCAGCAGTTTGAGGCCGATGCGGCGTCCGTAGCCCTGGCCGTGCGCCAACGAAGCCCAGAGCAAGGTCAGCATGTCGATGAGGGGCAGCTTGTCCAGCCCGCCGACGTAGACAGGGTTGAGGCCGACATCGTCGATCAGGCCGTGTACCGCCCGCTGCGCATCGCCCGCATCGCCGCAATAGAAAAGATCAATCCGCTCTGACCCGATCTGCGGCTGCGCGAAGTTCTCCCACCCCAGGTTGTTGAAGGCCCGGAAGAAACGCGCATCGGGCGCGGCCGCGCGCAGAGCGCCGATGCTGTTCATTTCCGCCTGTCCCATGCGGTTGCTGGCGTCGATGACGATCTTGCCTTCCAAGGCTGCGCCGGCTGTGCGGGCGAACTCCGCCACAGCCGGCCCTGGAATAGCGATCTGGATCACGTCGCCATAAGCCAGGGCGGACTCCACGCTTGCGGCTGTGGCATCTCCGCTGATGCCGTCGAGCAGCCGCTGCACCTTCGGCGCGTTGGCATCGCGCACGCCGAACTGGACGGCATGGCCTGCTTCGGCCCAGGCTTTGCCCAACGTGCCGCCAATGCTGCCCGCCCCGATTACGCTGATCTTCATATCCAATCTCCTCCAGCCAAATCGAACTATGCGCGACGCGCGGGTCGCCTTATGCAACCGCCGTCACGAAAACCGGCGCCATCCGGCAGACGAAGGCTCGGATGTCGCCGCATCTAGCAGCAACAAAACGACAGACTTGCGGCCTACTCCTTCGTCTCGCGGATCAGCGTCTTGATCTGTTCCGCCATCTCCGGCGTCACCTGGACGTTGTGCACTTGGGCGGCGTGCTGGGCGGCCTGCTCCAGCACTTCGGCCTCGGTCGCAGCGACGACCACGGCTTCGCAGTCAAATCCGACATCGCGACAGGCCAGACGTTTCATAGCGTGTTCCTTTCTGATTGTCCCGCAGAACAGACCAAGACGGATCACAGACAATAGCGGATGTGGGGAACGCTCCGACCAAACGGAGGGTGGGAACTGTGCCGCTTGCTGTGCCGGGCGATTCTGCCACAGGCCGCAGATCTGCGCAACCGCCGTTTTTCTGCCGGGACAGACGCCTGCACTGGCGGTACTGCGAAACCGGCAAAACTTGAGTGTTGCGAATTTAAAAAGTCTGATAGAATAGGGTATTCGCAAAGGCTTTCTCTTTTCAGGCGCACAATTATCCACAGATTTATCCACGTACTGAGCTAATCCGAGAAGGAGCGTTGTTATGAGACTGTCGCGCAGCGTTGTTGCATTTATTAGCGCGTCGGTTCTGGTCCTCGGCGTGATCGGCGGAGTCGCTCTGGCGCAGTCGGCAAGCGGCGGAGACGTCTACACCGGCTGCCTAACCGCAGAAGGCATGATCAGCAAGGTGTCCATTGGGACGGAGCCGGCTGAGGCCTGTGCGGAAGGCGAGACGCAGATCACCTGGAATCAAACCGGCCCGCAGGGTGAACGCGGTCCCGTAGGTCCCGTCGGCGTACCTGGTCTGCCGGGTGAGCCTGGCCCCGCCGGTGAACCCGGTCCCGCTGGTGAGCCTGGTCCCGCTGGTGAGCCTGGTCCGCAAGGCGAACCCGGTCCCGCTGGCGAACCTGGCCCCGCTGGCGAGCCTGGTCCCGCTGGTGAGCCTGGTCCCGCTGGTGAGCCTGGTCCGCAAGGCGAACCCGGTCCCGCTGGCGAACCTGGCCCCGCCGGTGAGCCTGGTCCGCAGGGTGAACCCGGTCCTGCCGGTGAACCTGGTCCCGCTGGCGAGCCTGGTCCACAGGGCGAACCCGGTCCTGCCGGCGAGCCTGGTCCGCAGGGCGAACCTGGTCCCGTTGGTGAGCCTGGTCCACAGGGCGAACCCGGTCCCGTTGGTGAGCCTGGTCCGCAGGGTGAACCTGGTCCCGCTGGCGAACCTGGCCCACAGGGCGAACCCGGTCCCGTTGGCGAGCCTGGCCCCCAGGGTGAACCCGGTCCGCAGGGTGAGCCTGGGCCGCAAGGCGAAACTGGCCCGCAGGGTGAAGTTGGTCCCCAAGGACCGCAAGGCGAAGTAGGCCCGCAAGGTGAGGTAGGCCCGCAAGGGCCGCAGGGTGAAGTAGGGCCGCAAGGCCCTCAGGGTGAAGTAGGGCCGCAGGGGGAGGTCGGCCCGCAAGGGCCTCCCGGCATGTCGGGTTATCAGGTGGTGGAAGTGGCGGACGAATACATGATCCTCGCCGCGCCGAGCGTCAACGTCGGTTATGCTGAAGTAGCGTGCCCGGCAGGCAAGAGCGTGGTGAGCGGCGGCTACATCTTTGAGGCCGACCCGCTGTACCCGCTAGGCGAGATCGTGGTCGATGCTTCCTATCCCTCCGGCAACGGCTGGAAGGTGCAATTCCGCAACTACGGCAAGGGCGCCGCCCACTTCACGACCAAGGTCTACGCAGTCTGCGTCTACGTCGATCCGTGAGGATGACGGCTGAATAAGCACAGATAGATATGGGGAGGCGGCGCAATGCCGTCTCCCCTTTTATTTGGCAAGGACCGGGGCAGTCTAGAGGCTACCAGAGGCCGGGAATCAGACGACGGCGGACCTGGCGGGCGTATTCCGGATATCCGGGGAGTTCAGCCATAAGCGCGCGGTCTTCCAAAATCGTACGCAGGACAATGAGGAGCGCGCCGGCGGCGCCGGCGGCTAAAGCCCGCCACGACGCGAGAAGAAGCGGGACGGCGAGGCAGGTAAGTATCGTGCCGGTGTAGGCCGGGTGGCGGACATACTGGTAAGGGCCGCCGGTAGCGACCTGGTGGCCGCGGTCAGTCTGAATGCGAACGATCTGGGAGAAGTAAGCGTTGGACGCAGCCGCCCAGACGGTGAAGGCGTAGCCCAGAACGCAGACGACTAGCGCGATGGCTTGGAGCGCTGCCGGAAAGTCTGCCGTCCAGCCGTACCGGCGATCGAGCCCGGCGACAATGAGCACTGCGAGTTGTAACAGCCCATACGCCTCCATGAGGGCTATGTCCCAACGCTTTGCCCCTTTGCGAGGCCCAAGCCGCTCGGCCAAGACCTCAGGATTGTACCGCAGGATGGCGATGGCCGTGCTGACCACCCAGCCCGCTGTGACGGCAATCAACGCCCACGCCGCCGGCCACCCGATCTCTCCGGCTGACCAGAAGAGAGCGGCCCCTATAACGGCAAGTCCCATTATCTCGCGAATGACAAAGCGGGTAGGAATCACGGCGTGTTCTCCCGGCGTCCATGCTTGTTATGACGACGGATCGCCCCAACGCCGGTCGATTTCCGCTGCGCCGCGCTGCATGGCGAGCAACAGCGCGTCCTGGTCCAGGGGCAAGGCCAGGCTGCGCACGCCCACGGCGTTGCAGACCGCGTTGGCAATGGCCGGGCTGATGGGGATGGAGCTGATCTCGCCCACACCCTTTGCCCCATACGGCCCGTCAGCCGTCGCATCCTCGATGAAGTAGTTCTCCATCTGCGGCGCCAGCTTAATGCCCGGCATCTTGTACTGGCCCAGATGCTGTGTCCACGGGACGCCGTCCTCGACGATATAGTGCTCGGTGAGGGCGTTGCCCATGCCCATGACGATGCCGCCCTCCACCTGGCCGGAGAGGCTGAGCGGGTTGATGGCGCGGCCCACATCGTGCGCGGTGATGACCTTCTCTACCGCCACCTCGCCGGTCTCCACGTCCACGCTGACCAGCGCGGCGTGTACGGCGTAGCTGAAGGCGAAGTGCATATCGCCGCCCGTGCCGAGGGGCTGGGTCTTGGGCGCCCAATACTCATAACGCAGCGCGGGTGCGCGGCCCTCGGCGATCAACGCCTGCACCGCCTCGGCAAAGGTGAGCGTGAAGCGCGTCCCCGCCGGTCGCGGGTCGCCAGGCGTATGCCCGTTGCCCGTCCCGCGCACACGCGCCAGCCGCGCCTCGTCCACGTAGGCCAGACCCTCGTGGAAGGCGATCACCTCCGGCGGTACGTCGTACTTCTCGGCCAGCACCGCCTGCATCTGCTCGCGCATCGACGCCGCGGCCAGGCGCGCGGCGTTGCCGCTGACGTACGTCTGGCGGCTGGCTGTGGTCGGTCCGCCGTCGGGCGCGCGGTCGGTGTCCATCACCAGCACGCTCACCCGCTCAAAGGGCAGTCCCAGTTCCTCCGCGGTGCAGGCGGCGAGCACGCCCACCAAGTTCTGGCCGAGTTCGGCGCTGCTGATGCGCACCTCGGCGCGGCCGTCGGGAAAGACCTCGACCTCGGCTTCGGCCTTGTCGGGCGCGCCGCCGCCCAGGCCGGTGTTCTTGTAGCCTGCTGCCACGCCCCAGGCATAGCGCTTGGCGCCCTCCTGCCAGGGCTGCCACGGCGATGCGCCGTCGCGCGCCGCGCGCACAGCCCCCTCCACGCGGGAGAGGCATTCCGGCAGCCCGACGCTCTCGCGCAGCGTTTGGCCCGTGGCGGTGGTCGCGCCCACGCGCAGCGCGTTCTTGCGCCGCAGTTCGATGGGGTCCATGCCCAGCTCGCGCGCCAGGGTGTCCATGTTGCTCTCGACGGCAAAGGCCGATTGCGTGACGCCGAAGCCGCGGAACGCGCCGCAGGGCGCGTTGTTGGTGTACATGGCGTAGCAGTCGATCTTGGCGTTGGGGACGGCGTAGGGGCCGGTGGCGTGCGTGGTGGCGCGGGTCATCACCTTGTCGCCCAGACTGGCATAGGCCCCGCTGTCGCCGTACAGCTCGGCCTCGACCGCGGTGAGGATGCCGTCGTGCGTGGCGCCGGTGCGCACGCGGATGATCGTAGCGTGGCGTTTGGGGTGGACGCGCAGGCTCTCCTCGCGGCTGTAGAGGATCTTGACCGGGCGCTCCGTGACCTGCGCGGCCAGCGCGGCGTGAATCTGCCCGGTAATGTCCTCCTTGCCGCCGAAGCCGCCGCCCATCACCGTGCCGCGGATGCGCACCTCCTCGTCGGCCAAGCTCAGACTCTTGGCAACCTGATGCCGGTCGCTGTAAGGAATCTGGCTGCCGACATAGACGGTGAGCTTGGCATGCTCGGCGTCGTAACCCGCGGGCACGCCGATGGAGCATTCCGGCTCCAGGAAGGCGTGCTCGGTCATGGGCGTGCGGTAGGTGCGCTCGACGATGACATCAGCTTGGGCGAAGCCCTGTGCGACGTCGCCGTGGCGCACCTTGATATGCTTGAGCAGGTTGCCGTCCGGCCGGTCAGGGTGGAGCACGGGCGCATCGGGCAGGCGCGCCGAGACCGGGTCGGCGACCACAGGCAGCGGCTCATAGTCGACGCGGATCAGGCCAAGCGCCTGGCGGGCAAGTTTGTCGCTTTCGGCCACTACCAGGGCGACGGGGTCGCCCACATAGCGCGCCGGGTATTCGCCGCCGGCAAAGACCGGCCAATCGTTTTCGACCAGGCCGTGACGCGGGTCGCCGGGCACGTCGCGATAGGTGAGCACGGCGTACACGCCGGGCAGGGCCTGCGCTTCCTGCGCGTCGATGTCTAGGATGCGGGCGTGCGGGTGGGCGCTGCGCAGGGTGGCGGCGTAGAGCATGCCGTCGAAGCGGAAATCGTCGGCGTACATCGCCTTGCCCGTCACCTTCTCCACGGCGTCGGGCCGGGGCAGAGGCTTGCCGATCTGCGCCAGCGGCGCCATGACCTGCGGCAGTTCCGGCGCGGGCATGCTGCCGGTGCGCATCCTCTCGGCCGCGGCGTGCACGGCGCGCAACACCGCAGTGTAGCCGGTGCAGCGGCAGTAGGTGTCCTTCAGGCAGTGCTTGATCTGGTCGTCGCTCGGCTCCAGGGTTTCGTCGAGCAGCGTCTTGGCCTGCATGATCAGGCCGGGCGTGCAGAAGCCGCACTGGGTAGCCCCGTGTGCGATGAAGGCCTCCTGCAGCGGGTGCAGGGCGCCCTCCTGTGCGGAGTGCGCCTGACGCCACCCCTCGGCCAGTCCCTCGATGGTGAGGATCGCGGCGTTCTGCGCCTTGAACGCCGGGTAGATGCACGAATCGACGCTGTGCCCGTCGACGAGCACCGTACACGCGCCGCACTCGGCCTCGTTGCAGCCGATCTTCGTGCCGGTCAGGCCGAGGTCATAGCGCAGCACCTCGGCCAGAAAACGATGCGGCGGCACATCGAGAGTATACGGCACACCGTTTACGGTCAGATTGAGTTCGGGCATAGACTTTCCTGTTTTCGTTTACGAGCGCCGCCGGCGCGAGACTTCCTCACTCATCCGCATGTGGGCGTTGTACACGCCGTCCGGCGTGGACATGAACGCGATGGCGTCCTTGGCCGCAATGGAGATCTCGCGGGCGGAGGCGATGGCGTCCTGGTTGGCGGCGAGGAAGATAAACTCCCAGTTGTACTTCTCCTGCTGGCGCTTGATCATGTCGGCGACGCGGCCGCGGTTGTAGTCCTTGCTGGCGTTCTCCAGGCCGTCGGTGAGGATGGCGACGATCACCTTGCTGGGCCGCTCCTCCTCCGGCGTGTTGTGCAGCCGCTTGCCCACGTCGTCGATGGTGCGGCCCACGGCGTCGAGCAGGGCGGTCGTACCCTGCGGCTGGTAGGCGTGGTTGTCCAGCAGCGCCGCTTGGGCGATGGGCGTATGGTCGTGCACGAGCAGATACTCATGGTTGAACAGGACGAGGGTAAAAACGGCTTCGCCGGGCTGTCGCTTCTGATCGGCAAGGAAGGTGTTGAAGCCGCCGATGGCGTCAGAGCGAATGCTCCCCATTGAGCCGGAACGGTCCAAAATGCAGATGATGTCGGTCAGGTTGTCTTTCACAGGTTCCTCCTATGGGGGATGATTTGCCCGCTGCACGAACTAGGCGCTGCCGGGCGGAGCAGGCCGCCGCTCGGCGATGGGGGCGAAGCGGGCGCGAGCCAGGCGGACGAGGTCCGCAGTCGCCAACTCCAGCCCGAAGGTCAAGTCGCCGCTGCTGATATTGACCTTGCGGCAGGCTGCGATGTCTTGGTCGAAGAGCACGGGCACGTCGTCAGGCAGACCGATGGGGGTGACGGCCCCCTGTGGGCAGCCGGTGACAGCCAGAATCTCGGCGGCGTCTGCGAAGTGCAGCCTGCGCCAGCCTTCGCCCAGGCTGCGACGCACGGCGCGGTGGTCGACGCGCCTATCGCCGCCCACGCATGCCATCACATAACGTCCGCCGGGCTCGCGCAACAGGATCGACTTGACCATCTCCTGCATGACCACATCCCGCTGGCGGGCAGCCTCCTCGACTGTGTACACCGGACCGTCGTGGGGAAGCAGTCGATAGGCGACGCCGCAGCGGTCCAGCAGGCCGGTAATGCGGGAGCGGTAGACGGGCTCGTTCACGATGGCGTGGGGATCAGGCGGCGCTGCACGGGGCGTACAGGGGCCTAGACGCCGGCCTCCTCCTGCCCGGCCATGAGCACGGCGTCGAGTATCTTGCGATAGCCTGTGCAGCGACAGAGGTTGCCGGTGAAGGCCTGCTGCGCTTCGGCATAGTCAGGATGGGTCGTCTCTTCGAGCAGCTTGGCCCCGCTCATGACAAAGCCGGGCGTGCAATAGCCACACTGCACGCCGCCGCTCTGCATCAGCGCGGCCTGTATCGGGTGTAGCGCCTCGTCTGTGCGCAGCCCCTCCACGGTGATCACCTCGCTGCCCGCGACGCGCTCCGACGGAACCATACACGCCATCACCGCCATACCGTCCAGGAAGACGGTGCAAGCCCCGCACTCCCCCTCCGCACAGCCCTCCTTGACGCCGGTCAAGCCGGCGGCGCGCAGGCTGTCGAGGAGCGTCATGCCCGCAGCCAGGGCCACGGGGCGCCCGTTGACCAACGCATGGTCCGCCGGGATCGCCTTGCCGGTCTCTACGGGCCAACGCCCGCCGGTCTCGCCCCACAGCATTACCGGACGTTCGGGCCAGCCGGCGCGCGCCTGGCCATGCGCGATCTGGCGCAGGGCCCTGGCGACGAGCACTTCCGTCATGGCGCGGCGATAGCCGGCGCTGCCGCGGATGTCGTCGATGGGCTGGGCGGCTTCCAGCGCGAGCCGGGCCGCGGCGGCAACCGTCTCCTCGTTCAGCGGGCGGCCCGTCAGATACTCCTCGGCGGCAGCGGCGCGCACGATCACCGGCGCAACTGCGCCCAGGCTGATGGCGGCGCGCGTTACCGGCGCGGACGGGTCATTACCGGCGCGGGTGATGACCGCGGCCGCGCTGACCACGCTGATTGCCTGGGCGCGGCGCAGGCCCAGCTTGACGAACACGCCGCAGTCATCCGGGTTGAGCGCGGGGAAGGAGATGGACGTGAGCATCTCGTCCGGCGCCAAGTCGACGCGGCGGAAATCGACGCAAAAATCGCGCAGCGGGAGGGTGCGCTCCCCGCGCGCAGCGCTGCACACGGTCACGCTCGCATCCAGCGCCATGAGCGGCACGATGCTGTCGTTGGCCGGGCTGGCCGTGATGATGTTGCCGGCGACCGTAGCGCGATTGCGGATCTGCGGCGCGCCGACTTCCCAACAGGCGCGGGCCAGCGGAAAGCCCTTCTCGATGATCAGCGGGCTGGCGACGCATTGGTTATGGGTAACGAGCGGGCCGAGGCTGATGCGCCCATCCTCTTCCCGAATATCCGCCAAGCCGGGGATGCGCGTCAGGTCGATCAGACCTAGCTCCACGCCGTCCGGGGCGCGACGGCCGCGGTCCAGTTCGACGATCAGGTCGGTGCCGCCGGCGATGAAGCGCGCCTGATCGCGGTGCTGCGCCTTGAGCGCCAACGCTTCCTCGATTGTTGTGGGCGATGCGTAAAAACGGTACATATCTTCGGATGCCGTCTTTTCGTATACTTCGTTAAGTGGTTCAGACGTCATTATCGCAGAGAGGGAGGGGCTTGGCAAGCGTTTGACCATTCCCCGCGCCTAGTCTATGATAGCGCCATCCTCACAGCCGTTTACCAGTATGTGCCGATAAATTGCCCCGACTGTGCCGCATCTGCGGCGGACAAGGGACAGACGCCCATGCCATCACGCCATCGCGTAGTTATGTTGCTGCTCGCAGCCGCGCTGCTGGCGGGCGGCATGTTCCTGCCCGCCCGCGCCGCGGACGAGGCGCCCTCAGGCCAAAAGCTCTATCTGCCCTGGGTGGGCAACCGGGCGTGTAACGCCTTGCCATCGCCGTCTCTCTTCGGCGTACAGATGTACGGCCCCACCGGCGAGGGGTCGCCCTATTTGCCTTATCTCCAGGCGAGCGGGGCGCGTTGGCTGCGCGTCTCGGTCGATTGGCGGCAGATCGAGCCGCATAACACCACGCCGGACCAGTACGATTGGCGGCATGCCGACCGCGTGCTGGCCGCGGCGAAGGATGCCTGCGTCCACATCATCGCCACACACCGCAGCGCGCCGGCCTGGGCCGCGAGCAACCCGGACGGCCAGATCGACCGCACAAGCCTGGACGAATTAGCCGAATACCTGACCGCGCTGGTCGAACGCTATGACGGCGACGGCAAAGACGACGCGCCCGGTTCGCCGGTGGTGCGCCACTGGGAGCTGTACAACGAGCCGGACGTGGTATCCCAAACCGGGACGGCGTGGGGCGATGCGCCGCACAAATATGCCGCCATGCTGAAGAAGGCCTACCCCGCCATCAAGAAGGCCAACCCAAAGGCCCGCGTCCTGTTGGGCGGGCTCGCCTACGATGCGTTTACGGACCAGGGAGGCTGGTTCAATCGCAAGTTTCTGGAGGGCGTGCTCAAGGCGGGCGGCGGCGACTATTTCGACATCATGAACTTCCACTCGTTCCCCACGTTGGGCGGCAATTGGACAAATCAGGGGCCGGGCCTGTACGAGAAAACCGAGCATATCCGGTCCGAACTGAAGCGGATGGGTGTGAAGCCCAAGCCGGTCTTCATCACCGAGACCGGCCACTACGTCAAAACGAATAAGAACTTCCCAGCCAGCCCGGATATCCAAGCGAGCTATGTGACCCAGCTCTATACGCAAGCGCTGGCAGCGGATGTCGAAGCGTTGATCTGGTTTACGCTCTATGACCTGGATTACGTAGAGGATGTCAACTGGTATGGCCTGGTGACGAAAGACTCGCCGCCGGTGCGGCGGCCCGCTTTCGACGCCTTTCGCTTCGCTGCAACGCAGTTGAACGCCGTGCGCTACGAACGCCGGTTGAGCGCGGTGGAGGCCCGCGCCAGCGACATGGAGGTCTATCACTTCGTGGACCCGGCCAGAAAGCTGGATATCCACGTGGCGTGGCTCAATCCGGTTGATACGAAGGACAAAAAGCCGCTCGTGTTGCCGGCGAGCCGGGCCGTAGTGCGCGATGTCTTTGGCAAGCCCATTGTCGTGCTGGATGGCGACGACGGCAAAGCGGACGGACGCGTCACCGTCCAGGTGGGCGGGCAAGCGGTCTACGTCGAAATCGAGCGCTGATCGGTACAGGCGCGCGGCTAGGCGACGCGCGCCGCTTGCCAGGTGAGCCGCAGCATGGGGGCCGCGGCCAGCGCGCGGTGATAGGCCGCTTCGTCGGCGAAGTGCGTCTGCGCCAATACGCGCCCGTGGACGCTGACCGAAAAGGATTCGACGGCAAAGGGCCAGGGGTCGAAGGCGACAGTGTCGCCCGCAACCGTCATGACGATATCCGCATAGGCCCCGGCGCCGTCGACCGGGCAACGCTCGATGGCCTGCGCCGTGTCGGGCGCGGTAATGGCGCGCAGGCTGGCGGAATCGCCGAACTTGACCAGGTGCGTGTTGGCGGCTAGGCGTTCTTCCGCCAGCGCCGGGCCATAAACCGCGTCTGCCTGCCACTGCGCACGCAGCGCGGCGGTCAGCTTCTCCTGGCGGTCGATGAAGCCGGTGACGGCTTCCTGCTCCGCCGCGGGCAGGTAGTGGAAGAACGTCCGATAGAGGCGGACAGCATGGCGCGCCGTTAACAGGCCGGCATATGGATGCTGGGCCAGGGCGCGGTCGACGCCCCGTTGCCACAACGCGATCTTTTCTTCTCCCGGCGGGCCGTGCAGAAAATCCATCGGGTAGCCGTCGCCGCGCAGATGCGGGCGCTGTTCCCACTCGTACCAGCCGTTGTCGTGCTGGGCGACGCCCAACATCACCGCGGCATAGGGCTGCGGGCAGGCGAAGTCGCGGTTGCCCCAATGGCGGCAGAACTCCGCGGCCATCAGAGCGTGCGACGTCTGGTTGATGCACAACAGGCGCCCGTCGGGCATCTCGCGTAGAATCATGATCCGGCTTTCTGATGAATTGCCGCTTGCATGTTCCCCGCGGCAAGCTTTCCGGAAGTTATTGCTGCCGCCTGGCGACGAAAACGATCGCGCCCGCCGCGCCGCCCAGGATCAGGCTGAGCCAGGCGTGCCAGGCCCCCAGACGCAGCGCCCTGCTCAAGAACGCATGGCCCAGCAACACGCCCGCGCCCGTCACGAATACCGCGGGCGGAATAGGCGCGGCCGCGCCGGGCGTGTCGAACGCCTCTTGCTGCATCCTATCGATCTGTCCCTCAGCCTGCCGCCGGCCCCAGTCCAGAAAGGCATACCAGGCGGCGGCGTTGGCGAGGGCGCTGAGCCAGAACCGAAACATAGGCCGTCCGGTTAGAGCCCCTCTGCGAAGGTGTCGATCATCATCTTCACGTCGCCCAGCGGATAGAGGATGGGGCAGGTAGCGCCGTTGTCCAGGTACTCGCGCACCTTGGCCTTGACCTCGGCGGGCGCGCCGCTGGCGGTGATGCGCTGCACCAGTTCGTCCGGTACGAGCGGCATGGCCTGGCGCACCTGTTCGCGCGTGGCGGGCCAGCCGAGGATCTTCTGGATCTGCTGCACCACCTCGGGCTTGACGCCGCTGGCCGCGGCGATGTGCGGCTGTTGGGCCAGGTATTGGGTCAGCAGCTCGCGTGCGCCGTCCAGGGCGACCTGTCGGTCCTCGTGCACAGAGCAGACGATGAGCTGCGGGCGGTCGATGTCGTCCAGGCTGCGACCGGCGCGGGCGGCGCCGCGCTCAAGTTGTTCCATCGCCTCGATGTTGTACTCCGGCGGCACGCAGTAGTTGAGCACCGCGCCGTCGGCGATCTCGCCGGCCAGCTCCATCATCTTGGGGCCGGTGGCGCCGATCATAATGGGGATGTGGCGCGGCTCGCGGCGGCCATGCACCACGTCCAGTTCCACGCCGTCGACATGATGGAATTCGCCGTGGTAGGTGACGTTCTCCAGGGCAAGCAGCCGCCGCATCACCTCGATGGTCTCGCGCATGGCCGTGAGCGGTTTGCGCCGCTCGATGCCCACGTTGCGCGCCAGCGGGTCCCACCACGCGCCGATGCCGCAGATGACGCGGTTGGGCGCCAGGTCGTCCAGGGTGAGAAAGGTGGCGGCCAAGAGGCCGATGTTGCGCGTCCAGTTGTTGATGACGCCGGAGCCGACCTTGATGCGCTCGGTGACGGCGGCGAAGGCGGCCATGGGCACGATGGCGTCGCGCACGAGGCGGCTTTCCGCCTGCCAGACGGCCTCGAAGCCCTTCTCTTCGGCATAGCGCGCATAGTCCATGCCGTCGCGGATGGGGTGCTTGTCCTGGAGGTAGAGCGCAACGCGCTGTGTGGTGCTCATGTGGGTTATCTCTCCCGGCTGGCTGCCGCGCGCGGCACGGCAAGGGCTTGGCGATCTTTCTTTCAGGGCGAAGGCGCACACGGAAAGAGCAGCCCGGCCCGCGCTGCATTAGGCGGGCGCCGATCCGCTCATCGTGCGCTGTGCGGTTGAGTGTACACCTAAGCCGGAAGGGGCGTCAAGGCAGTCCGGGCAATTTTGACGCCCGTCGTTGCGTGCTATAATCCAACCCATGACCGCCGCCCCGCCTTCTGCGCCAGCCGGCCAAGTGCCTGCCGTCTCAGCGCTGCGCCGCCTGGTCGAAGGACGGCGTTCCATCCGTCGCTACCAGGACCGCGCTATAGATAGCGCCGTCCTCGAGGACCTGCTCACCTTCGCCATGTGGGCGCCGTCAGCGCACAACCGCCAGCCGTGGCGCTTCTGTGTGGCGACGCAGGCGGACGCCAAGGAGCGGCTGGCGACGATGTTGGGCGCACGTTGGCGGCGCGACCTGGAGGCCGACGGCGCGGCGCAGCAGGAGATTGCCCGCCGTACAGCCGCCAGTTACGCCCGCATCACCGGCGCGCCGGCGTTGATTGTCGTTGCTCTGGACATGGCCGAGATGGACGCCTACCCGGATCAGCGGCGGCGACGGGCCGAAGAGACGATGGCCGTGCAGAGTACGGCGCTAGCTTGCCAGAACTTGCTCCTGGCGGCCCACGCCTATGGGCTGGGCGCATGCTGGATGTGTGCACCGCTCTTTGCGCCTGATCTCGTGCGCCAGGTGTTGGACCTGCCTCCGGCATGGCAGCCCCAGGCGCTGATTACGCTCGGCTATCCGGCGGAGGAAAAAACAAGCGCTCGCGCCGGAATGGCGGGCCGCGTGGTGTGGCGATGACGCGCCGGCGCTGATATACGCATACAGGCGCGTTGCAGACGTCCCCAACATAATCGGGGGCGCGTCTCTATGCGAACAAGAGGCATATGGGTAAAGAAAAAGCGGGATCGAAGATGAATGTCCTCGCCTTGGCGGGGGGCGTAGGCGGGGCCAAGCTGGCGACCGGCTTGCAGGCCGCGTTGCCGCCCGGCGCGCTGACGCTGCTCGTCAACACCGGCGACGACTTCGAGCATTGGGGGCTGACCATCTGCCCTGACTTGGACACGGTGATCTACAACTTGGCCGGGATCAACAACCCCGAAACCGGCTGGGGCCGCGCCGAAGAGACCTTCACCACGCTGCGCGCCATGTCGCTCCTCGGCGGCGAAGACTGGTTCGGGCTGGGCGACCAGGACTTGGCGATCCACCTGCGGCGCACCGAGTGGCTGCGCCAGGGCATCTCGCTCACCGAGATCACCGACCGGCTGCGGCGCAGTCTCGGCATCTCCACCACGGTGCTGCCCATGAGCGACACGCCGGTGCGCACCCTCGTCCACACCGACGAGGGCGATCTGCCCTTCCAGCACTACTTCGTGCGCCGTCGCTGCGAACCGCTGGTGATCGACGTCAGCTTCGTCGGCGCGGACGAGGCGCAGATGAGCGAAGCGGCGCAGGAAGCCATCGCCGCCGCCGATCTCATCGTCTTCTGCCCCAGCAATCCCTACCTCAGCATCGACCCCATCCTCAGCATCCCGGAAATGCGCGCCTCGCTGATCCGGGCAACCGCGCCCATTGTCGCCGTCACGCCCATTGTGGGCGGCAGCGCGCTCAAAGGGCCCGCCGCTAAGATGATGCGCGAGATGGGCCAGATGATCAGCCCCTTGACCGTGGTCGACCGTTACGCCGACCTGCTCGACGGCTTTGTGCTGGACCGGCAGGACGCTATCTTGCGCGACTCTATCGACGTGCCGGTATTAGTGACCAACACGGTGATGACCGACCTGGACTCCAAGACGATCTTGGGGCGCGAAACGTTGGCCTTCGGCGCGCTGTTGGTCGCGGGCGCGCCCGCGCAAGGGGCAGCGCTTGACAAAAACGTCTCCTCGTCCTAAGCCCGCTATGAACCTGTGGGTTGTCGTCCCCGTCAAGCCGTTTGACCAGGCCAAGAGCCGGCTGGCGAATGTGCTGCCGCCCGCCGCACGCGCCGGCCTCATGCGCGACCTGTTCGCCGGCGTACTGGCGCAGGTGCGCGCCAGCGAGCTGCCCGTCTCCGTGCTGGTCATCAGCCGCGACGCCAGCGTGCGCGCCTATGCCGCGGAACTGGGCGCATATACCTTGGCCGAAACCGGCGACGACCTCAACGCCGCGCTGGAGCAGGCTCGCCGCTGGGTGATGCAACGCGGCGGCGACGCCCTCCTCATCCTGCCCGCGGACCTGCCCCTGCTCACCGTGGAGGACATCCTGCACCTCTATGACCTCGGCCTGGCGGGGGCCGAAGTGGCGGCGGCCGCCAGCCACGACGGCGGCACCAACGCATTGTGGCTGCGTCCGCCGGACAGCATCGACTTCGCCTTTGGCCCCGACAGCTTCCGCCGCCATATAGAGCAAGCCGCAGCCGCGGGCCGGCGCTGGGCGGCCTATCGTTCCGAGACGCTCGACCGGGATGTGGATGTGCCTGCCGACCTCGATTTCGTGGCGCACTTCGCGCCGCTGCCCGCACACTGATGACGCACACTGATAGCGCGATGACAGGGCATCCGGCGCAACGTCGAATCGGCTACGCGCTGCTGGCGTTGGTCGCAGCCGCAGCGTTGTTGCTCTTCTTCCTGCCTGCCGAGAAGACGTTGGGCGGCGTGATCAAGATCGTGCTGCTGCACGGCGCGCTGGTACAGGCGGGGCTGTTCAGCTTCGCCGCGGCTGGGCTGTTGGGCGCGCTCTATCTGCTCACGCGGCGGGAAGGGGTCATCGCCTGGTGCGCGGCGGCGCAGAAGGTTGCGCTGGCGGTCTGGACTATCTACGTCGTGTCGAGCATGGCTGCCACCTATCTCGCCTGGGGCCAGTTGATCGCCTGGGATGAGCCGCGCGTGCGCGCCAGCGCCTATGTGCTAGTGCTGGCTGCGGCCTGTCTGTTGATCGTGTGGTGGGTGCGCGACCGTGCCTTTACGGCGCTGGTCAACGTCGCCGCCGCGGCCGCGGTCTACGCCCTGGTCAAAGGGGTGAGCGTGGTGCGCCATCCGCTCGACCCCATCGGTGCGTCGACCTCCGTGGCCTACCGGCTGGCGTCGCCGGCTCTGTTGCTGATCTTGCTGGTCATGGCCGCGCTGTTGGCGTGGACGTGGCGTCTGCGGGGCGGTATCCGGGGCGAAGAGTGACGCCTATCAGCGTTCGGTCTGGGGCTCGCCGAGCGCGTCGGGGCCGCACGCCTGACGGTAGGGACAGCGGCGGCAGCGGGCGGCGTCGTTGTGCTGGCGGCGGATGTCGGGCGCGGTGCGGGCGCGACGGATAGCCTCGGCCGCGCTGAGGACTTGACGCTGCAGTTCTGGGTTGAACGGGATGCGCACGATGCCGTCGGCATAGCGGATCAGCCCGTGCGGCGGGCGCGTCTTGTAGTGATCTTCCACCAGAAGGCAGTAGGCGCCCAGCTGCAAGACATGGCTTTCGAGGGGCTGCTGCGGCATGCGCCGGCTCTTAACCTCGACCGGCACGATAACCTGCCGCCCGCGTTTCTCCGTGCGCACCAGGTAGTCGGGCCGCCCGACCAGCCCGTAGCGCCGGCTGATGAGCGGTTCGGACACTTCTTCCCACATGCCCGTGTCGCTGTAGATCACCTCGCCGGCAGGCAGGCCGGTCGCCGCGCGCAGACGCCGCCCCGCCCAGAACAGCGCCATCCCCAGGATGATCAGCAGGATGGCGGCGATCCACAGGTAGGTCATGGCATAGCGCTTTCCGTCTGTGCGCCGGTCATCATGCGCGCCGCCTAGGCCGGCTGGGCCTTGACCAACATCTCCCACGTCCCGCGCTGGACGACCTCGCCCTTCTGATTGAGTACGTCCACCTTGAAAGTGACGAGGCCGCCGCCCAAGCGAGGCATGGCCTTGGTCTCGTCCACGGTGAGGCGCACGCGCACGGTGTCGCCGATGAAGACGGGGCGCTGGAAACGCCATTCGCCGATGCTGCGAAAGGCGAGGATGGTTTCTTCCATGAAGCCGAGGCGCACGGACAGTCCGCTGGCGATGCTCAGGATGAGCAGGCCGTGGGCCACGCGCTGGCCGAACAGTTGGCCCTGGCTGTATTCGGCGTCGGTGTGGATCAGGTTCCAATCGCCGGAGAGCGCGGCGAAGTTAACGATGTCGGCCTCGGTGATGGTGCGGCCCATGCTGACGACCTGGTCGCCGGGGCTGAACTCCTCGAAATAGAGGCCGGTGGAGCGGGCGAGTTTACCTGTGGTCATGCGCTGGCTGCCTTCCTGACCGGGGTGTGGGATGGATGTACGATGCGTGCTGGCTGTGCTGTGCGCGATGATACAATACCCTGGCGGATTTCGGCAATGGGCGGATTGACAGGCGTGGGACGAGGGGCTAGAATGCGCAGGAGCGCGCACTCCGGGACGGTGGCGGAACGGCAGACGCAGCGGACTTAAAATCCGCCGGGGTGATACCCGTGTGGGTTCGAATCCCACCCGTCCTACTGAGGGGGACCCTATCCCCTAATTGAGGACGCCTGTCCGACAGGATCGGCCGATCTTCCCCTGTTACGCTCGCTGTTCACCCGCTACCTGTGGCCCCCGGCGTCTATGCTAGCCACTTTTCGATAATTATCTCGTCGATATAGCGACCCCCAATTAGAACCTGGCGATCGGCAACGCCAATCGCACGGAAGCCCTGCTGCTTGTATGCGGCCAGGCCAGCCTGGTTGTCGCTGCGCACGTAGGTGAATATCTTCTTGTAGCCGTGAGATAGAGCAACCTGGCAGGTAACGGCGAACAGATGAGACGCAATGCCGCGACGGTGGTGGTTTAGGTCGACAAATGTGCCCATTACGCCAACATGCGCAAAGGCACGTGTGTAGTCCGCAAAAGGGGTGAGTGTCTGAAAGCCGAGAATCCGCCCATCCTCCAACCACTCGGCGACGTGAAAGATGCCTCGCTCCGGCAGATTGGCGATGAATTCCCGCTCAGCCTGTACGGAGAACGGCGTATCGAAGGCTGTGTAGCGTCCGGTCTCGATGATGGGATTCAGGATTGCTACGATGGCGGAAGCGTCGTCGACTGTTGCCGGACGAATCGTGAGTTGCATTGTTTCCCCTACAGCCGCCACATCAACCCCGCCCGCCGCTAGCCTTTGACCGCGCCGGCTGTCAGGCCGCGGATCACGTAGCGCTGGGTGATGATCGCCAGCGCCAGCACGGGCAGCGTAATCACCACCGCAGCCGCCATCAGCCCGCCCCAGTCGATCTGAGCATAGGAGATGAAATTGTAGATCGCCACCGGCACCGTACGCGTGCGGTTCGACGCCAGTACGATGGAGAACATGAAGTTGTTCCACGAAAAGACAAACGAGAGGATCGACGCCGTTACGATACCCGGCCCGCTCAGGGGCAGCACCACGGTGACAAAGGTGCGGATCGAACTGGCGCCGTCGACCACAGCCGCCTCGGTCAACTCACGCGGGATGCTCTCGAAAAAGGGCACCATCACCCAGACGATGAAGGGCAGCCCTACCAGCATGTGCGCCAGGATCAACGAGGTGTAGGTGTCCACCAGCCCAAAGCGGCGAAAAAGGATGAAGAGCGGCACCAGGAAGGTGATGCCGGGCACCATGCGCGCCATCAGGATGACGATCGCCAACCGGTTTTGCCGGTAGCGGGCGATGCTGTAGGCCGCGGGCAGGCCGATCAGCAAGCCGACGATGGTGCACCCGCCGCCGATGATCACGCTGTTCGTGATGTAGCGCATGAAGTTCTGTGTGCCGAAGACGTTCTCAAAGTTGCGCATCGTCGGCGTAAAGATCAGTTCAGGCGGCAGTTTGATGATCTGCAAAGGCGATTTGAACGAGTTGAGCACCATCCACAGAAATGGCGTGAGCAAGAAAAAGATCACAAGAAGCAACACCGCCGCATAGATGATGTTGCCGATGAGGCGGCGCGTGCGGTTTTGGCGCTTGCGACTTAGCTCGGTCGAAGTGACGCGGGATGCACTCATGGCTTACACCTCGAGGCTGCGGCGGGCGTAGGTCACCAGCAGGCTAACGCCCGTGACGAGGGTGAAGAAAATGACCAGCAGGGCGGAGGCATAGCCGAAGCTGAAATAATAAAATGCCTGGTTGTAGGTATAGATATTGAGCGTTTCGCTGCTGAAACCAGGGCCGCCGCCGGTCATGGCATAGATGATGTCGAACGTCTTGATGCAGTCGATGAAGCGCAACAGGCCGGCCACGCTGATCGTCGGCATCAACATGGGCAGCGTCACGTTCCAAAGAGTCTGCCAATAGGAGGCGCCGTCGACGCGCGCCGCCTCAAAGGGCTCGCTGGGCAGCCCGGTTAGGCCCGCCAGCACGATCAGCGTGATCAGCGGCGTCCACTCCCAGATGTCCACCAGGGCGAGCGAAGGGATGACGCTGCTGGATCCGGCGATCCACAACGGCTTGGGCAGCCCAATTTCGCCAAACACGTAGTTGATGACGCCGGCGGTCGGCTCGAACATCAACAGCCAGACCATCGCCACGGCAACCGGCGTAGCCATCATGGGCAGGAGTAAAACAGAGGTGACGAGGCGTTTGCCGCGGTAGTCTTTGGCATCGAGGAACAGGGCGATGGCGACGCCAAGCAGAAGCTCCAGGGCCATTGCCAGCGCAGTGAAGTAGAAAGTGTTCCAGACAGCGTTCCAAAACCGGGCGTCACTGGCGATGTCGATGTAGTTCTTCGGCCCGATTAAGGTATTGGGACGCCCGGCCGTCAGGCTCCACCCGGAAAACGAGTTCCAAAGCGTGTAACCGATCGGGAAGATCATCATCAGCACGATGAAGATCACGGCGGGCGCCGGGAACAGCCAACGTTGGTGACGGTCGATGAATCGGTTAATCACGGTCGGCTCCGTGTTCGCAGCTAGGGGGGAACGGGGCATCGGGTCGTGCGCCGATTAAGCTTGGCACAGCACAACCCGATGCCCCGACAACCTCAAGGCCCTAGAGCCCCAGGGCCTCAATAGCCTGATTTACTGCTGCTCGGCATCCAGCAGGGCCTGGAACTGAGCATTGGCGTCGTTAGCGGCAGCGACGAAGTCGCCGCCTTCGATGGCGACATTCACAGCGCCGCCGATGATGTCGCGCGCCTCGGTGACGGCTGTCACCAGCGGGCGGTCATAGCCGCGGCCATTGGCCGAAGCCGCTACGGCTTCCACCCAGTCAGCGGGGAAGGCGGCTGCGCCGGCCGGATCGGCCCACACAGACTCGCGCGCACCGGGCACGGCGCCCTCAGATTGCGTCTTGAGCACGATCTCTTTGCTCGTCGCCCACTTGATGAATTCGCAAGCGGCTTCCTTGTTGTCGGAGCCGGACGACATAGACAAGCCCCAACTTGTTACGTTGTACATGATCGAACCGGCCGGGCCGGCAGGGAAGACGGCCACGCCGGTCTTGTCGGCGACCATAGACAACTCGGGATCGAGCAGGTTGGCGTAGATGGAGCTGGCGTCAGTATAAAGCGCCGCATTGCCCTGGGCGAATACCGCCACAGCCTGCGGCCACGACATGTTGAGCACGCCCGGAGGGCCATACTCGCGCAGCAGGGTGCTGTAAAGCTCGATGGCGGCTAGCGCTTCCGGCGCGTTGATGGTGGCTTGGCGGTTCTCGTCGAACCAGTCGCCGCCATTGCTGTAGAGGAAGCTGGAGAACTGGGTCACCAATGGGCTGCGCTGGCCGCGCGCCACGAAACCGTACATCTCGTTGTCCCTATCGGTCAAGGCTTCGGCTGCCGCCTTCAACTCGTCCAAGGTGGTCGGCACGGCCAAGCCGGCCTCTTCGAGCAAGTCTTTGCGATAGTAGAGCACTTCCTGCTCGGTGACGATGGGGATGCCCGTCAGCACGCCGTTGACCGTCTCCGTGCCGATTGCACCGGCGGCGAAGTCCTCGAAGTCATAGTCCGGGTCGGAGACGCAGGCAGTCAGGTCTTCGTACCAGCCGTTCATCTGCATGACGCGGGCTTCCTGCAGCGGGCGCTGCATGAAGACGTCGATGTCAGAGCTGCCGGCGGTGAACTCGGTGGTCAACTTCTGGTTGAGTTGATCCTCGCCGTAGGACTCGAACTCGACTTTGATGCCGGTCTCCGCCTCAAAGTCGGCCAGCAAGGGGGTGATAGCCACCTGCCAGGGGTGGTTGGCGCCGACCATGCGCAACGTCGTGCCGGCGTAGGGCATCTCCCCGGCGGGCGCCGCCGCCTCTTCTTCGCCGGCGGGCGCGGCAGGCGCTGTCACCGGCGCGGCGCATCCGACCACCAGTGCGAGCAGCAACAGCAATGGGAGCAGCTTTCGCAATGCACTTCTCATGCTACTATCCTCCTAGAAATGAAAAGAATGGATTGGGTCGTCTTGTTTAGGTTGTGTTGATGAAAAACCAAGAGGGCGGCGGTGAAAGAAGGGGGAGCCTCAGTCCGCCGACTAACGCCGGTCCCTTATGACAAACTGTCAGTCTTCAATGGGATTCCCTTCATAAATGAGTCTAGCACTTGGCCGCAGGCATGTCAATCCAACAGGGAGATCCGCAACAGCCGGAAAAGGTGCGTTCGCAACAGCCATTTCGTGGGCCCCGGCAGACGCCGCTTGCCCTGCGGCTGCGTAAACGAAGTCGAAATACGGCTTGGCAATAACCGCAAAGACAGAGTACAATAGCAATGTGAGAGAAGCGCTTGCCCCAGTTGTCCGCTCCTATGTGATGGGCAGTGACTCGTTGCAGACGACACGCCTTCTTTCTTCCCCCCATCAGATCAGGGCGTCAAGCCGCTTACGCTGCTTTTGTTTAGGTTTTCGTTTTATTGGGAAGACCTGCTTCCCCGTGTTCACGCTCCTGTGTGTTCTGACGTAACCCGCAAGATCGACGCACTCACATCGCGTAGCGCACCCGCAGCAACGGTGCACAAATGAACCCAAAGCTGCCCGGTCACGGAGATCCCCACGATGCGTCATAACTCATTTCCCCGGTGGCTCCTGATTACGCTGGCTTTGGTAGTCCTCGCGCTGTTGGCCGGGGGCTACTGGTTCTATCGCGCCCAGCGTCTAGAGCTTTGGCGCCAGGCAGAAGAGGGACTCCAAGCCACCGCCCAGTTGAAGGCGGATCAGATCGCGACGTGGCGCAAGGAGCGTCTGGCGGACGCCGCCGTCCTCAGGGATAGCCCCTTCTTCAGCGAAGCCGTCAACCGCTGGTTAGCAGATCCGCAAGCCGATCTGACAGAGGACATCCTGGCCCGGTTCCGCGGGCTGCACGAACACTACGGGTACAGCGACGCCTTTCTGGTCGACACGGACGGCGAGATTCGGCTGAGCCTGAGCGGGACGCTTGGCCCGCTTGCAGATGACGTCGCGCCGGTGCTGGAGGCGGCCTGGCGCGGGCGCCAGCCTTTGTTGACCGATCTACACCTTGACCCCGGCGGCACGCGCCCGCATATCAGCGCGATCACGCCCATCTTTCAAAATACCGATCCGCACGCTGAGCCGGCGGGCGCAGTCGTTCTGCTTGTCGACGCCAGCGCGTTCCTTTTCCCGTTGATCCATTTCTGGCCCACCGCCAGCGACAGCGCCGAAACGCTGCTCGTCCGGCGAGATGGCGATGACGTACTGGCGTTGAACGATCTGCGCCACCGGCCGAATACGGCGCTTACGTTCCGTCTGCCCTTGACCCAAACAGAACTGCCCGCCGTGCAAGCCGCGCTCGGCGCACAGGGCTTCGTAGAGGGGCGCGACTATCGCGGGGTTGAAGTGCTGGCCGTGGTGCAAGCCATCCCGGATTCGCCCTGGTTCATGATCGCCAAGGTGGACAAGGCGGAGATCATGGCCGAATGGCAGGTGCGCGCACGGCTTATTTTGAGCCTGATCCTGGGCGCGCTCGCCGCGGTGATCGTGGCGGGTCGCACGATCTGGGAACGAAACGAAAAGCTTCACTACCTGAAGCTCTTCCAAACAGAGAAAGCGCGGCAGGAAAGCGAAGCGCGCTACTACACCGTGCTGCTCAGCATCGGCGACGGCACCATAATGACCGACGCCGAAGGGCGCGTCGAACTGCTTAACCCGGTGGCGGAGGAACTCACCGGCTGGTCGCTGGACGAGGCGCGCGGCCAGCCGCTGGAAGAGATCTTTCGCATCATCAACGAGGAGACGCGCCAGCCGGTCGAGAACCCGGCGCGCCGGGTCACGCGCGAAGGGGTCGTCGTCGGGCTGGCGAACCACACCCTGCTCATCGCCAAAGACGGTCGCGAAGTTCCCATCGCCGACAGCGGCGCGCCCATCTTCGATGCCGGGAGTGCGCTCACTGGCGTGGTACTGGTTTTCCGTGATCAGTCGGATGAACGCGCTGCGCAAAACGCGCTGCTCGCCTCGGAAGAGCGCTACAAAAGCCTGTTCCAAAACAATCACGCCGTCATGCTGGTGATAGACCCCGCTACAGGCAACATCGTCGACGCCAACCCGGCGGCGTGCGCCTATTACGGCTGGAGCCATGCAGCGCTGTGCAGGATGCGGATCAGCGACATCAGCATGCTTCCCCCCGATGAAATCTCCGGAGAGTTGGAGCGGGCGCGCAGGGAAGAAAGCTATCATTTCTTTTCCAAGCAACGCCGCGCAGACGGCTCAATCCGCCATGTCGAAATCTTTAGCGGGCCGATTGAGATCCAGGGGAAAACCCTGCTCTATTCGATCTACCACGACATCACCGACCGCGTGCAGGCCGAGGAACAGGTCCGGCTCAACGAGTCGCGGCTGCAAAGCCTGGTGCGCATTTCCCAGTACGACGCCGAAGACGCCCAGCAACTGCTCGATTATGCGCTGTACGAGGCGCTCAGCCTGACGGGGAGCAAGTTCGGCTACATCTATCACTATGATAACGAGCGACAGATTTTCATCCTGAACTCCTGGTCCGAGGGAGTCATGGAGGAATGCGCCGTCATCGAACCGAAAACGCTATACGAACTGGACAAGACCGGCATCTGGGGCGAGGCGGTCCGGCAGCGCAAACCGATCATCGTCAACGATTTCCAGGCCGCGCATCCGCTCAAGAAAGGCTATCCCGAAGGGCACGTCGACCTACATAGGTTTTTGACCGTCCCGGTTTTTAGAGGAAGTCAGATCGTGGCGGTGGTGGGCGTGGCGAACAAGGCGTCGGACTACACGCAGACCGACGTCTGGCAGCTCTCTCTGCTGACCGACTCGGTGTGGAAGTTGGCCGAACGCAAGGAAACGGAAGAGGCGCTGCGCCGAAGCGAGGAGCGTTTCCAAGTCGCGCTGAAGAACTCCGGCATCATCGTCGCCGCCACAGACGCCGAATTGCGTTACACCTGGATCCACAACCCCCATCCGGCGTTTGATCCGGCCGGGACGATCGGCAAGCGCGACGATGAGCTTGTCGATCCGGACAATGCCAAAGGCATCATGGACATCAAGCGCGAGGTGCTGGCAACGGGCAAAGGCGTGCGCAGGGAGTTCATGATTACGCTGCCCGACGGTCCGCATTGGTACGATTACACAGCCGAACCCTTGAAAGACGCTTCCGGCCAGGTGATTGGGATGACGACGGCGGGCATCGAAGTCACCGAGCGCAAACTGGCAAGTGAAGCGCTGCGCCAACACAATCGCCGCCTGAGCATCTTGAATCAGGTTGGGACGGCGCTGGCCGAAACGCACATGCTGCCGCGCATCTTCCAGACGGCCTATGACCATGTGTCGCAGATGGTGGATTGTCCCCGCTTCAGCATCTCGCTCTACCACGCAGCCACACACAGCTTGCAACCGGCCTTCATCTTGAACGACGGCGTTCAGACGGACGCGTCCAGCATCCCGCCGCTAGTACTAGATGAGGACTGGCTGCTCGATGGCCGCGCCCGCGCCGTCTTTACGCAACAACCGGAAATCACGGCCCGCCCGTCCGCTCTCCCATCTGCGGGGCCGGACGCGGCCGGCGCCGAACGGTCCCCTAGCTCGGCGCTCTACGTGCCGATGGTCGTAAGCGGACAGACGATTGGGCTGCTAGAGGCGCAGAGCTACCGGCAAGACGCCTTTGGCGACGCCGACATCGCCCTGCTGGGCCCGGTGGCAAACCAGATCGGGCTGGCAATCGAGAATGCGCGGTTATTTGCCGACCTGGAGGCCGAGCGCAATTCGTTGGAGCGGCGCGTCGCCGAACGCACCGCCGAACTCAATCACTCTAAAGAGCGCATCGAAGCGATCCTCAACAGCAGCAGCGATGTGATGATCATGTGCGGGACGAACGGCCGGATCGAGGACGTCAACCCCGCTTTCGCCACAATCTTCGAGTGCGCCTCGAACAAGGCTATCGATCAGCCGCTTACCGCGCTGGTCGTACCCGCTCACAAGGATAGGCTGGACGAGGCTTTCGACACGGCGTTGCAAATCCAACAGCCGCAGCGTCTTGAAGTCACGGTTCGTTGCCCAAATCGCCCGCACCACACGGAGTTCGACGCCGACATCGTTCTATCGCCGATTGTCGAACACGACGGCACGCTGTTGGGCGTCGTGTGCAGCCTGCGCGATATGACGTCGCACAAGCTGATGGAAGCGCAACTTCGCCAGATGCTTAGCCAGGCGATGGAATTCGGCGAGATCAAGTCGCGCTTCGTCTCCATGGCGGTGCATGACTTGCGCAACCCGCTGGCGGTGATCCAAAGTTCGGCGAATATGATCCAGCGCTATGGCGACCGCCTAGCCGGCGAGAAGCTGCAAGAACAATACGAACGCATCCAGACCAGCATTCAGGTGATGGTCGAGACGCTAGACGATGTCCTCACCCTGAGCAAGGCCGAATCGGGCGCGCTCGCCTTCCAGCCTGCGCCCCTGGACGTCATCGACTTTTGCCATAACATGGCAACGGAGTTGAACGAGGTAGTCGGCACAGATTCGCGCGTCGTCTTCGCCGCCCAGGGCGATTGCCGCGTTGCACGTCTGGACGTCAAGTTGGTGAGGCAAATCCTGAGCAACCTGCTCTCTAACGCGCTCAAATATTCCCCAGAGGATCGCTCGGTCCATTTGACCGTGCGTTGTGGCCCGGATCAAACCGTCCTCCACGTCCAGGATCGCGGCATCGGCATCCCGGAGGAGGACCAAGAGCGGCTGTTCGAAGCGTTCCATCGAGCCGAAAACGCTCGCCAAATCCCCGGCACAGGGTTGGGGCTGGCGATCGTCAAGCGTTCGGTAGAGTTACACGGCGGTACGATTACGTATGAAAGCCGGGAAGGAGTCGGGACCGCTTTCACGGTTGTTCTTCCGCAGCACGATTCTGGGGGAGCGGCTAATGAAGAAAATCCTGGTCATTGACGACGAAAAGTATTTGCGGTCCAATCTGGTTCTCGCTCTCGGTTTCGAGGGCTACGAAGCGCGCGGCGCCGAGAATGGCCGGCAGGGAGTCCTTGCTGCGAGCGAGTGGCTGCCCGATTTGATCGTTTGCGACGTCACGATGCCCGACCTGGACGGCTTCGAAGTGATGACCGCGCTGCGCCAAGATGTGCAAACCGCCGCCATTCCCGTCCTGCTGCTCAGCGGGCGCAACGAACAGCGCTTCATCCAAAACGCGATGCGACTCGGCGCGGTCGCCTACATCCCCAAACCATACGAGCTGGAAGATCTGCTGGACGCCATTCAGAAACTGCTCGGCCAATGAACGAGCAGCCGTCTCGACGTTCGCGGCCGGCGGGCGCAGATGGCAAACGTCGAGACGGCGTTGGGGCAGGTTAGGCGGTCAGCGCTTCCATGGCTTCGGACAGGCTCTTGTCCGCCTTCACGTCATAGCGGACGCCGGCGATCTTGCCGGTTTCGTCGATGACAAAGTGACTGCGCACAATGCCCATGTACTTCTTGCCGTAGTTGGTTTTCTCCGCCCAGACGCCATAGGCCTCGGCGATGGCGTGATCCTCGTCCGCCAGCAGTGGGAAGGGCAAGCTGAACTTGGACTTGAATTTGCGATGCGACTCCACCCCGTCCGGGCTAACGCCGAGCACGACGGCGTTGTGCGCCTGGATGTCGGCATAGCCGTCGCGGAAGTTGCAGGCCTGCGTGGTACAGCCGGGCGTATCGTCCTTGGGGTAAAAGTAGAGGACGACGCGCTGGCCGCGGTAATCGCTGAGTTTGACCGTTTCACCCGTGTCCGACACGGTTTCAAAATCGGGCGCCGTGTCGCCAACCTGAAGCTTCGCCATGTTTACTGTTCCTCCCAATCGCCGGCGCCGAAGCCGGCGCGATATTTGGCGCTATCGCTGACGCCGATGGATAGAATTCGCGCCCATTGTGGCGAACGCAGGCCGGCAATTCAGCAACTTCGCTCCCATTCCCTGCGATTCATCTTCGTACAATTCGCACAATTCGTGGCAAAACCCCGGCGAGCATCGCAGAAGCGGCGCCCTTGCCGCCCGTGCGCGGCAACGACCCCTCCCGGCCATGAACCTGGAATAAAGCCTGTGTTATAGTGTCCTTATAGACAAACAAATCGGCAGACGACATAGAGGAGATAATAACTTGAGCATCCATCCGGCATTTCGAGCGCGTCGCGCTCGGTCTCTCCGGGGAGGGCTTCCGGCAATTCTACTATTGGCGGCGCTGCTGGCCCTGACCGTATCGTTGCCCGCCGCGGCCCAGATTCAGCCGCAGCAGGAGGACGCCCTGGCCGCGATCAGCCCACACCTGGAAAGCCAGTTGGCAGCCGGCAACGAACCGGTCTCTTTCCTGGTCGTGCTGGACGACCAGGTCGACGCGAAGGCTGCGCTTCAGGCCGCGGAATTTGCCGCGGCGGAGCCGCTCGACCGGACGGCGCGCGCCACGGAGCTATATCACACGCTGACCCGCCGCGCGTTGGCCAGCCAAGCGCCGCTGCGCGCCTGGCTCGACGCTCACGGCGTCGCCTACCGCCCGTTCTACATCGTCAACATGATCGAGGTGCGCGGAGACGCCGCGATCGCACAGGCGCTGCGCGGCTTCGCAGAGGTCGACCGGCTTGCCGCCAACCCGTTTATGTTCAGCCAAGAGACTGCCGGCCTCCAAAGATCTGCGCATTTCTTATCGAGTCATACCTTCCTGCAAGGCCAAGAAGCCGCCCCCGCCAGCCGGATGACTACAACGCAGCTCCCCTACGGCCTGGTCTATACCCGTGCGCCCCAAGTCTGGGATTTGGGCTTTCGCGGCCAGGGCATTGTCGTCGCCAGCCAAGACACCGGCGTACAGTGGGATCATACTGCGCTCAAGGCGAGCTACCGGGGCTGGAACGTACAGCAGGCCCAGGCCAACCACGTTTACAATTGGTACGATGTTTGGGGCGAGGACAGTTGCACAACTGATCCCCAGATCCCGTGCGACGACAGCGGCCACGGCACGCACACCGTCGGCACAATGACAGGCGACGCCACCGCCGACGGTCTCGCCATCATCGGCATGGCGCCCGGCGCGCAGTGGATCGGCTGCCGCAACATGTTGGACGGGTGGGGCACGCCCGCCAGCTATGCCGCCTGCTTCGAGTTCATGCTCGCCCCCTATCCGCAGGACGGCGATCCCTTCACGGATGGCAAACCCGAGCTGGCGCCGCACATCATCAACAATTCATGGGGCTGCCCCCCCAGCGAAGGCTGCGACATCGACAGCCTGCGCCGCGTGGTCGAGACGGCGCGCAGCGCCGGTCAGGTGGTCGTCGCCTCCGCCGGCAACAATGGCCCTGCCTGTTCGACCGTGCAATTTCCCATCAGCATGTACGCTGCGGCCTTTAGCATCGGCGCCCATAACAGCGACGGCCTGCTGGCCGGCTTCAGCAGCCGCGGCCCCGTCACCGCCGACGGCAGCGGACGGCTCAAGCCTGAACTCACCGCGCCGGGCGTCTTTGTCTTCTCATCCGTGCCGTACAATAACTACGACTCCTATTCCGGCACAAGCATGGCCTCCCCCCACACCGCGGGCGCCATCGCCCTGCTCTGGTCCGCCGCGCCCGAACTGATCGGCAATGTAGACCTGACCGAGCAGGTGTTGGTCAAGAGCGCAACGCCCGTGTTGGACAGCCAATGCCTGCCCAGTGCGACACCCGTTTCGCCCAACCCCGCCTACGGCTATGGCCTCCTAGACATCTACGCCGCGGTCGAGATGGCGCTGACGCCGTGGCAGGCCGTTGTCAAGGTCACGAATGCAACGGACGATCCGCAGGACCAGATCAACGTCGTTCTCGTCGACCAATTGACGGGCTACACTTACAGAACTAGTACGGGCTTTAACGGCCTCGCCCGCATCCCGCTGCTCTATTACGGGACGTATTCCCTGCGCATCGGTGAAGGCGCGGACCTGCTGGTCATCGACGGTATCCGCGTCGAGGCCGGCTCAGAGCCGGTTGAGGGGACAGGAACGGATGCGCAGTGGAAGGCGGCCTATCGCATCGAGCGGCGCACCGATGTCTTCTTCCCGTCCGATAGGCTCTTCCTGCCCTCGGTGGTGCGGAACTGATGCGAGAGCGGCCATGCAGCCCCCGGTGATCCTCGTTCCGGGCATCGGCGACGACGAAAGCAAGTTACACATGCTGGCGGCGCAGTTGCAGCAGGCCGGACGCAGACCGATCGCCCTGGCGCCCCAACCCAGCGACGGGACCGCACCCATCGAGGCGCTGGCCCGTTTGCTGGCGGACGCCATCGACGACGCCCTCGGCCCGGAGCAGCCGTTCGACCTGTTCGGCTTCAGTATGGGCGGCATCATCTGCCGTTACTACCTCCAGCGACTCGGCGGCCTGCCGCGCACGCGGCGTTTCGTCACCCTAGCGTCGCCCCATCGCGGAACCTGGATGGCCTTTCGCTACCCCGCACGGCCCGCCCCGCGCCAGATGCGACCGCACAGCGCTTTCCTGGCGGACCTCAACGCCGAACTGCACGCGCTGGCGCAGGTCGAGTTCACCTCGATATGGTCGCCGCTGGACCTCACCATCGTGCCCGCGTCCAGCTCGGCGCTGCCCGTCGGGCGCAGCGTGCGCGTGTTGTCGCCCCTGCACGGCATGCTGCTCTACGATCTCAATGTGCTGCGCCGGGTCACGGTCTGTTTAAATGGGGAAACGGACAGGTAGCGGGCCGTAAGGGGGGCGCTACGGGCGGATTTCGTCGATGCGCTGCGCTAGGTCCTCGGCGCTGAACAGCATGCCGCGATGCTGGCTGACCAACATGCCCTCGGCGTCGATGAAAAAGGTGGCGGGGATGCCCTGAACGCCGTAACGCCGCGACCACTTGTTGCCGGTATCCGGGCCGTTGGGATAGGTCAGCCCATATTCCGCCATAAAACGGCGCGCGCCCTGCTCCGTGTCCTGGTAGGTCAGGCCGATAAAGACGATGCCGTTGTTTCGTTCACGCGCCCAGGCTTCGGCAAGGAGAGGCGCCTCCGCGCGGCACGGCCCGCACCAACTGCCCCAGAAGTTGAGGACCACCCCCTGGCCTTGCAGGTCGGACAGGCGGATAGTTTCGCCATCATAGCTGGTGAATTCGATCTCAGGCGCGATGGAAAAGGTGCGCACCTCGGAAGCGGTGTTGCGCTGGATGAACAAGAGGGCGGCGGAGGCGAGCGCGATCACGCCCAGCACCTTGAGCAGGCTCCACAGAGGACGGCGCGGCGGCGCGGCGTCCGGCAGGGCCGGATCGTCAAGGATCGGTTGCGTCGCCTCCGATTTGGTCATGGCTGTCGCCGGTTATTCGTGAACGATCACCAGCGTGCCGGGGTTATCAGCGGTGCTCGCATACCATATGGACTTGCCGTCCCACTTGGGGCCGGCCCAGTCGAACAGCCACTTGGCATCGGCGTTGGTCATGTTGATGCAGCCATGACTCATCGGCTGGCCGAACTTCTGGTGCCAATACGTGCCATGAAAGCCATAGTCAGCAAAGAAATACTGCACCCACTGTACGTTCGCCAAGTTGTAGTAGTTGCCCAGCGCGGGATCGCCGCCGGTCATGGTCTGCGAACGCACCTTGGCGCGAATGCGGAAGCTCCCGGTCACCGTGGGCGTTCGGGGCAGGCCGGAGGAGATGATGAAGCCGCGAATCGGGCGGGCGCCTTCGTAGGCGACCACCGTCTGTTCGCTCAGATCGACGCGAATCCAGCGCTCGTCGGTATCCGGCATCTCGATGGGGGTGAGGTGGTCGAGATTGCGCGGGATGAAGGCGGTGGTCCAGCGGTCCACGTCGTCGACAAAGCCACGCTTGATCACCGGCCCGATCAGCGGCGCGGTGAAGGGAAGCGGCGGCGCGAGTTCCGCCGGTCTCACTTGCGACGGCGCGGCCTCCGCCGCCCCTGGCGGCGCGACCAGATTGTACTCCTCATCCGGATGGCTGCTGGCCTGGGCGCGACCGGCCGGGGTTGCCGCTGCAAGTAGAATTAAGGCGCACAAGGCCAAAAAGAAAAGATTGCGCTGCGAAAAGACCGGATGAATGCAAACCAACCAATGTCCAGGGCGACAAGCCAACGGCATTCTCCTTTCTGGCTCCGACGATCTGATCCCAAAGAACTCATTCCAAAGTGACGAGGCTTTAGCCTGTTCGCCCATTGTACTTGAGGCGCAGGAGGGAAGCAAAGCCGGTGTTTTGTCGCAACCGGCGCCGTCTCCGGGGATTGACAGGCATTTGTCAGCCGGCGATGAGCCGGCTAGTGGTATGATACGAGTTGCCGCCGGAGCGGTCGAGAAAGGCGGCGATCCGTACAAGGTCATCCTTGACGATAAAAACAGGCCGTATATACTGAAGCTAATATCTTCTGTTGGTTTGGCCCGCTTTGCGGCGAGGCCGGCTTCTCCAGCTATCGCGTCCAACTATCGCGACAAGAACTGATTCACCGCCACTTTCATCAGGGAGGATGTTCTCGTGGCTTACCTACTCGGCATCGATGTATCCACCACGGCCACCAAAGCGCTGCTGATCGACGAACAGGGGGCAGTCGTCGCAGTTGGGGCCACCGAATACGCGTTTGACACCCCGCAGCCGCTGTGGAGCGAACAAGACCCGCCTGTCTGGTGGTATGGCGCTGTCCAGAGCATTCGCCAAGCGCTGGATACGTCCGGCGTCAAAGGCGACGAAATTGCGGCCATCGGCCTGACCGGGCAGATGCACGGCCTCGTCTTGCTCAACGGCGACGGCTCCGTATTGCGCCCGTCGATCCTGTGGAACGACCAGCGCACCGGCGCCCAGTGCGACGAAATCCGTGAACGCGTCGGCTTCAAGGACCTCATCCGCTACACGGGCAACAACGCGCTCACCGGCTTCACCGCGCCCAAGATTTTGTGGGTGCGCGAAAATGAGCCGGAGGTATACGAGCGCGTGCGCCACATCCTGCTGCCCAAGGACTACCTGCGCTACCGGCTAACGGGCGAGATGGGAACGGACAAGGCCGGCGCCGCCGGCACCCTGTTGCTCGACCTGCGCACGCGCGACTGGTCGACCGAGGTGTTACAAGCGCTGGATATTCCGCGCGAATTCCTGCCTCCAACCCATGAAGGTCCCCAGATCACCGGCCGGGTGACGGCGTCCGTCGCCGCAGATACGGGCCTCAAAGAGGGCACGCCGGTCGTGGCCGGCGGCGGCGACCAAGCGGCAGGAGCCGTGGGCGTCGGCGCCGTGACCGAGGGCATCGTCAGCCTGGTGTTGGGTACATCGGGCGTCGTCTTCGCCACGGTCAACGAACCGTTCTACGAGCCGGAAGGCCGGCTGCACGCCTTTTGCCATGCCGTACCTGGCCGCTGGCACCTGATGGGCGTGATGCTCTCGGCCGCGGGCAGCCTGCGCTGGTATCGCGACACGCTGGCCCCGGGCATGTCCTACGACGATCTGCTGGCCCCGGCGGCGGACGTGCCGCCCGGCAGCGAAGGTCTGCTCTTCCTGCCCTACCTCACCGGCGAGCGCACGCCGCACCCCGACCCGCTTGCCCGCGGCGCGTTCGTCGGCCTGACGGTGCGCCACAGCAAGGCCCACATGACGCGTGCCGTGCTGGAGGGCGTGGCCTTCGGCCTGCGCGACAGCTTTGAACTGATGAAGGGCGTCGGCCTCTCCGGCATTCGCCAAGTGCGCGTTTCCGGCGGCGGCGCACGCAGTCCGATCTGGCGGCAGATCTTGGCCGACGTGCTCAACTCGGAGCTGGCGACGGTCAACACCACGGAAGGTGCAGCCTACGGCGCGGCGCTGTTGGCGGGCGTCGGCGCAGACATATGGCCGGATGTCGACACAGCCTGCAACACGGCCATCTCTGTCACCGGCAGCACGCAGCCCAATCCGGAGGCGGCGGCGCAATACGAGGCCTACTACGCGCAATACCGCGCGCTCTACCCGACGCT
>Ga0334887_1000511_pt1 | contig 61820 bp, 61 predicted proteins | sample GraSluR1_MG_10_FD_207217 | JGI IMG/M metagenome (GOLD analysis project Ga0334887, IMG submission 207217) | Sludge microbial communities from methane-producing bioreactor in Wageningen University, Netherlands - Granular Sludge_18_07-R1 | ecosystem: Engineered > Bioreactor > Anaerobic >...
AGAGGAATGATTTTTGTTTTTGAGAGCATAAGTTGAAACCAGCGATTATCGGTGGTTCTATTTGTCATGCCTTCAATCCAGATAGCTCTCTTTCCAATTTTTTGCTTGACTTTTTATTTGCAGGCTTGATTGTACGTTAGAATGATTCACTATCTTATTCATTCTTCTGATACACCTAGTATAGCGTTTTCAGGTGTGTGCTGCCTACAAAAGAAAACTTTTTTTACAAATCCTGTTTCTTAAATAACCAATAAGCCGCCACTAAACCCACGATACCTGTCAGAAAAATACTCCCCAATGTTAATAGATCATCTCTTGAAGTCAGTTCCATCAAGCTTTGGACAACCACCGCTGACCATGGAATGATTCGCGCAAATTTGAAGGGAATATTCAACGCTAACGTCTGGATGCCGGTAAAAACAAGCGCAATCATGATCGTTGGATAAAATAATTTCCGTTGCACAACGCTAATCGTTAACAATGGAATCGCGGCAACAAATCCAAGCAAACAGTATTTTAACAAGGTCGAAACCAGTATTTTTGTTCCAGTTAAACCAAAAGTATCAGGATAGATCAGCCAGCCGCCAATCGTATAAATGGCAACCACACCGATCAACGTCCCAAGATACCAGATAAACCAAATCACCAATTTTCCAAAAAGAAATCGCCATCTAGAGGTGGGTGCGGTCAATACATTGTTGATGGTTCGATCTTCATACTCGCGCTGCATCAAGAAGGTAATAATGAAGCCGCTCATAGTGGATAAAACCATCCCTACAACTATATAGATACTCGGCAGCCACAATTGGTAACTTTCAGGTGGATTATCAACAATGACCAAATCCCTAAATACCATGAAGGCTGAGGTGAGTAATGTGAGCAGAGAACATACGGTAAAGATTCTGTTGCTCCTAAGCTTCATCCATTCAGCAGAAATCACATTAAGCAATGCCAACACCTCCCGTAATCTCCCGGAAATGCTCTTCCAAATTTCCCGAACCGATAAATAAACTTGAAACCTTAATTCCATTTTTCCCAAATAAATGATTGATCTCTTGCGGCTCGTAAGTAAATTCAAAAATTTTGATCGTATTGTTTTCAGCGACCGAATAATTAGTTAGCTGCATTTCCTCTTCTAATAAACGAGTCGCTTGATGTACATCTGATACGGTAATATGGATGAAGCGTTGATTATGCTGCGCAATCTGGCTCATGTCACATTCTTCTAACAACGCACCATCATGTAAAATACCAATAATATCAGCGATTTGCTCAATCTCCGACAATTGATGGCTAGAGATTAAAATCGTTTTCCCGTGAACCTCCGCTAATTCTTTCAATAGTTTACGAATTTCAGCGATTCCGATCGGGTCCAAACCATTTGTTGGTTCATCCAAAATCAACAATTCCGGATCATTCATCAAGGCATTGGCGATCCCCAAACGCTGCTTCATACCTAATGAATAATTGGCAAAGCGTTTGTGACCTGCTCGAGATAAATCTACCAACTTCAGTGCCTTTTCTACACTGCTTTTTTGAATCTGACCTTTCAGCTTAGAAAAAACACTTAAATTTTCTGGACCTGATAAATAAGGGTAAAAACTTGGCGTTTCAATCATGTTTCCGATCCGTGAATACACTTCAGGATGCTTCTTTGGCGATTGGTTAAACAATCGGACCTCCCCAGAGCTTGCACTTGCTAAACCTAACAGTATTTTCATGATCGTCGTTTTCCCTGCACCATTCCGACCTAAAAGTCCATAGATTTTCCCTTTAGGAATTGACATAGATACATCTTTGACAACGATCTGATCGCTGTAGCGCTTCGACAGCGCGGCGGTCTTTACAATAAATTTTTCCATAGCGACCATCCTTTCTATACCTTTAGCTTAGCAACGCTACCTTGTCCTAACCTTGCCGAATCCTTATTTTTCTCTGGTTTATTTAGGTAACGTCACGTAAAATTTTGTTCCCTCACCTAATTTACTGCAAACGTTGATTTCTCCATGATGTGCTGTGACTAATTCCTGGATGATCGCCAAACCCAAGCCATTGCCCTTTGAGCCGCGCGCTTCATCGCCTTTATATAAACGGTCAAAAATCCTTGGTAAATGTTGTTCTGAGATTCCTCGTCCATTGTCGGAAATTTCCAGTCGTACTTGCTGGTCTTTCTCCGATAATGCAATCGTCACTCTGTTTCCCCGACTGTGCTTCAAGCAATTTTCCAATAAATTATCAATGATTCGGCGAAATGCGGCTGTATCAATCATACAACGAAGTTCCTTTTCAGGAATCTGGATATCAAAACTAAACCGCATTTCCATTCGAGGAATCCACTCACTGACAATCTCTCTTAACAGCTCACTGATATCGGTTGCTTCAAAGTGATAATGCCGTTCACCAGATTCGAGCTTGACCCATTCAAAAAGTGTGTCGATATAGGTTTCTAATTCAAAGGCCTTCGTTTGAGCTGCCTGCAAATACTCCTGCTGCTCCGATTCTGTAACCAAACCGTCAGTAATCGCCTCTAAATAACCAATCAATGAAGCCAAGGGTGTTCGAACATCATGGGATAAGCTAGTGATCAGCTTGCGATATTCATTCTCCGAAACCCGCAAACGGCTAAGCTGCTGTTTAATTTCTGAAACAATCTCATTTAACCGAAAACAAAGTGCCGCTATATCAGAGTTTTCATCCACAACTATTTTTCGATCGAGATTGCCCTCTCCGATATCCTCTAATACAGCCATTGCTTGTGCAATCTGACGTCTATTTTGCCGCAGTCTCACAATCAGCAACAAACATACTACCGCCAGCAATAAGCAAATTATACTCAACACCAACATCATTTATTCCTCCTGATTAAACCGATAGCCCACACCTCGAACGGTTTGAATAAAAAACGGCTGCGCTACATCTGGCTCGATCTTCTTCCGCAGCTTGCTGATGAAGGACATAATGTTGTTATCATCAAAGGCATACTCCGCGCCCCAGACTTGTTGATATATTTGCCGCTTCGTAAAAATCTGCCCCTTGTGAGATGCCAGAAAATATAACAGCTCAAACTCTTTTCCTGTCAGCTCCAACGATTTCCCCTCCAATAAAACAATCCGTGTTTGTCTATCAAGGGTTAAATGCTTCAACACTAACGCCGTTTCATTAACAGCTACTCGACTAAATTTCGTATAGCGTCGAACCAATGACTCAACCCGCGCCATCAGTTCCGCCATGCTAAAAGGCTTCGTCAAATAATCATCCGCCCCCAATTGCAGTCCCCGAATCTTATCCGCCTCTTCATTTTTAGCTGTCAGCATCAAGATCGGTACCACACTTTGCCTGCGGATCTCCGCTAAAATACTCATACCATCAATTTGCGGCAGCATGATATCCAAGACAATCAAATGATAATCCCCCGACAGTGCCAATTGCAGACCACCAGCCCCCGTATGAACAAGCTGCGTCTCGTAACCAGCATTTTTTAAATAGCGATCTATAATCGAACAAAGCTCCTGATCATCATCAATGACCAATACCTTAGTTTTCTCCTGCATAAGTCTTCTCCTCATGAAAAATAATTATTCTATTATTAATTCTAGCAAATAACTTGAACGTTTCGGACGAAAGTTTCAGAGTTTAGGAATAAAAGAAGAACGGGAAAAGAAAACACCTTCCGCTGTTGGAAAGTATTTTGGGAAAATTTCGGGGGAAGGGCGGCGGACAAGGATTTGATTCTTTAATTTGTTTGGTTTTCAAATAGTAAGTGTCATCAACTGGTCTTTTAATCCTTTTTGGATTTGGATTGATGTTTGCCAGTAAACAGGAATCTATACTACAGTATTTATACTCCATTATTTTAGATTTGAACGGGAGGACTTGGCTGTTACCGATATTTTTACCTTTATTTACATTCCACTATTTTAGATTTGAACTTGGAGCGAAAACGATCAATGATGATCTATATGAAAATTTACATTCCACTATTTTAGATTTGAACAAAGACAACCAGAATAAGAAAGTCAAATGCTCTAAATTTACATTCCACTATTTTAGATTTGAACTCCACCCACAATTATACTTGATATCGCAACGTTCCAATAGCTCATTCTGTCGATCTTTGTTTTTCGGCTCTGTTATTCAGTAAACATAACAACCCTTTTGAACAGGAATCCGTTCATTTCAACAATTACTAGTTGCTGTCGTAACTACAGGTATTTCAGTCTTTGTTAGGTCGACAGATTCGCTGTCATTCAAATAGATCTTGCTGCACAATTGAAAAAGTTGCATCTGATTATTCTTACTTAGAAATTTTCTTGTAATTATGCATTCGAAAGCAACCTTTGCTTTTAAAAGCGATCTTCATAAATTTGTTCGATTTCTCCATAACCAAAATAGTACTTACCGTGAGCCAGTTGTGATTTAAACCAAGAATGCATCTCTTCTTGTTCTTGGTTAGTCGCTTTATTAAGTATTGATTCCCATGTGTACCGACACTCCGCAGACAGTTCAAATAGCTCTCCTTCAAAATCATCCATATCCACTTCCCTAACTTTTAGAATAATGTGATTTATCAATTGAAAAGCAGCAAGATGTGCTTCTTTCTCTATGACAAGAGTAACTTCTTCGTTGATAAATTCTATTAAGTCAGCAACAAAGTTTTCTATTTGATGATACTCAAGGTAAGTTTCATAGCCAGCATGTTGCTGAATAATTTTATCAATTTTATACTTCAATTGTTGTATGTCCTTATCGGTAATTTGAGGCGAGATTAGTCTAGCAAAACGATGAGCTAAGCTTTTATCCTTCCATAAGAGCTCAATTAAGAACTCACGAACTACTCCTTCATCTGCATCCAATACCATTTTTTCAACTTGCTCCGACATCCCTGTTTCCTCATCCCAACGTTCATCTGCTTTCCGATCTTCATATTCATATAAAACAGCCACCATATGCTTGCAGTTATTATTCGCATCCGCAAACGGGCAATCACAATAAAGCCTAGGAAAATCATAACCAATTCCTTCAATCACAACCTGATAGTCCTCTGTCCCAGCAACGGACGCTTCTATCAAATTATCCTTTAGCCAAAAATCAACGATCCGATCTTCTAAGAAATAATCATATCCTCTTTCCAAAATATGTGGTTTAAATAATCTTTCCCATCTCGCCATAATAGTCCTCCTAAGTTACTCGTTTGATCCAGTCTTTATGCAATCGTGTTGTTATTCCTTGTACTCTTCCAGCTTGCTCGTGCTTCTTTAACTGGAAAATTTCTTCATATCGTTCGCTTTCGTCTTTTTTCCCTTCCCACAAACGATTCAAAACTTCATGCCATCTAAAGAAATCCGACCATAAAATATCTTTTTTATAGGAGCTCGCAGGAATTTCAAAGGTAAACAATGCATATCGTGAAAAATCAAGATTATTTCTGTCATATAGATACGCCTGAATATCCGGCCACACCCAAATCAGATCGCGATCTAAAGGAATAATCATACGTTTTTCAAATTGTCCTTTCATCCATTCTAATGCCCACAAACAATTGGCTCCCTCTTCATCATCTGTAAAAATAGAGTTTTCTGGATCTCTTTGAGGTAAAATAAATCCCTGTGAGTCAGAATATGATAAAAAATCTCTTTGTTGAACCGTATATACTTTCATGTTTTCTTCCTCGTAGTATGCGGATTAACTCCGATAATCTTTAAAGCTTACTTGATGCAATTAATACTCCAATATTTTTAGATTTAGACTGTGATTTTTGCAGGAAACAAATTGTATGCTAAAGAATTTACATTCCACTATTTTTAGATTTAGACTAAATCAAAATCGCCGTCTTTTCCTGAAACATAAAGATTTACATTCCACTATTTTTAGATTTAGACTTTATTTGTAAACTCGACACGATCGAAGAGATGGAAATTTACATTCCACTATTTTTAGATTTAGACTCCGTGATTATTATACATTGAAACAACAGGCTTCCTGAACCCATTTCTGTCGATCTCGAAAATGCGCTTTCCTTTTCTGACTTAAATAACATTGAATACCAGAAATACCCTTTTGTTTTTCGCGTTTTTGGTTATCTGTCGTAACTAGGGAATTTTTAGGACACCTCACATCGACAGATTTGAAATCTAAAAGAAATTCGAAACTAATTCCGTACCATCAATGCCAATGTATTCTTTCTTCAACCACTTTTTATTGGAGTTTTTGAAAATCAAGATTGAATCTAGATCTTCACGGACATATTCTTTTAACTCTTGTTCTAATTTTTTTAACTTTGCAGGTGTAATTTCTCCTTCAAAAACAGATTTTTGCACATGACTTAAATATTTTTTACAGATTTTAAACACGCGATTCAATACGCGTGCGCCTTTTTCTTCTAAAGAAATATCGTACACAAGAATGACATACATTATTTTCACCACCATATTTTAAAAGGTTCATACTCTTTATCACTCATCAAATGTTTAATTAATTTGTAACACTCTAAACGCATTAATTTTCGATAGGAAACATTTCTTTTAAGCTCTCGATGACGAATCGTTTTATTCAATCGTTCGTCAAATTGACGTAGGACTTTTTGTTGACCGGTCTGTTTTAAATAATTTCCATTTGATCCAGTTTCAAAATCTTTTTCAGTAATAATCTTTTTATTGATCAAAGAGAAAATCAAGCGATCAACAATTAATGGTTTAAAAATCTCAGCAATATCCAAGGATAGAGAAAATCTTCGTTCAGAATTACTGTGAAGGTAGCTGATTGTTGGATTGAGTTGACTAACATAAATTTCTGATAAACACGCACTATAAGTCAACATATTCAAATAAGAAATCAACGTGTTCACCATATTGTCTGGTGGGCGTCGCACCCTTTGTTTAAATTCGATTTCATCATTGAAGATCGTTTCCCAAGCACTATAGTAGATTTGATGTATATTTCCTTCTAACCCCATCAGTTCCTCAACTTCATTTGTGCGAGGAATTCTTTTCCTAACAGCCTCAATCTCCGTTATTTGTCTTTCGACTTCCTTGCCTCGGCGGCGATAATACTGTAAATTGCGTAAACAGTTCGCCGTTGCCCCGTCAACAAACTTTCTCGCTAAAATGATGCGTTTTTCTTCTTCCACGGAATGATATACTTGCTGAACAAGAAGCTTTCCAGACACATTCTTCTCTCGAGGATAAAATGTTCCTGTGTAATATCCGTAGTAGTTGAAAAAATGAACTGGTATCTTCATTTCAGAAAGATAGTTCAAACATTTTGTATTGGTCGTCACTTCGCCAAATAAATAGATGTCTCGCGTCATCTCAATTTTTAAATCTTTTTTTCGACCATCTGCTGTCTCCATCCGAATAACATTATCCTTGCGACTTAATGTTCCGCTGGAATATAAATAGTAGCTTTCGATTTTCTCCACCTCCTAGATAAAACAATAGTCATAATACGCGCATTTTGTACAAATCTTCTTCTTTTCGACTTTTGGTGAATCCTCTTGAGTGATTATTGCTTCAATTGATTCAATAATTCCCTCCAATTCTCTAGTTTCCTCTCCATCCAAAGTAACTTCTATGCGTTCTCTGAGCTTCGGATAATCGATATAGCCTTTTTCAACAGAGACACCTTTCTTTTGCAAGTAGTACAAGTAATATCTCAATTGCCAGACTGCAGCAGGTTCAATGGCCCGTGATTTTTTGACTTCATGAAAGACTTTCCAATCTTCAAGAAAATCAATATTGACCGTTCCATCCAGCATGATCTGTTTACGTTTATCTTTGTAAGTACCTGTATCCAATAATTTTCCCAGTTGAACATTTTCATTTTCTTCTTCATATTGCAGTCCATGAGCGAATAACCATAATTTTCTTTCGCACACAAAATAGTAATTGATCATATTTCCGGTAATCTTCATTCGTATCACCTACCAAACGTTGTCTTCTTTTTCACCCTTCAACACTTGGAAACCAACATCACTCTCATAAATTCCTTTGACAAAAAAGACTTGATCGTAACGACCGATCTGCTCACAGCGGACTTGATCCCCTTTAAGGCAATTCCTAAACAACCACTCTGGGATCGACATCATATAATCCTCTAACTGTGATTTGATTTGTTGCTTATACATTTTGGGATTTTTATATCCGCGCGACTCCAACTCTTTATTCGTTAGCGGAAGAAGCTCCAGATATTCATCAATTTTTTCAGAATAATTCTTATAAACATCCTCTGGAATGATATTCCGACTCTGGATATTTCGAAAAAGCTTCCGTACCTCTGCAGCACTTTTTCCATCATCTTCAATCGCTGTCAACCACTGCAGCATCGTCTCTATTCTTTTGTAATAGTCTGTTTTTTTCATATTTTCCGTTGTATATGTTTGATCGATTATAGTCATTTTATCCAGTTCACTATAAATTCCTGATCCTACATTGCGCAACGCTAGCTTAGACATATCAAAAATGTCTTTCTGTACCACGGCTTGTTCGCTAGTGCTGATTCCACTAGTTACCTGATCGCCACCATCAAATACATAGACATTTGGCTGTTCTCGATTCACCAGTGATCGCTTCCGATAACAACGTCCCATTCTTTGGAAAAGCCCATTTAATTCCGATAATTCTGTAATCAATAGATCAAAATCAATATCTAAAGACGCCTCTACTACTTGTGTCGCTATCCAGATGCCTTCCTCCTCTGAATCAGCAAAATCTTGAATCTCTTTTTCTTTTGCCTGTCGATCCTTCCGAATAAATTGGCTGTGAATCAAATGGATATCTACACCAACGCTCAATTCAGACAATTCTTTATAGATTTCTTTCGCTTTGCGGACTTTATTACAAATCACTAACAATTTCCCTGATCCATAAAGGTCAGAAACTGCCTCAGCGGAGATTCCTTCTTCCAAAATTTGCAGATGATGGCGTTCCAGTAATTCATGATTCAAGAATAGCTTGTCATTACTTTTCCAAATCAGTTTCCTTTTTTCGAAAAGATCTAATAAATACGGTGGCAAGGTAGCAGTCATCACAAGGAACTTCCCGCCAAAGTCTTGAATCTCTTTTAATCCTTTAATGAGGTAAGCCAATAGATCAGGTGAATACATTTGAATCTCATCGATCACTACCTTGGAATAAGCAAACGTCGCCAACTTTTGTTCAAATCCTGCGTAATGATAAACAAAATCAAATGTTTGATCCAATGTTGTAACTGTTAATGGCAGTGACCAACTACGCGTTTCAGTGAGGTAGCCTTCCAACTGATCCAGTTCTATTTCCTTATTCTCTTCTTGCTCAGCTAACAAAACCGCCAAACTGTCAGAGTGCAAAATCCCAACTTGCTCTTTATACTTATCCTCCGTCTTATCTGTGATATCTTTTCGAATCCGTTCATAAATAGCGTTGATCGCCGTGCGCAACGGTAAGGTAAAGAACCCTTTGTTATCGCCGATCCACAGCAGTCCAGCTTCTGTTTTTCCCAAACCAGTCTGTCCGATAATCACTAGACTCTCGTCTTGATGTGTTTGAACATATTTTTGCATCTCATTCCAATTAATCGTCGGGTCAGAATGTTTTTTCCGCCATGATTCTCGAACTTTTGGCATATTTTTATTTAGAAAGTTTGCTGGATATTCGATTTGATAGTCTCCACTGGCGGCGTAATCGATTCGATTTAGTAAACCTTTTAACATCACGCTTTCTCGAAAACAATCGTCCTGACTACTAATTTTGTGTCGAAGCTTATAGTAAATAACTGAAGGTACTTCAATCTCATCTGGTTTGGGCAAATCTAATTCATCAAAAGGAAACTCCTCAATGAGTACCATTAATGCTTCCGCTTCGCTCTCATATTGTTCTTCTTCAATTTCAGAAAGATTCCGTTCATGATGTAAAGCAACAGCATAAGTTAATGCTTTTATTTCTTTACGTTCGTATCGTTCTTCTAATTGCTCAAATGGTAAAAGAGTAATACTTAATAATCCATGTGGGATCTCTCCATCTTTCTTCATGACACCTTCGCGTATTTTTTCTTGAAACAACTTATTCATTTTTCCAAGATCATGATACTGACAGGCAATACGAAGAAGATCCCAATTTACTGGGATCTCTGGATAATTTTTTTGCAACTGAGTATATCTTTCTAACAATTTTTGAGTGTGTTCAACAATCGTTTCTTCTGTTGACTTCGCCCAAAATCGATCTTCCATATTATCACCTACATTAAAAATACAATGTCTTCCTCTTCATCCATCAAAACATTCACTCTTTTCGGAAAAACAAATACACTCGAATAAAGGACTTCTTTTCGCTCAACCCAGTTTCGTTTGAATTTTGGCTTGTTTTTTATTCCAAAATTATAAAGCTCATAAACTTTAGGCAAAGTAAAACGTGTACCTGATAACCCTGTCCCTTCAGCTTCAATAGAGATTGATTCGTCCTCAATTATTTCTATTGGAATATAGGCATGCCATTGATCGCGATTTTTCTTATCTTTTTTTAGTTTTTGCTCGTTAATCTCCACAATCGAAACCTTCTCAAAATTCGCCAAATCTTCCCGACGACCTAAAGAAGGAAACTCAGCTGGATATTTTAGAAACTGATAGATTTCCTCGACCTTTTCTTGGTTATCTGGTACAATATGCAAAATCAAATGTACATCTACCAATAATTCTGTGTAGCCGATTCCTCGACTGACACCGAATTCGTTTACCTTCAGCTGGTGACGAGCCTTTTCGAATTTCATTCCATTCTTAAACTCATATCGCGTGTATAAATCATTAGTTTTAGAAAAATAATTTCCTTGAATACTAACATCCATCGGTTCATAGTGCTGATACCCGCATAAATTATGCACCATCCCAATAACTGTTGATAACGGCGGCAACGGATACGTTTCACGTAGCTGAAAACTTGTCGGACGGCGATAATTGACCATGTCTTGATGGACGGTTAGCTTAATCCCTTTCATAGTAATCCGCTACTTTCTGTTTCAAGCTTTCAAAAACTTGCGGGATTTTTTGTCCTTGCAACACTTCCTGAATTTCTGCAGTATTCTCAAAAGCATCCTTCACCACACCTACAAACGTATCTTGCCGAAGCACATCAGTAAGAACTCCCTCAATTTTTTCAACATCCACCTTATTCTGATGAACATCTACTACATTTTCAAATAGCGGATTTTTCCGTTCATAAACCCCACCTACAACAAATAACGGCTGTAAATTCTCCCGACGACCACGAATATCGCGGTATAAATATTGAATCGTATCCAATAATTTTTGAACACGGCGACTTTTTTCTTCATTGGATAATTCTATATCCACATTGCGATCAATCCCAATTTCATCCAAATCAACTGTTACCGTATAACGATAGAAAGAGCGATGAATTTCTGATTGCGCAATCGAGTTCATTGCCTTTTCATCCCCATTCTCTCTTAACCGCTTGGCTAGTCCCATATTGGTTAGAAAATCAGTATCGCCTTTATACGTTTCAAGTGATACAGCATTCGACAAACGAACTTTTGCAGAACGCGTCAACGCATTATCACCTTTTGCTGTTTTCATATAGCCAAATAAATCGACCTCTGGATATTTATCAATCGTGGCATGTTGATCAAATTGAATTACTTGCTTTGTCCCACTGCCTTCTGCACTCAATGACGCTAAAGGCTCGTCTAACTGCTCGACAATATTGTAACGAATCGCTTGACGAGAGATGTACGTATATTGTTCGCCTTTGCCTCGTGTAATTTTTTTCAATGTCGCCACATTCCCTAAAGATTCTCCATAGTTCGCACTCTCTGCTAGAAAAATCATTGTCATCGTTAACCCTTTACTCATTGTCATTTCCTCCTTCAGTGTTATGAGCTTCTCCGATAATTCCTGCTACAAAACTATATCCAATGGTTTTAAAACGTTCATCATCTAAGAAAATATCTGTAAAATATTTGGGCACCAACTTATTTAAATACATATAGCTGTTTAACAAAATATCCATAAAGGCATCTTTATTGTTAGCTTTCAAAGCATTTAATAATCTAAGTCCAATTGAATCAGCTTTGTTCTTATTCGCATATTCTTTTTTCAAGAAGTAGCCATCGCGACGAATTTTTTCTAGTCCGTCCTTTTCTAGTTTCTCCATTTGAATCAGCTCCTTTAAAAAGTTTTGATTGATCTCAATCATTTTCATGATGTGATAAGTATTCGCATAGACCTGTCCACCAGTACCTTTTGTTCGTAATACTTGATAAATCAGCGAAAATAAATTCGTATTGTTCATAAATCGAGTGATGATCTCTCGATAAAGACTCTGATAGTCACCATTCAAAATAAATCCAGCATTGAATAATTCTGGTAATTTGTCTTTTGATTGATCAATCGTTTTTAATATATGCTTTGGCAAAAGATTGAAGTAATAGCGCTCGTTTTCGTAACGGACAACTTGAATATCCTGCAATTCACGATGATGTTGCCGATTCATCGAATCTTGTAAAGTACGGATTAATGCGGCATACGTATCAATCGCCTTCACTTCAGTTTTGTTTAGACTCAATACATCTAATCGAATTCCCGTATTTGCATTAAGCAATGCTCTTACCGAGTGATTATCATTCACGAATAATCCTTGATTATACACATACGTAAAACCAGCAGGGATGCACGTATAAAGTAATCGACACACCGGACACATAAACAAATCATTCGTAAACGACCAAGCGTTACTTTGCTTTCGATTCGCATCATAGCCTGCTTGATTGATAAAACTGTATGATATGTCCCCCTTTTTTATCGGATGCCCACAATTTGTACAAGACAATTTGTCCTTTTCGTGATTGTCTTCTAAATAAGAAAGCATTGATTCTACAAAATAATCGTGATACTTCTCGTAAAAATCGCCTTTGCTTTCTTGCCGATTCAAAAAAGAGACATCATTGTAGCCATTATTGATAACCGAATAGATCTGGATTTTAGCTGCTAGATATCGTTGTACATCCTCCTGATGGTAGTATGCAAAAATCTCCGTTAATAACTCATAAATACTTTTTATTCGATCAATTATTTCTATATTGTTGTGTTCAAACTCACCCTTTTTTAATTTGTCGATTTTTGCTTTTTTGATTAGCGAAACGATATCGACTGACGAATCAACCAACGGATATACTGCAAGATAACTGTTACTTTCACCATAGCGCTTCAGATCCGCAAGATATTTTTGCAACCGTTCATACGCTTTTTGATCGAAATGGGTAAAATCTTCTCGTTGATGACGATTCATCTCGTCTTCATAAGACAATACTTTCGTCAATGAAGATAATTTCTCGTACTGTTTCGCAAAATAAGTAAAATAGCCTTCTTCAAAATTTTTAAATACTTCTTTTTTTACTACAATACTTTGAGGTTTTATCTCGATCTTATCTTCATCTTCCTCAAGAATATTGACCAAGCCACAAATCGCCGCATTTTCCATCCAAGAATTTAAGCGAAATTCTAAGGTATCCTCTTTCTCTATACTATCCATTACTATCACCACCCTGTTTTACCTGATTCAAATAGCCGAAATATAACCCGGTCTTCGATCCTAGTCCAACATCTCGAATCACATTTAATAGATACGGTTCTCCGGTCAACTCAATCGTCCCAATGGCTCCTTGATAAAATTTTTCATAAGCCTTCGTTACGGTCTTTTTCATGTTTAAAGGTTTCATTTTTAAGTTGTTTATGTCGTAGCTAATTCCCTGCCCCATCTCTGGAGCCAACCGATTGATCAGATTTTGCTTTAAAACAGATTCATACTTTTCATCAGAAAAATCTAAAAACCAATCTTTTCTGGTTTCGCGATTATGATCTCTCGCTAATATAGGAGATACTGCTTGAAATACAACCTGCTTCTCTGTAATGGTCTCTTGATAAATCGTTGATACTGATTTCACTCTTAATTTTATTCCGCCGGCAAAAGGAACCGTTTTCATTTCTTTCAGATAAATAAAAGCATTATACACAGCCATCGCTAAATCAGCCTTTGGTGTTGAGAATAAATAAGTAATCGAAGGTGTTTTAAGAATTATTTTCTCCTTTTCAAACTTGGCACCTTTAAAAATTATTGCCTGCGAGAATAATTTTTCTTTGTTCTTTTCATATAGTTCTTTGTATACTTCAGGTGCAGCATTTTCTAACCCGCGTTTTAATAGTGATAAAAAGATTGATTGATACTTGATTGGTATTTCTATTTCTTCATTTGATGATTGAACTTCCAAATTGATTTTGAAACGCATCGTTTTACCCCCTATCTTGTTATAAAAACTCCTACATAAATATGTTATCATATTCACTTATTATTTAAAATGTCACATTAATAATGATAAACACTCAAAATATATTCTTATCGTTATTTTCACTTCTTAACAGGCTGATCTTTCACTTTAAAATTTTATCATTATTTGAATTGCGTTTCTCCTTCATAAAAAATACGCTTCTTTCAACAAAGAAGCGCATAAAAATTATATGACTAGCAATTTTTATAAAAGCCGTAGCAAATCATAATTTACATAGACTTTATTTTTTCTTTTACTGTTGTCGACATCGATCAGCTTAAGCTCGACCAACGTATTTAAATCTCTTCTAGCAGTAGAGACAGCTATATCCAAATGTTTAGCAACTTCGCTAACTGTCAAATAAGGTTTTAAAAAGGTCATTACCCATATCTGATTGATTACATTTCTATCGCTATTGATCCTTTTCGCTCCGCTGGTTGCAAGCTCATTAATGCTCTCCAATCTGTTCAACAAACTAGTAGCCATTCTTTGACAAGCATCTAAGAAAAATTCGATCCAAGAAAACCAATCTGGATTCTTACCTCGTACGCCATTCAACAGGTTATAGTACCTCAAACGTTCTTTCTCTAATTCTTCACTAACAAAAAAGACCGGTTTATCAATCAAACCATCTTGCATCGTGCTTAACACGATAAGAATCCGCCCCATTCGACCATTTCCATCTAAAAAAGGATGAATGGATTCAAATTGCGCGTGCATAATCGCTGTTTTAATTAATGGATCTGAAGTTTCGTCTAGCAGAACTTCAAAATCAGGATCAATTTGTTTTTCGAAAGACTGATGCTTTTCCGTATTGATGAAATACTCAAGATTTGTCATGTAGTCTCCGATTTCATTGGCACCTATCGGGATATAAACGGCGTCTTCTATACTATTTGTCGGACCGAGAAAATTTTGAATAGAACGATATTCTCCAGATGAAGAGGTTGTTCCGCGAGTATTTTTTCCCATTAAAACTTTATGCAGTTGTTTAATTAATCTTGAAGATATAGGAACTCCCGATTGGATCAACTCAATTCCCTCAGAAAGTGCCTCCATGTAGTTATCAACTTCTACCACTTCATTACTCTTATTCTTTTTCGTCGCATCTTCGATCATATCTGCAAAAGTTACTTGTGTTCCTTCTATCCTAGTTGATTGCACAGATTCTTTAAGCGTAAGCATTTGAATTAGCTGAGAGTTCACCATAGAATGTCCTAACTCAGAATTCAATTTCCCAATAGATGATTTTATTATTGCTACTTTTTTATATAATTGTAACGCCTGAACAACTGTAACCTTCGGTGGTAATAGCTCTAATCCTTTAATCGCACTCATTCTATCCCTCCTTACTGAGACTTTATCATCTCATTCTATTTGATCAAAATCAACACAAATAATCAAATAGAATGAAGACTCTTTTTTGTGTCGTTGAGGATAGAGGGGATTTCCATATATTTTTTAGGTCCACTGTTTTAGATTTAGATACTTCTGGTTATCGTCCGGGCGATCCTTATTATCATTTTTCATTCCACTCTTTTAGATTTACCCGTCTTAAATTATACCTATTACTACCAGGTCTTAACAGATCCATTCTGTCGATCTCAGATTTATCTCACCCTCACTCAGCAAATATAACAGTAGTCTCATTCAATAATCTTATCGTCTCAACGATTTAGTGATGCTGTCGTAACTACAGTTTTTCGGATTTCAACGGTCGACAGATGATCAAAAAAATGCGTCTATTAAAATCGTCCAGTCGATACTGGTAATAATTATGGCTGTTCAGCTTTGGCAAGATATTCCCATCTCCTCTAACTAACCTCTTGTCCACAGCAAATAAAAATACACAGCAGCACCTTTTTTCTTGATCCAGCGAAAATTTTCAAAACAAAGCGGGTTATTTTCTTCGTTTACGTTTGCGATCTTTTTTCTTCCCATTGGGCTTACCTTTATTGACTTCCTTTAGCAATTCATCTTTATATTCTTGTTCTTTCTGTTTCTCACTTTTAGGTTTCTTATAGATTGCTTTCGGATTCTTTGGCTTCGTCTTTTCCTTAGTAGCTTCCGATGATTCCTCATCAGTGGAAGTTACCGCTCCGTTAGTGGGCTCTATTTCTTGTGACGCTGCGATGGCCTTTTCAGGTACACTGATTGCTTCATTTTTAACGGTTTCAGTCCGAGTGTCAGCCAAAACAACACCCTCCGGTAACAGCAGGTTGACTAGTTGGAGTCTCTCTTCTTCACTCATCCTACTGAAATCAAAACTAGGTTTCGCTGCTTCTGTCTGACTCGCTGAAGTTTGCGCAGACTCCTCCACAATTTCGCCTTTGTGAATTTTAAGATGGCGGGTGCAATTGTCAATTTCAGAGTTTTCCAGCTTCACGAATCGACGAACGCCATCTTTTTCAAAAATCGATAATGAGCTCAACAACTCTAATACGGCATCAATTTTCATCGCTGAGGCATTCTTATCGGCATCCCGCAGACTCCACGTATGAATCTTTCCAATCGCATCCTCAAAGGTCGATACTAGTTTATATTGTTGACCGTTTAATTCTTCGATAGGGGTTGTTTTTGCAAATAAGTATTTCTTACAATCACTCACACGATTATTGTAGCGATGATATTCTTTTGTCTTTTTATATAAACGCCTAGTCACCTGCTCCCATTCTTTTCCACTATCAAAGAATTCTCGAAACAGCGGGGCAAATTTACGCAACACGTCCGTCGGCTCAGCAAATAGCAGAATCTCTCGGACTAGATCCTGACAAATCAGTGAAAAATCCGAAATGCACAATGCATTTCGTACAAGGACAGCAACAACGTATTGAATAACCGTATCTGCATCATGCGAATTCGTATACGCTTTCATTATTGCTTTTTCTAATCTTTCCCGTTTTGTGACAAAAAGTTGTAGCTGAGATAGTGCCCAAGGTTGTGTTGACATCAATTTTTCCTCCCTAACAAAAATGCATATTATTAAATAATCCTTATTTTAAATAATACCGCAATGACAGCTTAATTACTTCCTTACAAAACCCTACTTTTTAATTATTAATAACGAAAATGACAATTAAAAGAATACTTTTCAGTAATACCATGGTTTTCTACTCGTAAAAAAAACACCTCAAAATATCGAGGTATTTCTTTAATTCATCTTATTATTGCTCCTGGAAAGCTGGCAGTTCATTTTTACTTAATTTCTTCAAGTAAGGAATCAGCATGATCACACCAGCAACAAAGGCGATACCTTCTGTAATTGTCATTGACCAGATCAAGCCGTCCAATCCGTAGAAGTGATGCAATAGCAAAACAACTGGAATAAAAAAGGTGCCTTGGATCGTTGACATTACGCCTGTCTGAAAGCCATAGCCAGAGGCCTGGAAGATGCCGGTAAATAGACCGGAAAAACCGTTAAACACTGAAGAGACCAATTGCGCAGCCAAGATCGTTAACCCAACTTGGATCACACGTGGGTCATTAGTAAATAAGCCCAATACAGGCACTCGGAAAAGGTAAACAATGAGTGCGAAGAAAATGGAGATACCTCCGATCCACAATGAAACTTCCTTCAACGACTCTTTTAAGCGTTTCGTATTATGAGCAGAAAAACTGTAGGCGAATAGCGGCATCGCACCTAAAAATAGCCCCATCGTCAAAAATTCTGGCAATTGTGTAATGCGAACGGCGATACCAAAGCTGGCAACAACATTGTCTCCATATTGAACAGAAAAATTATTCAATAATAGAGTTGTGACAATCATAAATGCTGATTTGAACAGTTCAGAAACACCGATTTTATAGACTTCTAATTGATCCTTGAGCGAGAGCTTGAAATGCTTTAAGAAGCCCTTCAATGATTCACTTTTACTCTCCAAGAACCATATATAATAGGTTGTTGATGCAAGGTTTGCAATCACAATCGAGATTCCTGCACCAATCACATGCAGATTAAAGACTAAAATCAGCAAGGCATCCAGAACAATACTGACGGCAACACTGATAAACATGCCATACATGGATTCTTTTGACGCACCCTCAGAACGTACTAATTGTTCCAAAGCAAAATTCAGGATAAACGCGGCACCACCAGCAAATAGAATGGTTGCATATTGTTTAGTGTAAAGTATTGTTTGACTATCTGCACCCAACAAATGAACAAAGGGATTCATAAAAATGATCGCTACGATGCCGATGATTATTCCTAGAATGATACTTGCGTAGAAAGAATAGCCAGCAACTTTCTTCCCTTTTTGAGTATCACCGCTGCCTAGCAGCCGTGTGATAAAACTTCCTCCACCGACTCCAAACATATTCCCAACAGCCATTAAAATAATCGTGATTGGCATCGCTAAGGTAATTGCGGACATCATGTTCGTATCGTGGATTAAACCAATGAAATATGCATTGATTAAATTGTAGATTGTTGTCGCTGAGATTCCGATCATCATCGGAATTGATAAATGGACGATGGCTTTACGAATCGGACTTTCTTTTAAATAGTAAATATTTGATTCATTCACTTCAAATTCTTCCATGATAATTCCTTCTTTTATTAGATTTTTAAATGTTAGACTTCTAACTATTTTATTGCAAGCAAGCAATTGCTGCTTGTTGACTAAAGGCTTCGATCAATTTTTCTTAACAGCTCCGTCAATTGTTGGACTTCGTCTTCATTCAATGCGTGGACCAATTCTTTCTCGGCTGCGTAAAAAGCTTCGTTTGTTTCGTCAACCAATGCTTTTCCTTTAGGTAATACAAAAATATTCTTTTGCCGTTCGTTGTTTTCTGGAATCCGGCGTTCGATGTAGCCTTTTTTCTCTAACCCCTGCAACATACTCGTAATACTTGCTCCACGGCGTTGAAATACTTCTGCTAAGTCCTTTTGAATCAATCCCTTGTCTTCGTTTTGCACGATATAAGAGATCATCCGTCCTTGTTGCGGGCTGATATCCATATCCTTGACACGTTGCTCCATTGATTCGCGAGACTTATTCATAATTGAACGCAGCAAATTTGAAATGACCAATTTATCCAAAAGATTTCCTCCTTCGCAAAATAATTAGGTATCTAACTGTTCGAAAAGAATATACACGCTTCAAAAAAATTGTCAACAAAAAAATTCTATTTCTAATTATTAGATACCTAACAATAACTCGTCAACTCTATTTTCAAGAAATAAGAGCCCATTTTACAAAATGAAAAGACCTTTAATTTGTCCAATGAGTAGAACCTAAACACGTATATGGCTGGAAGTGTTTCAGAACCTAGACTGCCTAATTTTTGAAATTTATCTTGGAAAAGCTAAATAACTTTTTTAGTCATTTAAAAACATGCACATATCTCAACATCTGATTATTAAAATTTTAAAAAAATTATTTAGTTTGATTTAATATCAAATTTATAAAAAGATGTAGTATCATTTAAGTACACCTACATGGTTAAATAATTATTTTTAAACAAATTATAGAAGGAGGATAATAAATGAAAAAGCAGATTGGGGTTAAGCTGGGGGTTACATTTGCACTATTATTTAGTTTTCTATTTTCTACGCCGACACCACAGTATCAAGCAGAGGCTGCTAAAACAAAGACTGAGGAAAAGGCAAAGATTAAACGAACTGCCAACAAGAAAATTACGGTCAAAGTCAAAAAATATATTGATGGTGATACAACACGCTTCAAATTAAAAAATGGTAAAAACGTGACGGCTAAATATTTACTGATTGACACACCTGACCTAAAAAAGGAAAGCCCTTACGCAAAAGAAGCCAAAAATCGGACAAAAGAATTACTTAAAAATGCGAAAAAAATCCAGATCGAGTATGACAAAGGTAAGAAGCGTGATAGTAAAAAAAGAGAACTGGTTTATGTTTGGGCAGATGGCAAACTCGTACAAGAAACCCTTGCTAATGAAGGCTTGGGGATGATACGCAGTACGAAAAGTAAAAATACGAAATATCAAGACAAGATCAAAAAAGCCGAGCAACAAGCCAAGGAACGAAAACAAAATATTTGGAGCATTGAAAACTACGCACAAGCTGATAAAGGGTACAATCAAGCAGCAGTAACGGCTCATTTAAAAGCACTGGAAGAAGAAATAGCAGCCAAAAAAGCAGAAGCAGAACGGCAGAAAAAGGAACAAGAGGCAAAAGAAGCCGAGGAAAAACGTGCAGCAGAACAAGCGGAAGCAGCTAAAAAAGCCGAAGAAAAGCGCATCGCCGAAGAAGCAGCGGCGGCTAGACAGGCCGAAGAACAACGCATCGCTCAAGAAGCAGCGGCGCAAGCTCAAGCAGAGGAAGCTGCACGTGCTCAGCAAGAGGCCCAGGCTCAGCAGGCTGCTGAACCTGCTCAAGGACAAACGGTTTACGTTACACCCACAGGCAGCAAATATCACACTCATAAATGCGGCAACGGTACCTACTCCCCTGCTACCTTAGAAGAAGCTCAAGCTCGCGGGTTAACAGCCTGCGCCAAATGCTATTGATTCAAAAAGAGGAGCGTCTAATTTTTTTAGGCACTCCTCTTCTTCTGTATCATCTGTTACATTACTATAAAGCATTCGATTTGATCAGTCCGCTTCATTAGGTTTAGTTAAAAATCTAGCTTGATTTCTGATTCAGGGCGATTCGCATGATACTCTTCCGCTAAATATTTACCAGCGGCAATTTGATAGGTCGCACTTTTCAATTGATCCTGGTTGTCTTTAACGCTTAATTGAATCGTCAACCCCTGATGCCAGACCATATCTTTGATCTCCGCCTGTCCATTTCTGATCGTAGCAACAGCTTGATCATTTACCAAAACGTTCGCACCATCTCTATTTGAGGTAACTTTGAAGGAAATCTTATGAAGACTGACAGTAACATGGCTATCTGTCTCAAAATCAGGATTCTGATAGCGGATCAGCCTTTGACTAGATACAGACTGCACATCATCTGATTTTCCTGCAACTTGATAACTTCCAGGTGTAAGAGGACCCCAAGTTATCTGATAATTGCCGCTTTTTGAAGTCGCTAATTTCTTATCATCAAGTGCTAATTGAATATCCGCCTGATCTGTCGTAACCGTCAAATAAACAGGCTGGATCACTAATTGATAGCGTGGGAATACCCCGAAGTACCTTCCTCTTTGGTGAAGTGAAAAATCTGCTAATTGTCCCGGATTATTTTTCAAATCGTACAAAAAATCAGCAAATTCACCTTTATGTTTCTCCTCTTGATAATAGCTGATAAATTTTTTCAACTCCCCTGCAGTAACCCTATAGTTAGGATCTTCTGACGTGACAACCTCTGAGATTTTCTTTGGGTCTTGTGTTTTGAAGGTTTGGGCTAAGCGATCCAACTGCTGCGGATAGCTATAATAATAACAACCAAATAAAAGACCGCTTATAAGTAGCACAATTACTGCAAGTATGCCGCAAAGAGCCATTTTTTGTTTTCTTGAAAGTTCTTTTCTCGATTTAACCATTGAGTTAGGGGACAATTTTAGCTGTTGTCCACAATTAGAGCAAAAGACTGCCTTCACTTGGATCGCTTCTCCACAATTGGAACAAAAGTGAAAATCCTGGATTTTGCTTTCAGCTATCTCTATCGTAAAAGGCTGTCCACACTCTTCACAAAAACGCGCATCGGTCAAATTCTCATGATCGCAATTAGGGCAATTCTTCATGTATATCCTCCCTATTCATTGATTTTTCTTCTTTAATCAATCGCTCAATTGTTTATGTACCTGCTAATTGTAGCAAAAATAGGAACGAAAGAGACTCGATCTTGTTAAAATGCTGTGATGAGCGACAAAAAAGCACCCTCTCTTTTGAGAAAGTGCTCCGTTAATTGATTTAAACGATGGATGTTCCCCCATCAACAATGATGAACTGTCCATTTGTATAGCTGGACGCTTCACTTGAGAAATAAAGAATTGTTCCATTCAATTCTCCACGTCTTCCCGGACGACTCATCGGATTCATCGTGTTGTACATGGTCAAGAAATCATCCGACTTGAATAAGGTATCCTCAGTCATTTCTGATTCGAACAGCCCAGGACCTACTGCATTAGTGGTAATATTATGTTTTCCGTAACTGGCAGCCATTCCTTTGGTTAGTCCAACGACTGCTGCTTTACTGGCATTGTATGAGTGGCGAATAAAAATATCGGCTTTGTCCGCCATCACCGCGTTGATTGACGCTACGTTAACAATCTTGCCATATTTATTTTCGATCATGTGCTGAACAACATATTTACTAACTAAAAAGATTCCTTTGACATTCACGTCCATTGATTTATCGAAGGCCTCTACGGTTAAGGAATCTACACCGCCATGCACCGCGATCCCTGCATTATTCAGCAAAATATCTAGATGTCCAAAATGATCAAAGGCTTGTTGAATACCCGCTTTAACATTTTCTTCATCTGTCACATCCATTTTGATCGCCAAAACATCGCGACCCATCTTCTTAATCTCTTCCGCCAATTCCTCTAAACGTTCCAAACGTCTAGCTAATAAAACCACATCTGCTCCAGCTTCGGCATACGCAATTGCCGCATCGCGACCTAATCCGCTGCTGGCACCAGTTACCACAGCTACTTTTCCACTCAAATCAAACATAACCTATTCCTCCTTTTTTGGTAACGCATTCAATGTTGCTATTCTAACGGTACCTAAGTTGATAGGGAAATGTCAATAGCTTGTGAAAAATTGATGATCACAATCACGCTGATGCGTGATTTCTAGATTCAAAAACCTCCTTGGCGCTTGTGATTGCATTGAGTACCCGTGGAAAACCCACATAAGGAATGCAATGGGTAAAAATCTCGATAATCTCTTCTTCTGTAATACCAACATTCAGCGACCCATTGATGTGCACCATTAGTTGATTTTTAGTATCTCCTTGGGTTAATAAACTTGTAATCGTGACAATCTCCCGTTCACGAAAGGATAAGGTATCACTATTATAGATATCTCCAAAAGCAAATTCTAAAATATAGCGTCCGACATTTGGTGCAATCGTTTCGAGGCTCTCAATCACTCGTTCTCCAGCCTCCCCATCAATCTCCTGCAAATTTTTAATTCCTTGTTTCAATCTTTTATCAATCATAGCAGTTCCTGCCTCCTTTATGATAAAGTACAATAAACTATCAAGTAGGCTTTACAGCAAGTATTTTTTTAATCACTAGGAAAAAGGAGAAATTTGATGTACAAAATTAGTGAGGTTGCCAAAATAACTGGCTTTAGCGTTCCTACCCTGCGTTATTATGAAGAGCTAGGAATCAGTGCTCCTGCTAAGAATAAAATCGGCTATCGCGAGTATAGCGAAGCCGACATTGAATGGTTACGTTTCATTTATCGATTAAAGCAAACTGGTATGGCACTGGAAACAATCCAACAATATTCAGAGCTACGTAGTCAAGGAGATCAGACGATTGAAGAGCGTCTAAAGCTTTTAGCGACTCAAAGAAATCGCCTATTATCTGAAAGAAGAAAAATCGACGAACACCTAAACTTTTTAGAAATGAAGCAAGCGACGTATAAACAAATGCTTACTGACAGAGACCAGCAATAAATTGGAACCTATAGTTCTTGAACAACTAGAAGAACCTCAGTCTAATACTTTCCGTATTTTACGAAACAATCATTTCTGTTTACGCCCATCCTTCTTTACTCAGCATATAATGATAAAAAAGGTCGGAGTTCAAAGTTAGCGCCAACACGGAGGCCTCAGGACATCTAGATGTTATAATACATAGTCATGCAAATGAAGGTTGGGAATTTGTGACCCATTCGTATATGCCAATTCTTACTACAACCAAGAGGACGATTCTTGTCATGAAAAAAATAGAACCTTTTACTTAAAAGATTGGGAAAAACTTCCCAGTCTTTTTTTCAGTAAATTTTGTCTTCAAACGATCACACATAACCCATGCTGTGTTTCGAAATATACGTCCTTTAGTAATAAGCAAAAGATAAATATAAGTAATTTTTATCAAGAAGATCATTAAAAATCACTTGCATTTGTTTGGTTTTTCACCTAAACTTTATAACCAGAGAGAATGAGAATCATTATCAACTATATAAGGAGATGAGTTATTGAGAAAAATAGGGATTCTTTTGGTTTTATTTTTGTTAAGCGCTCTCTCTATTTTTATCGGAGTAAAAGATTTGGTGCTGCAGGCTTTATTTCAAGGAGATTCACAACAGTGGCTGATTCTTGCCACTACACGTGTACCGCGTACCGTCAGCTTGATTTTAGCAGGCGCAACGATGAGTATCTGCGGTCTGATTATGCAGCAGCTCACACAAAATAAATTCGTTTCACCAACAACTGCTGGCACGATGGATAGTGCCCGTTTAGGAATTTTATTGGTCATGCTCTTTTTGCCTAATGCCTCTACGACTGTTCGGACTTTGGCCGCATTTATTTTTGCCTTTCTTGGTACGATGGTTTTTCTGGGGTTAAGTCGGTTGCTCCCAACAAAGGAGCCGATTTTTTTACCCTTATTAGGAGTAATGTTCGGTAATATTGTCGGATCAGTCGCTACCTTTTTTGCTTATCAGTTTCAGCTGATTCAAAACATGTCGTCGTGGTTGCAGGGAAATTTTTCACTAGTGGCTAAAGGCAGCTATGAATTGCTTTATCTAACGATTCCACTATTTTTGGTTATCTACTTATTTGCCTATTATTTCACAATTGTTGGCTTAGGCGAAGATGTTGCCATTAATTTAGGCGTGAATTATCGCTTGATCCAAACGCTTGGGATTGGTCTCGTTGCAGCAGCCAGCGGACTGGTTTTAATCATGGTGGGGACCGTTCCTTTTTTAGGTGTGATCGTGCCGAATATCGTTTCGCTTATTTATGGAGATCATGTAAAGCAGAATCTATGGATTACCGCAGTGAGCGGCAGTCTATTTTTAATGGTCTGTGATATTCTCTCCCGCATCGTCATCGCACCATATGAGATACCAGTCAGCTTGACGGTCGGTATTTTAGGCAGCTTAATCTTTATTTACTTATTGGTTGGGAGGAAACGTGCATGAAATTTTCTCTGCCAAAAAAAGAATTGCTTTTAGCTGGACTCACTGTCCTTGCCCTACTCTTATGCGGACTTTACTTAACCTATAATACCTATGGCAATTTTCAATTTGCTTGGATGCTGCGAGGAAAAAAGGTAGCGGCCTTTTTACTTGTTGCATTAGCGACTGGAATAGCAACTGTCAGTTTTCAAACACTGACTCAAAACCAGTTTTTGACACCAAATATTCTAGGTTTGGATTCCTTATACGTATTGATCCAGACACTATTGTTCTTTTTCGTGGGTGGTGTCAACATGCTCTCACAAGAGCAAACCGCTACTTTCTTAATCAGCATTTTTTTGATGGCCTTATTGAGTTTGCTCTTAGCTAATGTTCTGCTAAAACAGCAGCAAAATAATCTATTTATCCTATTGATGTTAGGAATGATCCTCGGTACCTTATTCAGCAGCACGAGTAATTTTCTGCAGGTCATCATGGACCCAAATGAATATGATTTGCTGCAGGGACGACTGTTTGCCAGCTTCAGCAATATCAATACGACACATTTAGGGTTGGCCGCCGGAATTATCCTGTTGGGCTCTTTGGTTTTAGTGTTTGCTAATCGCTATTTAGATGTCCTGCATTTAGGAGACGATCAAGCAACGAATCTCGGGATTCCACTAAAAAAGTTTCAGATTTTGATTTTATTTCTAGTCAGTCTCTTAACTGGAACAGCGACTGCTTTAGTCGGACCAATCACTTTTTTAGGATTTATTGTCGCGAATATTAGTTATCAGCTGATGCCGACTTACCGTCATAGTTATTTGTTTCCCACCGCGGTTTTACTAGGAATCATCTTTTTAGTCGGTAGTCAATTTTTAGTCGAACAAGTTTTCCAATTAAAAACAACTGTCAGTGTCGTCACACAATTCGTCGGCGGCTTGTACTTTATCGGCAAAATCATTTATGAGAGGAGACGACAACGATGATTGATCTTAAAGAAGTGTCAAAGAATTACGGTGAAAAAAAGGTGGTCACCGAGGTATGCTTGCCAATCGAAGAAGAAAAACTGACGGCCTTTATCGGCCCAAACGGCGCTGGTAAGAGTACCTTACTGTCGATGATCAGTCGGTTGATCTCTATCGATGCCGGACAAATTTATCTCGATCACAATGAAGTCAAAGCTTGGCGCTCCAATGAATTGTCGAAAAAATTATCAATCCTAAAACAAAGCAACGTCGTGAATCTGCGCATCACTGTTCGTGAACTCGTTAGCTTTGGCCGCTTCCCCTATTCAAAAGGCCGACTAACTAGCGAAGATAAAGAATTGATCGACTATGCCTTAGAAAAACTCGGTTTAGTCGAAATGGCAGAAGATAGAATTGATACGTTATCTGGAGGTCAGCTGCAACGTGCTTATATTGCCATGATCTTAGCACAGGATACCGAATATATTCTTCTGGACGAACCTTTGAATAATCTCGACATGAACCACTCCGTCCAGCTAATGAAGACGCTGCGACGCTTGGTAGAAGAAGAACACAAAACAATCTTGCTAGTCATTCACGATATTAACTTCGCGGCGACTTATGCTGATGAGATCGTTGCCATGAAGAATGGCGGAATTTTTGCTCATGGATCAATGGAAGAAATAATCCAACCACAAATATTGAACGCATTATACGAAATGGATATAAAAATCTGTGAACTAGACGGCAAACGCTTTTGTATGTATTTCAATTAAACATGGTATTTAGCCTCATTTAACAGTGAGGAATTTAATAATAAATTAGGAGGAAACAGAAATGAAAAAATATATTGTTGGCTTATCGATGGTGTTGCTTAGTTTAGGATTGGTCGGCTGCGGTTCGACAAATAATGAAGGAAGCAGCGATTCGACGGGGAAAGCAGCGACAAGCAGCACAGCCAAAGAAGAGACGCTTGAAGTGAATGACTCCAACGGAAAAGTAACTGTACCAAAGAATCCTAAAAAGGTGGTCGTTTTCGATAACGGGTCTTTAGATACCTTGGATGCACTAGGAGTAGGTGATAAAGTCGTGGGTGCGGCAACGGATAATTTGCCTGCTTACTTAGATGACTATAAGAAGGTCGATTCAGCTGGCGGGATTAAGGAACCAGATTTAGAAAAAATCAATCAAATGAAACCCGATTTGATCATTATCTCTGGCCGACAAAGCGACTTTTTAGAACAATTAAAAGAAATCGCTCCAACCATGTATCTAGCGGTGGACACTTCCGATACCTGGAATTCTATCAAACAAAATGTTGAAACCTTAGGAAAAATCTTTGGCAAGGAAAAAGCTGCCGAAAAACAATTAGCAGCGCTTGAAACCAGCATCAAAGAAACCAAAGAAAAAGCTGTTGAAAGTAAAGACAAAGCATTGACTGTGCTTGTTAACGAAGGTCAATTGTCTACTTATGGGAAAGATTCACGCTTCGGGATTGTTTACGATACCTTCGGCTTTGCAGAAGCAGATGATGCCATCAAAGCCTCTACACATGGTCAAAGCGTTTCATATGAATATGTCCTAGATAAAAATCCAGATGTATTGTTTGTCGTTGATCGGACGAAAGCAATCGGTGGCGATGACAGTAATAATAATGTCGCTGACAATGAATTAGTCGCTCAAACAATTGCCGGCAAAGACAAAAAAGTCATTTCATTACAGCCGGATGTTTGGTACCTAAGCGGTGGCGGATTGGAATCCGTTAAAATGATGCTTGAAGACGTCAACCAAGCATTTGAATAATCAGGAAAAGAGGAGGGTGTGGCAAAAGTACTTGTCACACCCTCCTCTTTATAGATCTTCCAATCCATCCTTATCTAATAAAACAATTTGCCGCCTCTCCCGGCTAATCAGCTTCAGCTTTTCTAATCGTTTAAATTTTCTAGACAGTGTTTCTGGTGTCGTTCCTAAGAACAAAGCCAACTCCTTCATTTTCATTGGTAAAATGAAGGTATTCGCTTCAGCAACCTTTGCCAAATCCAGCAGATAAGTCGCTAGACGTTCTTCTACTTTTTCCATCATCAAAAACTGCGTCTGCTGCTCAGTCTTGACCATTTTTGCCGCATTAATCTCCAATAGCTTCAGACTTAATTGCGGATAGTCTAGTAACAATTTAGAAAAATCTTGTTTCTTCAGAATACAAACTTCCGTAGGCTCCAATGCTTCACCAAACAATACCTCATTCCGCACACCAAACAATTGATTTTCACCTTCGTAACCACCAGGCGCTACCACACGTAGAAGTTGCTCCTTGCCATTTGACGAAAGCTGATACACTTTTATATTTCCACGAGCCACAATGACCAGCTGTTCTTCTCCGTCTGGTGTAAAGACCTGTTCCCCTTTATCAACAATCCGATGCTTGATTAACGCGTGAATCTTTTTTTGATCCGCAAGCTCAAGATGATTAAATAATGGAACTAAAGAAACACATAGATGTTCTTGATGCATGGAGACCCTCCTTAGTTTGTATGATGATCCTCAGCTATTCGTCATCATCCTCTTCAAATTCCTCGTGCACATCATTTCCTAAATAGCGCTGCCAAAGCAATACTTGGTGTTTGACCCATGTATAAAGCTTTTTCAGGTATTCAGCTAAGCCGAACTTTTCTTCCTTTTCAGCTAATGCAATTCCGCGAGTGATAAATAAATTCTGAGTAGATAGATCAGTGCCCAGCTCATTAAGAATATAATCAGCCGCTTCATATTTCAGCTGACCGCTTTCCTTGATCATCGCATAGCTCGTAAATTCCTCTAGTGTTGTAGGAATGAGCTCTCCTTCATCTAATACCAAGCGACTCAATTCGTCAAACAACTGATCCTCTTCGACAATCATCGTTTTTAATCTATGTTCGGCAAAACCTCGCATGCTGCCTTTTAAATAATACTCCGCTTGGCGTAATTTCACACGATGGATAAATAAATTGGCTAAAATATGGCTGATCATCGCAGCAGCTGTCGGTGTGTGATGATCCGCTTCACTTTTTATTCGTTCTGCTTGATACGTTTCCTCTGCGTTCATTTTATGCCAACTCCTTTACTTTCATTGCTTCTACTTCGTATCCTAAATCTTCAATAACCTTTTTTAAAGCATCCGGGCTCGTCTCATCCGAACGAAGATCCACTTTGACTTTACTAGCGTTAAATAGAATTTTTACCTTATCAACACCCTTTTGCTGACCCACCGCGTTCTCGATTTTTTGCATACACGATGGACAAGTTAAGGTGCCTAATTGAATAATGACTCTTTTCATGGTTGTTTCCTCCTCATTTCTCTTGATACTCCTATTCTACTGAGTCCTGTTCCATAACAAATTGATTTCTATCAAGTTTTGATTTTTTTGTGTGATAAGAAAGCAAACGCATCCCATTAATGACCACCACTAGGATACTTAATTCATGGAAGAACATTCCACTAGCCATATAGACATAACCAAAAATCAAACCAATCAGTAAAAATAGAACTGTCCCAATCGCAATCGCGATGTTCTCCTTCATGTTCAATACTGTTTTTTTCGTTAGACGATACGCATGGACCAGCTTTTCTAGTTTTGACTGAATCAATACAATATCTGAGGTTTCCACCGCCACGTCTGTTCCGCCGCCCATGGCAATGCCGATATCAGCTAATGCAATCGAAGGACTGTCATTGATCCCATCTCCAACAAAGGCAACAATCTCACCAGCTTCCTGTAATTGATGGATAAAGGCTGACTTTTCTTCAGGCAACAGTTCACCATAAATTTCAGATAAGCCTAATTCCTTCCCAACGATTTCAGCTGTTGTTTGATTATCACCGGATAACATGATCAAGCGCTTAATGCCATTTTTCTTTAGCTTATCGAGCGTATCCGCTGCTTCTGGACGAAGTTGATCTTTGATACCAATCACCTGCACCACTTGATTTTCTGCTGCTACGAAGACGATTGAATGACCTTGCAGCTGTAATTGCTCGACATCAGACTTCACGACAGCCGGAAGTGAAATACTCTGCTCCTGCATCAGTGCTTTGTTGCCAATTGTTAATTGAACCCCGTCAGCTGTTGCGATCATTCCCTTGCCCTTTTCAACCACTGTATCCGTCACTTTGATCTCTGCTGTTTTTGCCTTATCCTCTACATAATCAACAATCGCCCGTCCTAGCGGATGATCAGATTCACTTTCGATGGCTGCTGCTAAAAGTAAATAGTCACGCGCTTGATTTCCATAAGCTTTTGCGAACGCTACACTAGGTTTTCCGTTAGTCAACGTCCCCGTCTTATCAAAAACCATCGTATTCACACGGCTAAAGGTATTCATTACTTCGCTACCCTTAATCAAGATGCCGTTCTTCGCACCATTTCCGATTCCCGCAACATTCGACACAGGCACCCCGATAATCAGCGCCCCCGGACATCCAAGTACCAGAATCGTGATTGCTAAGCGAACATCTCGTGTCATTATCCCAACAAGCGCGGCTAAAACTAAAATAAGCGGAGTGTAATACTTGGCAAAGCGATCAATAAAACGTTCTGCCAATGACTTGCTGTCTTGCGCCTCTTCCACTAACTCGATAATTTTTCCAAAAGTTGTTTCTTCACCAACTCGTTGCGCTTCGATTTTTAGCGTGCCATTTTCCAAGAACGTTCCAGCAAATACCTGATCGTTCTTTTCCTTAAATACCGGATTTGATTCGCCGGTAACATTTGCTTCATTGAGATAGCCGGTCCCTTCGATCACATACCCGTCCACAGGAACCTGTGCTCCTGTTTTAACTAATAAACGATCACCGATTGTGACTTCATCAATATCGATTTCTTCTGCGGCATTTCCTATCAGTCTCCAAGCCGTTGCAGGTGCCAGCTTTACTAGTTTTTGTATTGCTGAGCGGGTACGCTCCAATGTTTTTTGCTCAAGTAAATGGCCTAGTAAAAACAGGAAGGTCACGATCGCTGATTCATTGTATTCGCCAATAATGAACGCACCAACCACCGCAATGGTGACTAACAAATCAATACTGATGACCTTCACCTTCGCTGCTTGATATGCTTGAATCGCAATTGGTGCCGCACCAAAAATCGATGCCAGTGCCATCCCACTATCGTAGACTGTCATTTGATGGAATAGGACTTTGGCGGCAATCGCTACGACAATAAAGAAGCCGCTGACGAAGGTGATGGCTTTTTTGTGTGCGATTATTTCCTTCTGATACATCATTTTTCTCACTCCTCTTCTTTTCACTATTAGTTTACAAAGATCCTAAGGAGAAATAATTGACAACTATCAAGAAAACAAAAAAATCGACCGCAATAACCTACGTTCGATCCTGTAAAATTAAATTAAGCTAATATACAACGGAACCATTTCTTCCAAAGTTTGGGTTATCGTTTCATCGATATTTGGGATAACGGTTGTTTTAAAGTACAATTTATCCAGTTGGAAGCTGCGCTCTGGCTGTGTATTGTCAGATAAAAACACTGACAATGGCAAGGCGATTATTCATTAATGGCTTCGATACCCTGCCGCTTCATTTTTTCGACATGAGCCAACATTATTTGCAGCTGCTCCTCAGAGTGCCCAGTCCATTCTCTTACCTCACCAACAACCTTTATAGGCTGACGCGTGCGATACGAGCGAGTGGGATTTCCGGGAAATTTTTTATTCGTAACATTAGGATCGTCCTCAAAAACTCCCGTCGGTTCCACTTGATAAATCCGTTGTGGGGAATCTCCTAACGCCAGTTCAGCACCCCAGATTGCCGCATCCATCGTCGCCGAAAAATAAACAAAATTCGCTTTAGCTTGTTTGCCATAGTTTGATTTTTTTCCAGCCTCCAATAATTCTCCAACCTTCAAATCAGCTTTCGTTCCATGAAAAATGGTCCCTTATCTAATTCAGCTTCCATCGAATCACTCCGTCCTCTTTTTTTATAACGGTACAGTGTATCAGGATCAGTGTGGAAAGTAAAAAGTTTTATTCTGACGGCTCGACTTTAGAAAGCTGATGAACAAATTGCCAGCTCTCCCCATTATCAGAAGAACGAAACAAACAGGCAAACATTGTTCCTGAATCGTCTCCGCTATTTTTTAATAGATAGAATTTCGCTTCTAATTGGCTTGTACCTGTCTGTGTAACTTCGTTCGGTGATTGGAAAATATCTAAGCCTCCAGTTTGATAGTCTTTCGGGATCGCCACCACGGCTTCCTTCAACGTCCTACCGCCATTATTCGTGTAATAAATCTTTTCCCGTGTCGAAACAAAACCTAACATGGAATCAACAAAGCTGATGTTTTGCACGGGACGATCCACCTGTACGCTAGTTCCTTCATACCAAGTCTTACCGAAATCTGTCGTCTGATAAATCTCTACCCCTTCTGCAGAAGTCGGCTCCAAAATGGTTGAATAAACCAACACACCACTACCATCTGCAAAAAATTGAGCTTTGCGATAACGCATTTGATTTTCTTTATTTGTTACAAGCGATTTCTGCCACGTCTTGCCATTGTCATGCGAAGCCAAAAAATATAAATCTTTGTCATTCTCAGAATAAATGAACCAGGAGAAGTCTGCTGAAATAGTATAGGACTTATCCATCCAATAGCCCATCGGAATTTCACCACTAGTCAGCACATAGCTGCCTGTACGTATCCATTCTGGCTTCAAAGGAACGAATGACCAAGAACTTCCACCATCTGTCGTCATATACAGCTCGTGAGTTTCATTATTTAAATCCAATTGATTGGTCTGATTCGTCCGCCTATTCGGAGCGGTCCCCTGCTGCGTCAGCAGATTATCACTGGATAACGGTATTTCCCTTGAAACGGTCGATGTCTCTGGCAAAACATTAGAAGGAACCTGCTGGCGATATCTTCTGCTCTGTGTGATAGTTCCTATTATCCCTAAAAAAATTAAGCATGTGATCAAAATCCACTTATGATTGACCCTTGCTTTTTTCGAAGCAGCTATTGCGATTGAAGCTGGTTCCTCAGTTAAAACAACTAGCTGCAAAGAGGAGAGCCCCCAAAAAATATGCCTATTTCCTAAATAAATCGATGCTCCATCCAACGTAGTCAACAGCTCACTGCACGCTTCCTTTGGCAACCGAATCTTTGGTGTACCCGTTTTTTCTGCTAAAAAATAGAAATTGGTATCTTGATAAACAAACGGGTATTTCTCTGCTTTCTGAACGCAACGCAACAAGAAACGCTGAAATGATCGCCGCAGAATCATTCCCTGAATCAGGTTTACGCAGAAAAAAAGCCCCGCCAATACCGCAATCAATATTCCCCATACAATTGATTCTTGCGACCAATAATTGCTGTCAATCACACCGCTTTGCCAGTTCAAACGTTGATAGATAAAACTACCTATGCCCAAAAAAACTGAACAAAAAACAACTGAATACAAAAAGGCAAAAAACAAATTCTTATGACGAGTTTTTTGCGCCTGCTTGTATATCGGCTCCGCCGCAGAAAGCAATTCAATAATCAATAACTCCTGATCCATAATGTCTCCTATCAGTAATTTCTTTCATTTATTATCCGTCAAAACTCAATGCATGAATAGCTTCTTTCACTGAATTTAAAAAAAGCCCTAGAGATTTCTCTCTAAGACTTCTTCAAACTCCCTGTAACCACCTGCATTCCCTTACGGATGTAAGTAAAACCTGAATAAAGAACTACCGCAATCACAACCCAAGTCAATACGTTCATATTTAAACCAGTGACAAAACGCGTCGCGATGATCACTCCAATGATTCCGCCGATCGTAATTCCAAGGCTGACCTTACGAGAATAATCACCTGATTTAATAAAGTTTGTTCCTGCAACCGGCATCAATCCGGCACAAGAAGCCATCATGATAGGAAAAGCGACTAATGGACTCAAGCCTAGCATGTATACCATTGCCATACATGGTGCGTATAGACCCACACCGATCGTCATTAATGCGCCTAAAATAAAGTTTCCAACAATACCGACAATCAATTTTATCCCCGTCAAGCTGGTCAAATGATTGCCTGTTCCTAATAAATCAAGTAGGCCTAATTGCTTCAACGCCATCAAGGCCGCAGTGATAATCAAGGCGATCCCCATATAAAACTGCACTTTTTTCTCAGGCAGCTTGCTGACGGTTTTTGAACCAACATACGAACCTATGATTGCTGCGAGAACTAATGAAAATAAGGTTAGCGGTGCTACTTTGACAACTGTAATAAAAATAAATGCTTCAATAATAACTGGAACTGTGTGAGAAACGTTCAATGTTCCCGGCAATTGACGGTCATTGTCTAATTGCTTCGTCGTTTCCAGCAGCATCGTCGTTGGCGCGAAGCTTCCGATTCCCAGCGTATCCATCGCGTCAGTAATAAAACCAATCGCACCAGAAACCAAGAAGTTCCCACCGCCCCAGTTTCCACGTTCAGCAATCAAATCGCGAACAAAATAAAAAAGATAATAAACCAATAGGACGCCTAACAGTCCCAACAAAATTTGTACCATAATACTCTCCTTTAAATAAAATATCAATGAAAGCTCTTTTTCCTCTTAAGATAATACAACAATTCACAAGAATTTTGACTTAAATCAAGTAATAGTTTGATGATATTCGTCAAATAAAGCAGCTAGGTTTCAATGAGTTTTAATAACGGATTGCTATTTCATAGCTGCATTATGCTTTCAAAAAAAATAACCCTCAATTACTTGAAGGTCATTCACTCAACACAAAATAATTATTTTCAGGATCGGCGAAATTGAATAGACGCTTTCCGCCTTGCTCCATCATAGGATTTACATTCGGACTAAGTTTTTTTAGTCGCTCATGATAGTTGTCTAAATCAGTTACCTTTAATAGCAACGAAGGAAAGTTATCAACTACCTCCGGTGACACCTCTTCAATAAAGCGGCGATCAAATAGAACCAGCTGAACCGCTTCAAATAATTCTACCGTCACCTGTAAAGAGTCATCCGGCATGGTTTGCTGCGAAGCAATTTTCCCGTCTAATCCTTCTTGCCAAAAAGCTGCGGCTCCCGCGACATCATCGACATATAGCATAATCTCTATTCCCTTAAGCATTTTTCTCCACCACTTCCTTTAGACGAAAACGGACCATCTTTGTAATCAATTCTATCGGCAACTCTTTCGTATATGGAATTTGTAAAGCGCCTTTTGATGTTTTATAATCCTTCAGTTGTTTCTCAAATGCCGACATCGCACTTGGTGTCGGATAGAAACCTAGGTGTTTTTTCATCGCGCCAAAGTGAACCAAATTCTCCGTTAAATAGAAGGTTGGCATACCATAAGAGAGTTTTTCAGTGGTTTCGACTGGGAGCATTTCTTTAATAAGTTGATAGATTTCCTTAAGCATTGGTTGTTGGTCCTTTTCAGCATCATTGATGTATTCTTCAATCGGTGACATCACTTCACGCCCTTTTTCTTTTTAGTCTAGCGGAAATCATTGAAAAGGTATACAAACTTGCTTTACTCGTCCTTTAATAAATCACCTAAAGAAAAACCGTCGAAGGTCTCACCATCATAATATTTCAGTAACTGCTCCGGTGTTAATAATGAAGAGGTCATATCTTCCTCTTTATCCTCCACCTGATTCAAGGCTGCATATTCCTGGTATTGTTCCGCTAACTGGCGATACATCGCTTTTTTCGAAGGTCCTTCTCCTGTGATAAACGGCAACTCCTTAATGTGCCCACGATAAAGCGGCAATTCCCCTACCCAGTCAATCGGCTGCTCCACAACGGTCAAATGAACGTCGTCAAAAAGTTCTTCATACATTAGTTTTCTTCCTCTAGCATTTTTCGGTATTGGCGCGGTGTAACTCCTACAAGCTGCTTAAAGCGTTTATAAAAAAAGGCTTTATCCTTGTACCCCAAACGCTCTATAATTGTTTGAATGGTTAGATCCGTTTGCTCCAAATAGCTTTTACAGCGTTCGATTCTTCTAAACAAAACAAGCTCAGTAAATGTGTGCCCCGTCTTTTCTTTTAACAGACTTGACAAATAATTCGGATGAAAATGAAATTTTTGAGCAACCTCCTCTAAGGTCACTTGTTCTAACCGAGCATCGACATAGGTTAAAATTTCCTCTGTTAATTGTCCATTCGATACAAAGTTGTCCTTTTCAATCAGCCGTTCGGGTGCTGCTTGGCTAATTTCCACGATCAAAAGAACAAATGCAGATTTGGTCACTTTATTGTTAAAGTATTCCATCTTAACCACTTGCTTCAGCAGCAACAGCGCGTAAAAATGCACATCCGTTTCCTCCGCAAAGTCATAAATCAAAAAACGTGGAACATCATTCAATTCAACACTCAAAGCTTCAACAAAAAAACGATAAAGCAGCGGCTCTTCAAAAAACTGGCCTAAAAGCGATTCCGTAAAGTAGCCTGCTTTAAAATAAAAAGCAATGATTTCCGTTTCTAAGTTGCCCTGATAGGAAAGAATCGTGCCCTCATTAGCAATGATCAATCCTCCAGTCCTCAACGCCTTTTCTGAACCATCAATCCTAACAGACACAGCTCCTTTCATCACGTACAATATACGTATGAACCCAGTAGGAATCTCAATCCGATCCCTTGTCTCCTTTGTTACAAAAGCCGCGATTTCCCGCTGCGGATTATCAGCAAAGCGTTGAACCTCATCACTCATCTGACCATCCCCAACTAAGTAGCAATCCAATGTTTTTAGAAATTGATAGAAGCTGGTGTACTGCGCTTTTGTTACCTCCATTTTATCCCACCTTAGAATCAAACACTTTCTTCTTTGTCTACACTATTTTAAATAAGGCTCAATAAGCATATAATTTCTTTATTGATTGTACCATGTTTAGGTATTTTAAACATTTGATTCAAACACTTTCCGCAGTTAAACGGATTTAAAACAAGGAGGATGTACAATGAAAATTGGTTTTATTGGTGCCGGCAATATGGCATCTGCAATTGTTGAAGGAATGGTTCAAAAAGGCTTTAGCAAACCAGAAAACATTTACTTATATGATATCGCAACAGAGAAAGTCCAAGCATTCGCCGAAAAAATCGGCGCTCATGCACTTAGTGATCCGCAAGAAGTTATCAAAACAGTCGACACCTTAATTTTAGCGGTCAAACCAAATGTTATTAAGGGAGTCTTATTAGAGGCAAAAGACGCAATCCTGCAAAATGATCCATTGATCGTCTCTATTGCTGCTGGAACAAGCACCGAGGCTATTTATGAAGTATTTGAAACGGATCAACCGATTCGAATTGTACGTGTCATGCCGAATATGAATGCGATGGTCGGTGAAGGTGCAGCGGCTGTTTGCGGAAATCCAAGTGCCACAAAAGAAGACGTCGCAACGATCATTGATCTATTTAATGCAGTCGGCAAAGCCTGGCCGCTAGAAGAAAAATATTTCTCCATCTTCACAGCGATCGCTGGCAGTTCACCCGCTTACACCTTCTTATTTATTGATTCGATTGCTCGTGCAGCGGTGAAAAATGGCTTGCCAAAAAATATCGCGCTAGAAATGGCAACCCAAGCAGTTCTAGGCAGTGCCGAGACCTTAGCCTACGGTAAAGAAAATCCATGGGAGCTAATCGACCGCGTAAGCTCACCCGGCGGAACAACCGTCGCTGGAATCGTTGAACTAGAAGACAACGCCTTTATCTCAACAGTGATTAAGGGAATCGATGCTACGATTCGTAAAGATGAAGAATTAGGAAAGAAATAGACTAAAAACAGGTGTCTCTCTCAAAACTGAGAAAGACACCTGTTTTATATATTCCCTAAGAAGCAACTTTTTCCGGCTTAACCTTTTTTACATATGAATCGGCAAGCCTAACCCAACTTCACAAGCATCCATCACCATCTCGGATAATGTAGGATGCCCATGGATCGTCAGCGAAATATCTTCTAACGTCAGATAAGATTCGATCGCCAGAGTGATCTCAGCCACTAGATCACTGGCGTTGACACCGACGATTTGGGCACCTAAAATTAGCTCCGTCTCCGCTTCAAACACTAAGCGGACAAATCCTTCAGTCGCATTTAAGGATAACGCGCGGCCATTTGCTTGCATCGGAAAATTCGCCGTCTTAGCTTTTATCCCTTCCGCTTTGGCTTCTGCCAACGTATAACCGACTGTTGCTACTTCTGGATCGGTAAAACAGATTGCTGGGATTGCGCGATAATCTTTAGCGACATTTTTCCCGCCGATGACTTCTGCCGCGACCTTCGCTTCATAGCTTGCTTTATGAGCAAGTGCTAAGCCCTCAACAATATCACCAATAGCAAAAATATTTTTTTGAGACGTTCGGTATTGTTCATCTACCTTGACTAGATTTCTCTCCGTCAGTTTGACTCCAGCCTTTTCCAAGCCCAAGTTCTCGGTATTCGGTCTTCGCCCGACTGTTACCATCACGTAGTCTGCTTCGATCATTTGCGTTTTACCTTTAACTTCAAACTCTACTGCCACACCATTTGTCGTTTCAACAGCTTTTTTGGCTTTCGCATTCGTAAAGACTTCTACGCCATTTTGCTTGAAACGTTTCGCCACTAACTCAGAAATATCACTTTCAAAATTCGGTACAATATTCGGACTGCCTTCAATGATCGTGACTTCCGATCCTAGATTACGATAGGCACCGCCGAGCTCCGATCCGACGATCCCGCCGCCGATAATGATCAGCTTCCTCGGAATCTCTTTTAGGTTCAATCCGCCAGTGGAATCCAGCACCCGACCGGCAAACGTAAAGCCGGGAATTTCGATCGGGCGGCTGCCGGTTGCCACGATTGCGTGTTTGAATTCTAATTTTTCTTCACCATTTTTTGTTGTGATCGTCATGCTCTGCGGCCCGGTAAACTTGGCATGTCCCATGATCACATCGGCACCATTTTTCTTTAAGAGCATACCAACGCCAGAGGTCAGTGTTTTTACGACCTGCTGATCCTTCCACTGCTGCGTCTTCGTAAAATCCAGCTGTGCTTCCTTGACACTCAAGCCTAGAAAGTCAGAATGCTGTGCTTCTTGATAGCGATGACCTGCAGTGATCAAGGCCTTTGAAGGAATACATCCGACATTCAAGCACACACCGCCAATATGCTCTGCTTCTACTACAGTCACCTTTTGTCCTAATTGCGCTGCGCGAATGGCTGCGACATAACCGCCAGGTCCGGCGCCAATTACGACTGTATCTGTCTTTTTCGTCATGGTCAGCCTCCTCTACAGCAACAAACTCATTGGATTTTCCAGCAGGTCAACGATCATACTTAAAAACGCTGCGGCTGGTGCGCCATCAGCCACTCGATGGTCAAAGGACAGGCAAAGATTCAACGCGGTAATTGTCGCTACCTGTGGTCCTTCTGGCGTATCTTCAACGACAAGCTTCTCATAGCTTCCGCCAACACCTAAAATCGCCACTTCTGGCAAGTTGATGATTGGGTTAAAGGTTTGCACCTTGCTGCGGCCTAACGAGCTGATAGTGAAGGTGCCGCCGCTCATTTCCACTGGCATCAATTGACCTTCACGAGCTTTCTTTGTCATAGCCTTGACCGCTGCTGTCAGATCGCTTAAGCCCATTTGACTGGCTTGCTCTACGACTGGCACCACTAATCCTGCGTCCACGGCCACCGCAACACCAAGATTGACCTGATCAAATTGCTTAATTCCTTCTTCATACGCATGTGCGTTAAATTCAGGATATGCCTTTAATGCCACCATTGCTGCTTTTGCGATGATCTCTAGGAAGGATAATCGTTGATCGGTACGTTCCTCTACCATTGGCAATAATTGCTTCCGCAGTTCGATTACTTTAGTTAAATCAACTTCAGCATTCATGGTGACATGCGGAATCGTCTGTTTGCTCTCTGACATCTTGTCTGCAATAGCTTTACGCATGCCGCTCCAAGGAATCAGCTCGCCTTCTGTCGCTGCCGCTTTTGATGCAGCAGCTGTGGCTGGTTCTTGATATTCCTTCACGTCCATTGCTTGGATTCGACCTTTCGGGCCAGACCCCCGAACCTTTTTCAAATCGATTCCCTTTTCTCTGGCAATCCGCCGCGCTGCTGGTGTTGCCCGAACTTTAGTCGTTGCAGCGGCTGTTTCCTGCGTTGGCTCCGCTACCGCTTCGGCAGCCTTTTCAGGCTCTTCTTCAACTGCCGCCTCGGCTTCACCACTCGGCATTTCCGTAGGAACGTCTTCCCCAGCTTCACCGATGTAGGCGATTACAGAATTTACTGGAGCACTCTCCCCATCGCCAATATATTTTTTGAGTAAAATTCCTTCATCATAGGCTTCCACTTCGATCGCGATTTTATCAGTCATCACTTCAAAAATTGCTTCCCCGATCTCCACAGAATCGCCTTCATTTTTCAGCCACGTCGTGATCGTTCCAACATCCATCGTGGAACTTAACTTCGGCATCAATACTTCATTCGCCATTTTTATCCCCCCTATGCCATCAATCCGCGACAAGCGTCAACAATGTCTTCTACTTGCGGTACAGCTTTTTTCTCAAGCTCTGGATGATACGGCATTGGAATTTCTTTTCCGGCTAAACGAATGATGGGCGCGTCTAAGAAATCAAAGCACTCTTCTTCAGCGATCACACTGGCTAATTCCGCACTAAACCCGCTGCGCTTCACGGCTTCCGTCACAACGACCGCTTTCCCGGTTTTAACCACTGAGTCAATAATCGTTTGCTTATCTAACGGCACCAAGGTCCGTGGATCAACGACTTCAATTTGAATCCCTTCCTCTGCTAAAATATCTGCAGCTTCCAACGCTTTATGCACCATGATTCCAGTTGCTACAACGGAAATATCAGAACCTTCGCGTTTGATATCCGCTACACCGATAGGAATCGTGTATTTGCCTTCCGGTACATCAGAACTCGTTCGGTAGCACAGCTTATGTTCATAGAACATCACCGGATTATTGTCTTCGATCGCCGCATGTAGGAGACCTTTCGCGTCATATGCAGTCGCTGGCTGAATGACTTTTAGCCCAGGAACATGAGCTGTCCAGTTTTCCAAACTTTGCGAGTGCTGCGCCGCTGCTCCTGTTCCTGAACCGCCAGGCGTCCGCATTACCAATGGAATCTTCGCTTTCCCACCGTACATATAACGAATTTTTGCCGCCTGATTGACAATCTGATCCAAGGCAATCGTAATAAAATCTGAAAATTGTATCTCAAAAATCGGACGCATTCCAGTCATAGCCGAACCAACTGCTGCTCCAGCGATCACTGACTCAGAGATCGGAGTTGAGCGTACTCGTTCTTCACCAAATTCTTCCACCATTCCGCGGCTCACACCGAAAGCGCCACCATAAACGCCTATGTCTTCGCCTAACATGAAAATATCTTGATCTTCCCGCATCGCCTCAGACATTGCTTCTCTGACAGCCTCCGCGTAAGTGATTTCTCTCATCTTCTGCTCCTCCTATTTCGTATTAACGTATTTATTTTTCTAAAAGAAAAATAAGTTTGATTCTCACCACGCATACCATTTTACTAACTTGCTAAAGCAAGAAGTAAAACTGGCATCCTATTTCCTCTAGTCTGAATAAACGTCTTCGTACATGCTTTCGATCGCTGGCATTGGGCTTTCTTCTGCAAAGGTCACTGCATCTTCAATCGCTTGCTTTGCAGCTAGACGAATTTCTTCCGCTTCTTCTTCAGTAAAGATTCCCGCCGCTACAAATTTTTCACGAGCCAACTTAATTGGATCGCGATTTTTGCGCCAATCCTCTTCCTCTTCCTTCGTACGGTATTTCTTCGCATCAGATTTCGAATGACCCTTCCAGCGATAGGTCATGGCCTCTATCAAGGTCGGTCCCTCTCCGCGACGGGCTTTTTCAACCGCGTCATAGGTAGTATTGATGACTTCAATGACATCATTTCCTTCTATCGTAATGCCCTCAATGCCATAGGCTTTCGCCCGTTCTGACAAACGATCAACATTCATCATAGTTTTAAATGGTCCGCTCATTCCGTATTGATTATTCTCAATGAAGAAGACTACTGGTAACGACCAAATCGAAGCTAAGTTCAATGATTCATGGAAGCTTCCTTCATTGGTTGAACCGTCGCCAGCATACGCCAAAGCAACCGTGTCATTCTTTTTCAGTTTTGACGTTAATGCGGCACCGGTCGCGATTGGAAAGCCGCCGCCAACGATTCCGTTTGCGCCTAGATTTCCAGTATCCAAATCAGCGATGTGCATCGAACCGCCTTTCCCATTGTTGGTTCCAGTGGTACGGCCGAATAGTTCTGCCATCATTTCATTGATGTTCGTTCCTTTTGCGATCGTTTGTCCATGTCCGCGGTGAGTGGCGGTGATCCAGTCCGTTTTTCTCAAAACCACTCCGCTACCTGCTGCTGTTGCTTCTTGACCCACCGCTAAGTGAGTCGTCCCATGGATCAAGCCTTTTGCAAAGAGCTGATCGACTTTCTCATCAAAGAAACGGATTTCCCACATTGTGCGATAAAGCTCTACTAAGTTTTCATCCGTCAAACCTGCTCGATTTGGAATCGAGATGTTTTTCGTTGCTGTCATCATTTATGCGCCTCCATTTTATTTATCTTCGTCTAGTAACGTTTTCGCTGTCTCTTCATCGGTGATCAACACATTGACTAAATTGCCTTTTAACGCTGCACGAATTCCGCTAACCTTTTCTTTGCCGCCAGACACACCGATACGTTTTGGAATCTTCTTCAATTCCGCCAAACTGATCGCTAACACTCGATCATTCCACGTACAATCCGCAAGTTTTCCCTCCTCATCAATAAAGTTGTAGCAAATATCTCCCGAGACATTCCCAGCAGATAATTCCTTTCTTAATGGCACCTCTTCATTCGGCAAATATGCTTTGGTCATAGTGGAATAGGCTGGTAACCCGCCGATTCCGACTAATGCGATATCTGCTTTTTTGCCTTTATCAAACACGTTTTTGATAAAGGACTGTGCCATGAATACCTTTTTCGCTTCAGCTGAATCTACCGTAATTGGTGCATGGAGCTCTAGCACCGCTCCACCGCTTTTGCGGGCAAATATTTCACAAACCACGTTGGCCTGTAACGCTGTATGCTCCTGACCTAACCCGCCAACCAATGGAATAAAACGAATGTTTTCCATTTGATTTTTCGGCAGGAAATTTTGAGCCGCCTCATGAACGACCATCCCGGCAGAAACGCCGATAGTTTCATCACCTTTTAAGATTCGCGACAAGTATTTTCCAGCCGCGATGCCGATCCGTTTATTCAGCATTTCAGCCGCTGCCGGCGCAATACAAATCACCTCAGTCAAACCAAATTTTTCTACCAGCTTCTCCTCTAGCAAGCGATAAGGGTGAACCAGATCATCATGAATAATTATTTCTACCAATCCTAGGGAACGCGCCTTTGCTAAATACTTAGAGACCAGCGACCGGCTAATATTGAACTTTTTTGCAACCTCCGATTGTTTGGCTCCTTCTTCGTAATACATTGAAGCAATCTCCGTCAGTAATCGTGCGTCGTCGGAATAACTCATCTTTTATTCCCTCCTAAGGCGAATCTTTCTTAATTACGTCCAACCATTACCATATGTTCCTATATTTAACATATGTTACAATGCCATCATAAGAGGCTTTACTCCGAGAGTCAACGCTTTCAACAAATGTTTTTATTCACAAGCTCATCTTTACAAAATGTTCCAACGACGCGATTTCCGTAACAAATGTCACGAACCTTCACAAACTTCTTTATTTCGGCATTTATCTAAGAGCAGATAAAAAAATTCATAGTGAAAACCATAAATTATTGGATGAAACCAGACCAATAAGGAGGATTTTCACTATGACTTATTTCTAATACACGATAAGAACCTAATGACATCTAGGTATTAGCATTTAAACTTTAGGCAGTTAATCCCACCAAGCATAACGCCCTTACTTCTTCAGGAAGTCCTAGTTCTCCTTCTCATCCTTATCATAATGGATGCCTGTTCCTGATTAAAGACAACCTTTTTTCATCATTAATCATGAAAGGATGAAAGAATTATAGCTGCTTTTTTGTTGTGAACTCAAAAATTGCGCCGCTTAAATTTTCTCCAGCAGTTGCTGGCAACAGGTATCCATATTAAATTTTGTGATAAAGGCTGTGCCGTCGATAATTGGAACATCCGTCGTAAATTGCGGCTGACCGATTGCTACGATCGCTGAGATTCCGTCTGCTACTTCCGTTACATCGTAAATACTTTTTCCTTCCACACTAACAGTCAGCCCTTTGTCTTTCATAAAAGACTCAATGTAATTGACTGTAAAATTGCGTTTATTCTCTGAGGTACCTGTAACAACTAAAATATTTTTCATATGTTCTCCTTAATAGGTTCGTCCACCGTCTGCTAAAATAATCTGTCCATGAATATAGGAACTTTCCGGGCTTGCCAAAAACAATGCCAGATTGGCGATATCTTCTGGTTGTCCGATACGTTGAATCGGAATCTTTTTCAACAACTCTTGTCGGCTTGCCTCATCAGGATAAAGTGTATCTAAAATATCCGTCTGAATCACTCGTGGAGCAATGGCATTGACATTAATTCCTCTCGGTCCAAACTCTTTCGAAGCTGCTCGCATTAATCCATGCTGTCCGGCTTTTGAGGAGGCATAATGCATCCCACCACCAGTTCCTGTGATGGCTGAACCGGAGGTAATGAAGATGATCTTCCCTTCATTGTCGGAAAAATGCTCATAGAATGCCTTCAGTGTATAGAAGGAGCCATCCAAATTAATTCGTAGTACACGCTGCCACTCCGCGATCGTAATTTCTTTTATCGAATGCAGATAACTGATCCCAGCGTTAATCACTAAAATATCAAGACGGTTAAAATACGCCACCACCTGCTCACTGGCAGCCTTCAATGAATCGGGATCTGAGACATCTGTCTTAATGAAGAGCGTTTCAGCGAAGACTTGCGAGAACTCCGCCGCGGTTTGTTCCCCGCTCGTTTGGTCGAAGTCCAAAATCACTGTAAATGCTCCAGCCTCTGCAAATTTTTTGGCAATGGCTTTTCCGATTCCTTTCGCAGCCCCCGTGACTACCGCAACTTTCCCTTTCATAGGTCTGCTCCTTTTTCATTTTAAATTTTTTTCCGTACAAAACTATCCATCTGGTCATTAAGCTAGACACGCTTCTGTACAAAAATCATTGACTTCCTAGCTTAAAATATCCACGATTTTTTGCACATCTGCTTCGATTCCTACACCTGTTAAAAAGGATAATGCGCGAATCACAGGAATATCATCACTTTCATAAGCTGTAGTAGTAACAACTAAGTCAGCCCCATGAATTTTTGACGGCAGTTCAGCTACTTTGCATTGTTCAACCGTTGCAGGAATATTATTTTTTTCCAATTCCTCTTTTACTCGCATACATACGACCGTTGATGTGGCAACACCCGTTCCACAAGCAATTAAGATATGTTTTTTATTCATTCATCTCGGCTCCTTTAACTGTATTGTCAGGATCGTCTTTTCCTGTTGGGATTCCATATTGCTTTTTGATGTCATTTCGCGTCCAGAACCATAGTCCACCGTACATCACTAAAGCGATAGCGCCTGCCATGAAGGCCGGCAGATTCGATGGATCGATCAATTTCAGCATGATCCATAAAGTAATGTGGGAGCTCATATCGATCCCTGAGATCATCGTTGCACCTTCAGGAAAGGCAAAGCCTACCGCATGGGCCATTGTTGTAGTCAATGCACCTAAATTCGTCGCGATGAATAAAACGATACAAATCGAAGCGATCGAATTCAGCAATCCTCTGAAAATATTTCCCTTTGAAGCCGCCACAGACCAAATCACAGTAAACGGCAACACCGCCAAATCAGCAAATGGCAACAGTCGGTTAAATGGCAACACCGCCGCCAATAAAATCGTGATCGGTACCATTAACAGTGCTACGGTAATAATCGCTGGATGCGCTGTTACAACCGCCGCATCTAACCCGATATAAACCTCTTTTCCTGGGAAACGCTTTTGAATAAAGGTTTTCGCACCTTCAGCAATCGGTGCTAGACCCTCCATTAATAGAGCAACCATTCTCGGCATCAAGATCATTACCGCAGATGTTTGCACGCCTAACTGGATAATCGCCTGTGAATCATATCCTGCCAGTAAACCCATACCAACACCTAGGACCAACCCGATCATCATCGGTTCGCCAAAAATACCCAAACGTTCTTTTAGATTTTTTGCATTGATATCGATTTTGTTGATGCCTGGAATTTTATCCCATAGTCGGTTCAACGCATAAGTCAGCGGCGCAAAGTTGACCGTCTCTCCATGGGGCAGCGAAATTCCCGGTAATCCAAAGAAATGCTCTACCGCTGGTGCTGTCCAATCGGCTAGTTTGAAAATAATGAAGGTATTTACTAAAGAACAAACAATGGCAATCCAAATCGAATCTGTCGCGTAATAAATCATCGCCCCTGGAAAAATCAAATGCCAATAATTCCATAAATCCACATCCATTGTTTTAGTCTGGTTAAAACGCAGCAATATAATATTAAAAATAAAGATAACAGGAATCAAAATGACTGCAATCGGTGTCGCGAAGGTGATTGCCGCACCGATCGGCCAGCCAACATCTAAAATATCTAATTGCAATCCTATACGTTCAATCATCGCCTGAGAGGATTTTCCGATGGAATCTGATAGTAAGCCAATCACTAGATTTAATCCGGTAAAACCAATCCCAACCGTTAAACCTGCTCGAAACGACTTGCTTAGCTTTTGCCCTAAGATCACACCAAAAATAGTCAGGATGATCGGCAACATCGCTGCCGCACCAAGGTCTAAGATATAATTCACTCCTGCTTTAAGCATATCTAACATTTTTTCTCCTCCTTGTTCTTATCACTGAATGGTCTTCAATAATTGCTCCACCTCAACAACCTTCTCTTTTGCCTTAAGTAACTGTAGATTTTGCTCGTCCTGACATAACAGCATCAACTTTTGCAGCATGACTAATTGGTCTTCCGGCTGTTTAATTGCCAGCATAAAAATAAGCTCCACCTCTAAAAAAACATCCTTACTGGCCATCATTTCAAAGGTCACCGGCTTTTCTAATACTCCCACTAAAAAGCCCTCTTTTTTAACATGAATCGAATCTGTATGAGGGATTGCGACATTGATTCCCTTTGTCGGTAGACCGGTGGGAAAGATACGTTCCCGTTCAATAACGGCTTGTTGATAGCTTGGATGAACGAACTCCGCATCAATCAACACCTCACTCATTTTAGCGAGCAGCGTCTCTTTATCATCCTCATCGAATGAATAATATAAAAACTTTTGGTTTTCTTTTCTCAGTAGTTTATTCATAAGGAAATCCCATCACTTTATCTTCTAATTTTCTTAACTGGTTCATGATCGCTTCTTCCGATTGACACTGATCCATCACGGATATGAAATCTTCCGTTGCTAATATTTCCGTAAAATAATACAAACACGTTCCGATTGAGACACCCTCCGGTAAAGAAAAAGCAATCACATATTTTACCGGATCATTTTTCTGATGATTGAAGGAAACTGGTTCTGCTAACCGAATAAAACTAGCGCCGATTTTTTTGGCCCCATGGGAAAATTCGGCATGAGGAATCGCCACTCCCGGTGAAATGACAATATAAGAATCGAACTCTACGACCATTTGGATCATCGCATCAATGTATTCTTGGGTGATCAGCTTATCCTGCAGGAGCAGATTGCCTGCCTTTTCTACTGCTGCCTGCCAGGAGTTGCACTGCTGATCCAGTGCGATCCGATCAATTGTTAAAATCGCGGTTAATCGATTGATTTCTTGCGTTTCCGTTGACAGGCGTTCATTTAGTTGATTAAAGGACTCAAGATCACCTAGAAAACTTTGATATTCCCCGGCATCAAGATATTTCTGAATGATCGGCAAGAAGTCTTCGATCATTGCTTCTTCCTTCGTAAGTAAATATTCTTGATCAATAAAATGGCGCGGTTTGATTTTGTATAAAACTTTTTGAATGCGAATGATATCCTGCTCTGTCAGAATTGGATTTACGAGGACAACCGGTGATTGATCAAATTGCAGCGGAACAGTAGTTACGATCAAATCCTGATCTTCAGGTTGAATCTTTTGCAGTACATGAGACGAATCGACTGAAATAACGTCAATCTGGGGAAACGCTGATAATAATTTCACTTTGATCAATTGAGCGGTGCCGCTGCCAGAGTTGCATACAATGCGTAGCCGAATCTGTCCTTTTGATTGCGTATGGTTGCTGTTTTCTACAATTGCCATCACATACATAACGATAAAAGAGAGTTCATTTTGCTGAATCTCAACCTCTAAATACTCCTCGATCTTATGCAAATTACGTTTAACGATTTCAAACATCTCGGGATATGATTGATAGATTTCATCAAACAAAACATTGGTAACGCTGTCATTTAGTGAAAGACGGTAGATCAGAAGCTTCAAATGATTTTCCAATAGATCAAATAGATCACTATTCAAGTAATATTTGATATCCATTTCTCTGGCCAAGTTGAAAATAAACTCATTGATCAAAATTTGAATCTCAATCGAATCAATCTTGCGTCCATTGTTTTTAATGTAGCTTTTTCTGCGCAGCACCGAAATCAAGTAATCCAGTTCCCCAGTCGTTGTTGTGATAGCAAAGCGTTCTTCAATTTTTTTCAGAATCGTTTGAGCAAAACTGGATTTTGAGCTCTCCCGAATTTCCTCCAGCATGTCAGATGCCTCAATAAATCGCTCAAATTTAATGCGCTCGATCATGATAATTAAATAGCAAATCACTTCTTGATAAGAAAAATCAGATAATTGGAGCTGCTCTTCTTTTTCTGCTTCCATTAAGAGTTGACTGACGTCCTGATAACGCGTATCAGGATCAATGATTTCTAACAGAAGATTTTGGAAAATATTATTTTCCCATCCCATAGCGTAATCATAGCCATAATCGAATAGTCCATTAAAAATCACTAGCTTGGTCATTGCCGAGCGAATATCAAGCTCATCACCCACCACTTTATAGCCCTTTCCGATATGGGAAAGCAAAACCAAATTATTCTTAACAAACCATTTTTTCAATGCTTCTATATCACTAACAAGTGTATTACGACTAACTAAGAGGTATTCAGAAAGATAGTAAGTTGTCACATAATCATGACTTGTGACCAGAAGCAACGCGAGAATCGTTCGTCTTTCATCGAGGGTTAAATGATAGTGTTGGAAAGACGCATAGGTTTTGAATAATTCCTTTAGATTAACCTCCTTCGGTATTTGTAAAAAACCATCCTCCAAATAGATTGCTTTGTTTCCATTATTACTTTCCAGTTGAAAGTTGATCTCTTTAATATCGTTGCGAATCGTCTGCTCAGAGACATCAAACAATTTGGCATAGTTCACCAATGAATCTTCCTTTTCGTGCAAAATATCCAATAAAATTTTATTGATCCTTCTGTTCATTACTATCACCTCTACACTTTTAATTGTATCTGCCTCCTATTATTTCACAAGACCAATCCTTTTTATTCGTTTCTCAAAAGAATTGTGATAGATGGCTACTAAACATCTATGATAGGCTTAGCATACAGAGAACAAAAACTTTTTTAATAACAACTTCTAACTAATAAACAATCCAGGAGGATATTAAATTGAAGGCATTGAGGAAATTATCAGCTGGCTTTGGGAATGTAGAATTGTGCGATGTAGAAGCACCCTCAATTAAAGATGATGAAATTATAATCAAAGTAATTTATAGTGGTATCTGTGGCTCAGACATCCATGCATTAAAGGGAGAATATAACAAAAAAATACCATTAACTCTCGGCCATGAGTTTAGTGGTATAGTCTATAAAAAAGGAGATAAAGTAACAAATTTTTCTATTGGTGATCGGATAGTTAGTGAGACAACCTATGAAGTTTGTGAAATTTGCCCCTACTGTTTGAAGAAAGAATTCAATCTCTGCAGCCACCGAAAAGGGCTGGGGACACAAGTCGATGGAAGCTTCGCAACGCTTGTTTCAGCAAAAGCCAACCGCTGTCATCACCTGCCGGACTCACTGCCGAATGAAGTCGCTGCACTATTGGAGCCACTAGCTTGCTGCATCCATGCCGCAATGGAAAAAACCACCATTAAAGCAGGTGAAAAGATCGCGGTCTTTGGCCCTGGACCCATCGGAGTTTTACTCGCCTTAGTCGTAAAATCTTTAGGTTCGGAAGTCACTTTGATCGGGATTACGAAAGATGCCAGTCGTTTGGCAAAAGCTCAAGAACTCGGTATTGAGCACGTTATTGATAGTCAAACAACAGAACTAAAAGCGCTCATTAAAGAAGCCACTAACGATTTAGGCTTTGATCAAGTGTTTGAATGCTCCGGCAGTCCGCAAGCACTTCAACAGGCATTGGAGCTTGTTAAGAAAAAGGGAACAGTTATCCAAGAAGGGCTCTTCGCAAAAAATCCTGTTCCCATCGATATGGGCTTACTATTGAACAAAGAGATTCAATTAATCGGATCACGAACTCAAAAACCAAGCTCTTGGTACAAGTCGCTTGAATGGCTAGAGACCTCAAATGTCGATCTCACGCCAATGATCACCAAAATTCTGCCATTGAGTCAGTGGGAGAGAGCCTTTGAGTTGGCGATGAACGGGGAAGAATTGAAGGTTCTGCTGAAACCTGAGTGAGCCCAATAAGTTTTTCCTGATTAATCGACAAGTTGGTTAAATGAAAAGAAGAAGACACAAAAACTGCCTGCCAAGTTTCGGCAGACAGTTCACAATAAAGTGTCTTCCAATCGTCCCTTCAACATAAAATCCAAATTCTCATGATAACAGCTGATTCTTTAGCCCTTCACCTGTCCATAATCTTTAAAGACTTCAACTGCCGTTTGGATCTGTTCCTCATTCAGTTTGGCGACTTTCCCGCCATAGGAATGAGCGACATACAATGTTTTCGCGGCTTCTTCTAAGTAGACGGCCGCATACAACGCCTCTTTCAAGCTCTTGCCGATGGTTACAACACCATGATTTTTCAACACGACAGCTAATTGATCACCAATATGATCCACTACCGCATAGCCCATATCAATACTGGCAGCTGAGCTATATGGTGCCACATTGACATGCCCCTTTGCTGTATTGGCAAGTGTTGTAACATCGCAATCGATGCGATCCACTACTAAACCGATCCCAGTCGCATAGGGCTGATGCGTATGAATCACCGCATTAACCGCAGGTAGCTTTTGGAAAATGTAGCGGATCGCGATTGTATCAACACTTGGACGACGTTTACCTTCGATGATCGTTCCATCAAGTGCCATCACCAAGACATCTTCTGGGACCATCTCTTCATACATCATCCCGCTAGGAGTCACCAGTAGCGTTTCTTTATCGATTCGCATACTGACATTTCCGCCGGATAAAGAGATCAGACCATAGCGATCCAATTTTACACCTGCAGCAATAATTTCTGCTTTTTCTTTTTCTAACATCCGCTTGCCTCTTTTTTCTTTTTGACTTTAGTATTGTATTCAGTATTGACCCTTCTAGCACGCGCCTTCAACGATTCAGGATGTTTTTCATACTCCATATCTAGCAGTAATCGAAATAGCTCCTGTCCGTCGTTATAATTTTTCGTATTCAACCAATAGCGACCCTTCAGCAGCCCGCCTCCATCCATTCGCAGGTACATCTTTCCTGCAGTTGGAAATTCGCGGATTTTAAAGCTTTTAAGCTGCGACAAATGATAGTCATCCGTCCGATTGAAAGAACGAAGCATTAGCGTATCGCCAGTTACATCCACTTCTTTTGGCGTTACTCTGGCCACCAGCGCATTCCAAAAGCTATAAAAAGCGACAATCCCTACTAAAAACATCAAGGCAGGCATTCGATTCGTGACAATTAAGGCGATCGCAATAAGGAAAACGATCAATGAGACTACTCCTGTAAGAAGAACATCTATAAAATACAATGTTTTATCGTATTCAAATCGCTTCATTCGTTCCTCCTCCTTTTCATAGGAAATACTTAGGCAGCTCCTCCGTCATGTAATTGTGCAGCTTCTTTTTTGATCCGGTTACGATTCCAGACAGCCATCGCTAATGCTACGACAGCGCCAATTCCAGTCCCGATATAGCCCAGACCGTTCAATCGAACCAGCACCCAAGTCAATGGGTTAGCCCCATCACAGATAGAAGAAATTTGTGATGCCCCTTCTGGCATTTCGAAATTCACATTTTTAGCTGCCGTCGTAATCATCGGTGCCAAGTCAGTTGCGATCCATAGCCCGAATACTAATACGACCAGCCCGACAATCAAACCTCTAAATCCATTTTCTTTTACAATTGGTGTAATCAAAACGAACATCCATGGGATAACAGCCAAATCGGCAAATGGCAATACTGTGTTCCCAGGTAAAACAACGGCCAAGAAAATCAATAACGGTACTAAGATAAAGGAAATCGCCAATGTCACTGGGTGTCCGACACCAATTGCTGAATCCAATCCGATGTAAATCTTCCCGCGATTTTGGAATCTTTCTTGAATAAAATCACTGGCAGCATCACTAATCGGAATCAAACCTTCCATCAATAAAGCGGCCATTTTCGGAATCAAGACTAATACGGCACCTAGTGAAACCCCTAAGGTTAAAACATTTGTTATGTCGTAACCGGCGATAGCCCCGATAACGATCCCCATCACTGTTCCAACTAAGATAGGTTCCCCAAAGACACCAAAGCGACGTTGGACAGTGTCCATATTAATATTGATATCGCGTACACCAGGAATCATATCAATGATTTTGTTGATGACCATTGCGATTGGCGCATAGGCTGTCGTGAATCCATGAGGTAGTGAAACCCCTGGCAGATCCAATGATTTTTCTACCTCTGGAGCAGTAACATCGCCTAGAACCATAATGATTACCATGTTTACAACAGCCGCCAGAATCCCCAACCACAATGTATCTGTAATAATCGCAACTAAAGCACCAGTAAAGGCAAAATGCCAGTAATCCCAAATATCCACGTCAACTGTCTGAGTCGTATTTGTAAAGAGCATTACGATATTCACAACTAACCCTAGTGGGATAATAATCAGCCCTACTGTTGATCCCATGGCAATCGCCGCCGCTGCTGGCCACCCAACATCAATCGTTGAAAGGCTGAGTCCAAAACGGTCAACCATCGCTTGAACAGCTGGCGACAGACTTGTTCCTAACAACGAATTGATGACTAAATTCAATCCAATAAAACCAACACCTACCGTCAAACCTGCTCGAAGACTTTTCCCAACACCTGTTCTGAATGCACAGCCAATAATAAAGATCACAATTGGCATTACAACGGATACTCCTAAGCCCTGAATAAATTGAAACACATTAATAATAGCATCCATGATTCTTCCCCCTTATTACTCCTAATAGTTACTGCCGCTTACTTTTCCATCAACGCTAAAATTCGATCAATCGTCGGTTTCGTATTCACACCTGTCAAAAAGCACACACCTGAAACAGATTCACAGTCCAAATCCTTTGGTATCACCGTTGTGGAGATCAAAAAATCATAGTTGGAAGCTTTGTTAGGTGCTTCCGAAATCTTACATTGGGTAATTTTGTATTGCCCTTTATAACCATTTTCATCCAAAATTTTTGAGATTTTTCCGTTCACCGCTGTTGATGTCGCGATTCCTGAACCACATGCCAATAAGATATTTTTCATTTTTCCCACGTCCTTAATTTAGATTCTGTTTCATTCTTTTTACGGCTTCCGCTGCCGTTTTTGCTTGAACAATTGCTAAGACTTGTTCGTCTTTTTGGAACATATCGATCAATGCTTGGAGAAATTCCAACTGTTTCTTCGGCTCCTTAATCGCCAGCATGAACATGATCTTGACTGGTACCAAGACTTCAGGCGACCCCATCATTTCAAACATTACGGGTTCCTTTAAAATACCGATTGCCATCGATTGCTTATAGACATATTCAGAATCCGTATGAGGAATCGCAACCCCCACATGTTCAAGCGGCAGGCCAGTTGAAAATTCTTTTTCCCTTTCTTGAATCGCTCGACTAAATTCGCCATTCACACATTGATTTTTTTCAAGACAGCCTGCTAATGCTGCCAACGCTGAAAAATTATCTGATGCCTCTATTTCTAAATCTACCAAATGTTCGTCTAAGTACATTTCATCCCAAAAGTCAGCCACTTAGATTGCACTCCCTTCCCCCATCACTAATTCCAATAGTGTCTCTTTATCCGTTACTTGAATTAACTGCTCCACGTTCTCCTCCTTTTCGATGAATTCAAGCAAACCTGTGATTTTACTCTTTGCCACGTCGATATCTGTATCTGAAATTGCAAAAAACAGAATGACATTTACATTGTTGATGCCCCAATTGATTTTTTTAGCCAAGGTCATAATTCCAATGGATGTTTGATTGACCTCACTAGGGTCGGCGTGGGGAATTGCCACACTGACTGAAAAACTGGTATCGCCTAATTTTTCTCTGACCCAAACTGATTCACCAAATTTTTCCTTCGCGATTCCCAATGCCTGATATTTTTCGATCATGAAATTCAAACATTCCTCTTTGTTCTCTACCTGTTCTCGGAGAAAAACAAGTTCAGGATTGATCCACTGGTGTCGGACCTGTGATTTCTCCTTTGTGGTTGCATGGTAGCGTTTATAGTAGGTATGAACGATTCGACTAATTTCCTCATCTTTAATCATTGGGGAAATGTACACGACATTTCTCGCCTTTACAGTGGCATCCGTAGTCACAACAACGTCATTTGAATTCAACGTCACCTGCTCAAATTCCTTCGTAGTTAATTGAATTACTTTATCCGTGTGGGGAATGATTCGCCGAATTTTTGTATAAATCAAATCACTGGTAATCAATCCACGAGACAAAACAACATAAATATTTCGAAAACTAACGCCATACTTACGTTCTAATGACACTTGGAAATAAATGACCAAAAAAGAAATTTCATCACCAGTAATCTCAATCGAAAAGCGCTGAGCTAAGCTGCTGGTGGCATAACACATCATGGAATACAATAGTAGATAACGGTTTTTGATTTCCTCCATAAAAGGATTTTTGATCAAAATGTTGCGTCGCAAACGATAAATCATTGGGATAATGTGACTCATTAAGGATTCGTGCAGCTCTTGATCACCAGAAAAATCAATATTTAATAAATTCCCTAAATCTGCTATGAGTTCTTCAACTGCTTCTTGATAACAGTCGCTGTAACGTTTAGTCGATTTATAATATGGCTTCAAGTTCATGGCATACAACGTTTCGGATAAATGATAAATGTCTGGGTACCATAATTCGATCGCACTATTGGCGGAAATAAAGGCACAAATTTCATAAGTTTGCGTATAAAGTGCCAAATCTTCCAACTCGCTCTTTTGCTTTTCTTCGATAGTCATATGACAGCCTTGTTCTGCTCGTGTCAGTAAACATAAAAATGTAAGAAAAATTGCTGGAAAATATTTATTTGAAATATCGCTGGAAAACATGTCTGAAAACTTCTCTAAAGTTTCTTTGACTAACTGAATCTTTGTCTGAGAAAAATAATTCTCTAATTGAAGCAGCAGCTCTTCATTATTTACAAGTAGCGCATCAGGAAACTTAGTCATCAAAAAATTCTGATAGGCTTGTTGGATGTCGACCTCTGCACCAGCAAGCGCTACTTTTCGTCGGTTCTGAGAAATCTTCACCTCAAAGTGGCGGAGATATCGCTGGAGATAGTCTAGGTCTTTTTTTAGCGTAGAATCCGAAATAAAAAACGTGCTCTCTAGATCTTCTAACAACTGTCCTTTTGAATGCATAAATAACTTTCGAAAAATGGCTTCTCTTCTTCCCAATACATCATAAACATCCCCGTCATTTTCAATTGCCAGTTCTCCAATTTGATTGACAGTTCCCTTGGTACCCACTAGCTTGATGCCATGCCGTGGCACTTTAACGATCTCAATCTCTTTTTTGACTAACTCCTGATTCAAAAAATTTACGTCATTCAAAATTGTCCGAGTTGAGACTTCCAATTTCTCACTGAAATAATCCGTTGTTTTGTAATCGCTTTCAGAAAGCAATAAAGATAGTAATTGATTTCGGCGCCGCATACTCTTATCCATTTTCTCACCTCCTTGTCTGTTTGGTGACAGCTTATTTTTCTCAGCTTTTTAGAGAAGTCCTATCCTTCTACTAAACTGCTTGTTCAATACAAAGAATAACTTCAAGAATAGCTGAACCTGTTGAAATCACTGAGAAAAGTATCACTAACAGCCTTGAACCGACCTTTTTACTATTTCTTATACTCATCTTAATCAATTTTCTATATCCTTTAAAGGCATCCTTTTTTCATCATTAATCATGAAAACACTAATGAACAAGAAATATTTCTGAAAAAACTGCTTAGCATTTATTTGAAACAGCTCTCCTGATTTTCCATTATAACTGTTTACACCTCGGAAATTTCACACTTTGTATCCTGCACCTTTTATTTGTACAGTGACTTCTCTAATCACTATCTTTATAAGCAACATTAAAACAATTATGTTATCTTAAGACCTTATTCTCATGACAGATTCTCTACTTAAATTGGTTGAGTAACTACTCTTACATCCTTTTATTAACGGTTCCGTACTTTAATTCTAACAAAAAAATTGCTGATCAATGCGACCAGCAATTTTATAATTATGATTATTTTTGCCACCCATCAACTTCTTTTTGATGGTCCTTAATCCAATCTTTGGCTGCCTGTGAAGGGTCCTTCCCTTCGTTGATTGCCAGCATGACACTTTCCATGTCTTTTTGGGTCCAATGGAAGTTGTCCAATACTTTGTAAGCCTCAGGATGATCCTCTTTCAAGCCTTTACGAGCCATAGTATGAATCGCTTCTTCCGTACCCATAGCTCCTTTAGGGTCTTCTAAATATTTCAAACCATATTTAGCAAACATCCAATGTGGTGACCAGCCAGTGATTATGATTGGTTGTTTCTTCTTGATTGATTGGCCAAGTGCCACAGTCATCGCACCTGAAGAAGACGTAGCAACCTTCCAATCCGCTAAGTTTGGATAAGCCTTCAACGTATTTTCCGCCGCGTTTACTACACCGGCACCAGGTTCGATTCCAGTAATCGTTTTATTGGCTTGATCGCTCAAATCTTCAATTGAATTGACATCCATATAATCAGGAACAACGATCCCGACTTTGGCACCCTTCAAATTGACGCCTAAATCATCGACTTGATCCTTATATTGAGCAAATTGTGATTTATGAGTATTTGGCAACCAAGCAGCCACCATCGCATCCGATTCTCCTTTTGCGACAGATTCCCACATAATTGCATTATCTAATGGCGTCATCTTGACATTGTAGCCCATTTCTTTTAAGACTTCTCCTACGACATGGGTAGAAGCAACTTCGGTATCCCATTCCACATAAGTTAGATTGATCGTGCCTTTGTTTTCATTAGATGATCCGCCAAAGCCAAAAGAAGCAAGCAGTACGATCGCTGCTACGACACCTGCCGCAATCCCGATTTTACGTTTTTTGGTTTTCGGCATTTTTTCCGCCGCCTGTTGTTTTGGTTTGTTGATGTTTTGAGTGAAGCGGTCAATGATGATAGCCAGAATTACTAACGCCAAACCATTCACAAAACCATTTCCGACCTGTGCTCGTTGCAGTGCGGACAATACGCCACGACCTAGACCGGGAGCTCCGATCATTGAAGCAATAACAACCATTGATAAAGCCAACATCGTCGTTTGATTGATTCCTGCTAAGATCGTGCTTTTGGCTAACGGCAATTCTAATTTAAATAATTTTTGTTTGCCGGTTCCGCCAAATGAATCGGATGCTTCCACCAATTCTTTCGGAATTTGACGTATCCCTAAATTGGTAAAACGGACGGTTGGCGGCAAAGCAAAAATCACGGAAGCAAATACGCCGGGAACCATTCCGATTCCAAAGAAAGCAACGGCTGGAATCAAATACACAAATCCAGGCATCGTCTGCATAAAGTCCAGAATTGGCGTAATGATCTTTTTCGCTGTCTCATTTTTTGCCATCAAGATTCCTAAGGGAACCCCAATGACGATAGAAAGTACACTAGATAAAAGAACTAGCGTGACCGTACTCATTAAATCGATCCACAGTCCTTGATTGTAGATAAAGAGCAAACCAATCAGCGTAAAACTCGTCAATCCCCATTTTTTATTGGAGATGAAAAAGGCTACAATGGTCAAAATAAGAATCAATAATAATGGCGGAATCATCGTTAATAGATTGGTCATCCCATCCATCAAAAATTGACCAGCATGCTGCAAGGCTGAAAACAGTCCTGCAAAGGTGCCTGTTAGCCAATCAGTAAATCCTTCAACCCAATCTGCAACGGGCAAGGCTTGTTGTAAAAAATTAAACATGAGCAATCACCTCTTCAGTCTCTGTATCTGCCAACGCTTCTAAGACACTCCCGCGGATAACGACCCCAACTAAACGGTCGCCTTCAACGACAGCCAACGGTGCTGGCGAATCAAAAATCAGATTGAAAATATCAGTAACCAGCATATCTTTTGGTATGCGTCGGACATTTTTATCGATGACGTCCTTCAATGTTAAGTTATTTTTACGAGCTTCCCGCGCCTTTTCCGCTGTCAAACTTCCTTTCAGCTTGCGCTTGCGATCAACCGCTAGAAGCATGCTGACCTCTTCCTTACGCATCCGGTTCAACGCGACATTCGGCCCATCAACTTCGATATTGGTCGTTAATGCTGGAACCATGATGTTTTGTGCTGTTAGTACTTTTGAACGATCGACATCTTCCACGAAGTCACGCACGTATTGGTTCGCTGGATGAGTCAGAATTTCTTCACCAGTACCGATCTGCATGATTTGCCCATCCTTCATCAAAGCGATCCGATCACCGATTCGCAAGGCTTCATTCAAATCGTGAGTAATGAAAATAATCGTTTTCTGCACATTCGATTGCAAATCCAATAATTCATCCTGCATTTCCCGACGAATCAATGGGTCTAATGCTGAAAAAGCTTCGTCCATCAATAAAATCTCTGGATCATTAGCTAAAGCCCGCGCTAAGCCGACCCGCTGCTGCATCCCACCGGATAATTGATTTGGATATTGATCCTTGAAGGTCAATAATCCTGAGTTCTCTAATGCTTGTTCAGCCAATGCCTGACGTTCTACTTTGGGAACACCTCGCACTTCCAAGCCATATTCTGTATTTTCTAAAATCGTTCGATGAGGAAACAAGCCAAAATTTTGAAAGACCATATTGATTTTATGGCGACGCACTTCCCGCAGTGCCTCTTTATCCATTTGGGCAATATTTTTCCCGTCGATATAGATTTCACCAGATGTTGGATCGATCAAACGATTTAATAAACGAATCATTGTAGATTTTCCGCTGCCGGAAAGTCCCATAATGACAAAAATTTCTCCTTCTTCGACTTCAAAACTTGCGTCATATACACCAACAGTTGCACCTGTTTGCGCCACGATTTCATTCTTATCGCGGTTTTCTTGAATCATTGCAAGTGCTTGTTGCTGCTTCTTACCAAATATTTTAGTCAGATGTTCTACCTTAACTTTACTCAAAAAATATCCTCCTTTTAAAAAAGTGACCATACAACACTAACACCATGTGGTCACTTTGTCAAAGGAGATGCAGAAAATTTTCAGTAAATCAGCATTAATTTCAACAAAATTCACTGCAAAAAAAGAATCTCAACGATTCCTTTGAGATCCCTCTTAATGCTAAGGAGCAGATATTCACCTATAATTGACGATTTTGATCAAACAGATTCGTCGGATCATATTTTTCCTTTACTTCTTTTATTTTCTTTCCTGTTGCACCTGGCCAAACTCGCGCATTTTCTTCCTGACTCGTGTCACTTGAATAAGCGCCGTACACACCTTGCCCAAATTCTTGGATTGGTTGAAATAATTGAATTGCTTGATCGGTATATACCTTATTAAAAAAATAAGCAATCATTATTTCAGCCTCTCTAAAGGGCCACGCATTAAAATCAGCAGTTTTTTCACTGACTGCGCCGCCAAGCGCTCGTAATTCTACACCATAAACAAATGACAGCTCCAACAGTTTTTCTATTTCTACCGCGATTTCTTGCGGGATATGTGTCACTAATGTATTTTTCGCGAATACCGGATTTTTTCCTTCAATACGAGCATGCTCATCCGGAAAGAAATCAGAGTAGTTCATCAAAATTTCAGTAGTTGCCGAAACAGTACCTAGTCGAAGCGCTTGTTCCAATACATTCTTCGATTCACTTGTTTCTTCTCCATACCAAAAATTTCGTGTTTGTACAGTAATTGTTTGATCGGGTCCCTTATTTAAAAATAACGTACTTGTTAATTTATTTGAAGCAGTTTTAAACCAATTGTGCCATCCTTGAATAAATTCAAAAAGATCCGTTATCGAGTAGTTAATCGTTTGTACAATCATTGGATTGGCAATTTTCGAATTCACTGCAGTTGCCTTATCTGCTTGGAAAAGAAATTCGGTCACTACACCAAACTGCCCACCGCCCCCACGAATCCCCCAAAAAAGGTCAGGTTCGTTCTCTTTATCCACAATGTGTTTTTTACCATCTGCCGTTATAATCGTTGCTTCGATAACTTTATCAATGGTTAGTCCAAAGGAGCGTAAAATGGTTCCCATACCGCCAGATACTGCTAATCCACCCACACCAGTGTCTCCGTGGTCACCACTGGAAATAACTAATTGATCAGAATGCAGCTTTACTGCGACATCACTCCAAAGAGCACCCGCTTGAACGTTGACAAGCCCTTTCTCTTTATCAACAACACTTATCTGATTCATTTGCGAAAGATCCAGAATCACTCCTTGATCATTTACTGAGGTAGCAGCCAAGCCATGCCCGCCGCATCTGACTGATAATGGAAATTTCTCGTTCTGATCCTGCCTGATTCTTGCTGTATAGTTAATCGTTTCTATGACTTGTTCTTCTGTCTCGGCTAAAATAACAATTTTGGGCTGTCCTACTTTAAAATCATTTGAGCGAACTTTGTCATAACGTGGGTCTTCTGGAAACACTGCAACGTCCTTCAGAGACTGCGGTAATTCTTTCTGCATAGTAAATCCTCCATTTCGCTAAAATTATTAGTAGACTTAGTCAAGTCTCTCATGTCACGAATAAATAGTAAAAAGATAGCTTCTACAATATAGTAAGCGTTATCATTTCTTAACATTTTGTCGCTATAAAGCTGCTAACATAGTAAAAAATCGCACATAAAAGAACCAACGTATTGGCTCTTTTATGTGCGATTGCTATGCTACCCCTAACTAGGACAAAGAAATAATTATGTCCTAGTTAGGGGTATTTATTATGGGTAAAAGAAAGATGAAGCTCAGTGCTGAAAGTCGAGTGATGTTTGTAGAAAAATATCTGA
>Ga0334887_1000513_pt1 | contig 61661 bp, 49 predicted proteins | sample GraSluR1_MG_10_FD_207217 | JGI IMG/M metagenome (GOLD analysis project Ga0334887, IMG submission 207217) | Sludge microbial communities from methane-producing bioreactor in Wageningen University, Netherlands - Granular Sludge_18_07-R1 | ecosystem: Engineered > Bioreactor > Anaerobic >...
CGACAAAACCGGGCCGCAGCCTCCATGGCCTCCGGCGGCAGATACCCATATTCCGCCTGGATATCCTGCAATACCGGTATCAGCGCATCACGTGTGCCGTGATGCCGGGAAAAGATTTGGTCCAGCTGCTCTTTCATCGCCGATCTCCTCCATATCAATTGGATATTATTACATTAATAGACCTGAGAGTCCCAACGAAGCCTTGGCGGACTGCAGCCTGCTGCATCGCCTGTGGCTCTGCTGATGACAGCTTGGAATCTGTGATCCATCGCTTCAATATCGGCTGCAGGATGCGCAACGGAAGGTCCCCGACGATGCGGCTTCCTGTCTGCCAGGTCTAAAACGACAGAGCGTGAGGGGTATTCCAGGTTTGATTGTCGAAGTCCGGATGGAGGGCGGTCAGCTCGGCAGGCGGACTTCGCAATGCCAATATCCTATTGGCCTGGAAGCCCTACTTCACAACTGGATATTCACGAATTGCATTCTCATTGAGAAAAGATCCCGTGAGTCTGTAGGAGAGCGGCTCATGTTGCTATTGTGAAATAGTTCACTTAAACGAACGCAAACTCGTTTTCAGCGCCTCATGGACAGCTTTCATGTTCAATTGCCGATCCAGGGGTGGCACTGATCATACCGGCACCCGGACCTTCGTGTCCAATAGGAAAAAATAATGGAAACAGCGCAATCAAAAGGAAAAGCCTCCGTCTGCATCCGCAATGGCCGTGCAAGAGATCATGCGAAGCAAGGCAGCCTGGTCTTTGAACCCGAGCCCGCTCGCCTGGCCGAACCCCTGCAGGCATCCTGTTTCCGGCCTGCGGTTTCCCGCCCGTCCGTCATCGCGTGGACGACTGCTGTGTTTCAGTCCTTTCCCTGAGGCGCCTCAGGAGGCTGTCGAAGGATTCGCTGTTCAGGATGGATCCGAACTGCTGGCGGTAGTTGTCGACCAGGCTGACTCCCTCGATCATGACATCGTAGACCTTCCATTCGGTTCCAGTATTGAGCAGCCTGTAGTCGATCCGGATGAAGGGCTGGTTTTCGTTTTCGACTCGAGTCTTCACGAGCGCATATCGGCCATCGATCTGTTCTCCTTCGTAGAAGGTCCTGGTATTCGGCGTGGCTGTCGCCTCGATCCGACTCACATACGTGTTGAAGAGGAGCTGTTTGAAGAGCAGGACGAATTCCTTCTGCTTGTCTGGAGGGGTATGCCTCCAAGGTCTTCCCAGAGATCGTCTGGCCATTTCGTGGAAATCGAAATACTCTTCGACGATCCTGAGAATCTCGTCCCTGCGTTGCTGGAGGCTGGGGCCTTCTTCAAACAGTGAACTCTTGATGATCCGCAATCCGCGATCCGAACCGGATTGAATCACATCGAGCGGAGAAGAGGAAGCTGAGGCGATCGACAACGGATACAAGGCGAGCAACGTCAGCAGCAGGAAGGTCGACGATAACCGAAGGATCCGTTCATTTTCACACATGTGAGTATCTCCCTGTGAAAGCCTGAGATGTGGTCAGCGACCGGTGCTTCCTCATGCCGTGCCGCCCAGTGCTTTTCGGAAACGCGCCAGAGCCAGGCTGAACAGCATGGAACCGATCACCGCCAGAGCTGCAAATTGAGGCCATACGACACTCATGCCCGCGCCTCGATACAGGATTGCCTGGGCCAGCATGACGAAATGAGTGTTGGGCGCAGCCAGCATGACGATCTGCACGAACTCGGGCATGCTCTCTCTTGGCGTTGTGCCGCCGGAAAGCATCTGCAGCGGAAGCAATACGAGTATCGTCAGCAGCCCGAACTGCGGCATGGAGCGTGCGATGGTGCCAAGGAATATCCCCATCGAGGTCGTTGCGAAAAGATGCAGGGTCGTTCCGGCCAGGAAAAGAGGAAGCGAACCTTCGATGGGCACAGACAGCAGCTTCTGAACCACAAAGACCAGTGAAAAGGCGGAGGAACCGAGCACAACCAGGGCCATGGTCCACACTTTGCTGCTCATGATCTCGAACGGTGTGACAGGCATGACCAGCAGGTGTTCGATGGTGCCGTGTTCGCGTTCTCGAATCAGCGCCGCACCGGTGAGTATGATGGACAGGAGGGTGATTTGGTTGATCACCTGCATGACCGAGCCGAACCAGGACTTATCGAGCACCGGGTTGAACCTCACCCGCAGTTCGAGGTCGACCGGCGGTGTTTGCGCTGCCCTGTGACGAGCGACAAATGCGTTGACTTCACCGCTCACGATCGCCTGGACGTACCCGCTTCCCGTAAAGGCCTGGCTCATTCGAGTGGCATCGACATTGAGCTGGACGGCGGGCTGACGACCGGCCAGCACATCGCGCTGGAAGCCGGGAGGTATGTTCAGGGCAAAGGTGTAGAGCCCCGCGTCCATGCCGGCATCCATCTCCGGCCAGGAAATCATGGCCGGGGGCAGGAAATACGGCGGGAAAAAGGCGGAGACAATGCGCGTGGACAGGGGTGAGCGATCCTCGTCCACAATGGCGATGGGGGCCTTGTTCAGCGATTCCGGCATGGCCTTGGCGGCGGCGTAGACGGAGAAGGTGAACGCATAGACGATCAGCACGAGCATGACCGGGTCACGGAGCAGGCTCCGCAATTCCTTGACGCCCAGGTGCAGGATATTGGCGGCGCGCACGGTCAGTTCTCCTGTTTCTTCAGAAGCACGGCGCACAGAACGATGAGGACCGGTACGCTGACGACCAGGGGGATGAACGATGCGTGGAGATCCGACAGGTCGAGAGCCTTGGAGAACGTCCCGCGTGAAATAATCAAGAAATAGGTAGTGGGATAGATCCTGCCGATCAGGGCTCCTGCTCCCTCCAGTGACGAAACGGGGTCAATCATCCCCGAGAACTGTGTTGCCGGCAGAATGGTGAGCACGGCGGTGCCGAAAAGGGCCGCGATCTGGCTGCGCATGAAGGTCGAGATCAGCAGGCCGAAGGAGGTGGCTGCGATGACATACAGCAGGGCGCCGACTGTGAAGGCGAAGAAGCTTCCCTTGAAGGGAACCCCGAGGGCGGCGACTGCGAGCACCACCAGCAGCAGAAAACTGAGCATTGCCAGCACAACATATGGAATCTGCTTGCCCAGCAGGAATTCGAGGCGAGTCACCGGGGTGACATACAGGTTGACGATGGATCCCAATTCCTTTTCGCGCACCACGGAAAGAGCAGTGAGAACGGCCGGGATCAGCATGAGCAGCAAGGGGATGACAGCCGGCACCATGGCGACCAGGCTCCTGATATCAGGGTTGTAGCGAAAACGCGTCTCGATGACCGCCAACTCGCCCGGAGCACTCGAACCCCGTGCTTTCGAGGAGCGCAAAGCAAGCCAGTGGGCATGCATTCCCTGTACATATCCGCGCACGGTCTCGGCACGCTGGGGCATGGCACCATCGATCCACGCCCCCACGGCAACCGGAGTCGAACGGTCGATATCTCGTGCAAATCCAGGCGGAAGCTCGATGGCCAGGCTGATTTCACCTGCTCGCATGCGCGCATCCAACTCCTCGTAGTCCCCGATCGGTGCGTGTTCGATGAAATAGCGAGACCCCGCAAGGTTAAGCGCATAATCCCGGCTGGTCGTGGTCTGATCCCGGTCCAGCACGGCGAAGGAAAGATCTTCGACGTCCATACTGATACCGAACCCCATCACAAGCATCAGGATCACGCTGCCCGCCAGAGCCAGGGTCAGCCGAACCGGGTCGCGGCGCAGTTCGACGGACTCGCGCCGACTGTAACTGAACAGGCGGCGAAGACTGAACCCCTGCGGCTTGTCCGGGCGGGCTTTCTGATCGGCAGGCAGAACGGGATCGGCGGCAGCTCCGGTTTTCGGCTTTTGCCGTCCCTCGGGTGTCGCCTCTTCGAGGTAGCTGATGAAGGCCTCGTCCAGGGTTTGAGAATTCCGATCCGCCTTCAACGCTTCCGGTCTATCGGTTACGAGTACGCGGCCTGCATGCATGAGGGAGATGCGATCGCAGCGTTCGGCTTCGTTCATGAAGTGAGTGGAGATAAAGATCGTGACTTTGTCCCGACGAGCCAGGTCGATCATGATCTGCCAGAATGCATCGCGCGCAATGGGATCCACGCCTGAAGTCGGTTCATCCAGGATGAGCATTTCCGGTTCATGGATCATGGCCACGCCCAGGGACAGCCGTTGGCGCACGCCGAGCGGGAGCGCATCGGGAAGAGTGTCCATGACGTCCGTCAGGCCGAATCGTTGAGAGATCTCGCGGACACGGGTGGGGATTCTTTCGCCGGGCAGTCGGAATAGCCGGGCATGCAGTTCGAGATTCTGTCGGACCGTGAGTTCCGTGTAGAGCGAAAACGATTGAGACATATAACCCACGCGCCGGCGGGTATCGAGATCGCGCGGATCGACCGGACGGCCGAACAGGAACGCCTTTCCTTCACTGGCCGACAAAAGGCCGGTGAGCATTTTCATGGTCGTGGTCTTGCCGCAGCCGTTGGAACCGAGAAAGCCGAAGATTTCACCGCGACCGATGCGAAAACTCACTCGATCGACGGCAACGAAGCCGCCGAACCGCATGGTGAGGTCACGCGCCTCGATGGCGATTTCGCCGCCCGCTTTCTCTTCTCTCGGAGGAATCTCCACGGGCCGGTAGCCTTCACGTTCCTCCGGGGGCAGCAACGCGATAAAGGCCTCTTCAAGCGTATCGGCGCCGGTGCGGCCCAGTAGATCGCCGGGAGTCCCCGCGTCGGGGATCCGGCCATGAACCATGGCCATCAACCAGTCGAAATGCAAGGCCTCCTCCATATAAGCCGTGGCTACCAGTACACTCATCCCGGGGCGACCGGCACGGATCTGATCGATGAGTTCCCAGAAACGGCGCCGCGATAACGGATCGACACCGGTGGTGGGTTCGTCGAGGATCAGCAGGTCCGGGTCATGGATCAGTGCACAGCAAAGGCCGAGCTTCTGCTTCATGCCGCCGGAGAGCCTGCCGGCCTGTCTGTCCGAAAAAGGTGCCAGGTCCGTCGCCTCCAGCAGTTCGGCAATGCGCCGTTCCCGTTCGCTTCGGTCATGTCCGAACAACCGCGCGAAGAACTCGACGTTTTCGTACACCGAGAGCGTCGGGTAGAGGTTTCTGCCCAGCCCCTGGGGCATGTAGGCCACACGAGTACACATCAGCCGACGATGCCCCGCATCGGACATGTCTCCGCCAAGCACCTCGATGCGGCCGCTCTGCATCGCTCGTGCGCCCGCAATCAGGGACAGCAGGGTGGACTTGCCAACTCCATCGGGACCGATCACACCGACCATTTTTCGAGCCGGCACATCCACGCTGATTCCGTCCAGGGCCCGCGTCCTGCCATAGCGCATGGTCACACCGGACAGGCGCACGACAGGAGCGCATTCCTCCCGCCAGGCTTCCTTGTCCGGTATGGTGCCGTCAGAACGATTCCTGCTCATTGCGGCAGTTTCACCTCCAGGTGAGCCGGCCATTCGACGCTGGGATCCAGGCGCACGTAAGCCATGCCGGGCAATCCTGTTTTGACCTGCATGACATACCTCTGAAGCAGCTCGGCGGGAACTCTCGCCCTGATGCGAAACATCAGCTTTTCCCGCTCGCTTGCGGTCTCCACCGTCCTGGGTGTGAACTGGGCCACGTCGGACACAAAAGACACATGTGCCGGAAACACGTAGTGCGGAGCCACATCCACCACCAGGCGCACCTCGGAACCCATCGAGAGGCGCCCGGCCACCGCGGTGGGCATGAAGAAGGTCATGTACACATCGTTCAAATCGACGAGGTTCAGCACCCGCCCGCCTGCTCCAACCACTTCGCCGGGTTGAGCCACTCGATACTGTACGCGCCCGTCGCGGGGCGCCTTTAGGTTGCTGTCGTCGATGTCGGCCTGTATGCGCTCGCACGTAGCGATCGCAGCTTCGACCGCGGAACGAGCCCCGATCAGATCCGAACGCGCCGTGGCAATGGCCGCTTCCGCTGCCGCCACCTGCGCCTGTGCGGCAACAACGGCTGCTTCGTAACTTTGCACTCGAGCCCGGTCATCATCCGCTTCCTGCTGCGAACCGGCTCCTTCCCTCGCAAGCGCTGTCGTGCGTGCGGACCGCTTGCGGGCAGCTTCAAGCTCCGCCTGCCTCTGCACCACCACGGCCTGTGCAGCCGCTTTTTCACTCTCGCGTTGGACAAGCCTGCTTTGAGCAGTCTCTATGGCGGCTTCCGCCTGCCGCTGCTGTGCCTCGGCCTGCCGAAGCTGCGCCTGGAGCACGTCCGTATCCATTTGGGCCACGACCTGTCCGGCTGTTACGAAGTCCCCTTCGTTGGCGAGTATTGCCTTGATTCGCCCGGGTGACTTGGCTGCCACATCGATTTCGACGGCTTCGATACGGCCGTTGGCACCTGCAATGCCTCTGTGGTCCTCATCGCTTTTGAGAAGATAAAAGCCAGCCAGCGCAGCAACGGCAATGACCGCTCCAGCCCATACAGCCTTTCTCAACCATGCTTTTTTCGATTCGCTCATCCGTTTCTTCCCCACCGACGCGGATGCCGGCTCCCCCTCGACTCCACCGGCATTCATCATTCCGGGTCGCCGCCACCGCCCAGCACCGCGTAGAGCCTGACCTGGTTGGCAAGCCTGGCAAAATGGACGGCTATGAGGCCCTGCTGCGCGGCGTAGAGGGATCGCTGCGCGTCAAGAACGTTCAGATAGATGTCCGTCCCCTTCTCATATCGGACATAGGAGAGACGGTGGGCTTCCGCGGCGGCATTCACGAGGGACTGCTGTGCCTCGAACTGGTCTCCGACGGTTCCCTGCCTGGCAAGCGCGTCGGCAACGTCTCTGAACGCAGCCTGTATGGCTTTTTCGTACTCCGCCAGGGCGATCTCCCGCTCCACCTCGCTCACCTTCAGAGACGTCCACAGGGCGGGATCGAAAACAGGCAGAACGGCCTGGGGAACGAAACTCCAGGCGAACGTTCCGGATTGGAAAAGTTCGGTTAGATCCCCACTCGCGGTGCCGAGAGCCGTTGTAAGCGAAATCCTCGGAAAGAAAGCCGCCCGCACGGCACCGATATTCGCATTGGCCGCCTTGAGGCGGCTTTCGGCCTGAAGAATGTCCGGACGACGCAGAAGAACCTCGGAAGGTGTGCCGGACGACACGTCGGGAAGAGGCGCGACAATGCTCAGAACGTCGGGCAGCAGGTCGTCCGGCACGGAGGAACCCGCCAGCAGGTTGAGGGCATTGACATCCTGAGCAACCAGTTCGGTGTACCGGGCCACATCCACCCGTGCCGCGTCCACTCTCGTCTGGACCTGCCGAACGTCCAGTTCGGGCACAAGCCCGACCTCGTAGCGCCTGCGAATCAGGTTGTACGAAGCCTGTTGAGCCTCGAGGGTCGACCGGGCCAGTTCGAGGTTCTCGCGATCCGCAGCGAGAGCCAGGTAAGCAGCGGCTACTTCGGATACGAGCAATATCTGTGCACTGCGGCGTGCCTGTTCCGTGGCAAAGTATTGCTCGAGCGCGCGCCTTTCGAGGCTTCGAATACGGCCGAAGAAATCGATCTCCCAGGAAGTGATCCCAAGATTCGCACTGTACTGCTCGACGGTCAGCGAATATCCGGTGCCGGAAATCTTGGCCGGCACCCGCTCCTGGAGGCCGGCGGCGGATGCGTTCACCGTCGGCAGAAGTTCGGCGCGCTGAATGCGGTACAACGCGCGAGCCTTTTCGACATTCAAGGCAGCCACCCGCAGATCACGGTTGTTTTGAAGGGCTGTCTCGATCACTGCTTGAAGACGCTCATCCGTGAAGAACTCCCGCCACTTCAGTTCAGAGGCAAGAACATCCGGATCGGAAACGACATTTTCGTAGGCCTGACCTTCGGGCCACTCCGACGGAATCGGTGCATCGGGCCGGGTGTACCGGGGTATCAGGGTACAGCCGTCAAGAAAAGCAACTGTCGATATCAAAAGAACAAGCATCTTTCTCGTCATCTCACTGCCCCTCCGAAGGACTCACCGGCTCCGAACCGGGCTTCATTGGCTGAGCGCCCTTCTTTCTTCCGAACCATTGAACGACCATCACATAAAAGAGAGGAATGAACGGAGTCGCCAGGAAGGTGGCCGCAATCATTCCGCCCAGCACGCCGGTTCCGATCGCGGTCTGCGCTCCCGCACCCGCCCCCGTGGCCTTTGCAAGCGGGAGAACACCGAAGCCGAAAGCCAGCGACGTCATGACGATGGGACGTAGTCTGAGCTTCGACCCTTCCAGCGTAGCCTCCACAAGGCCCACTCCCTCACGAACCCGGGTCATGGCAAACTGAACGATCAAAATGGCATTTTTGGTCGTGAGGCCCAGAACGGTAAGAAGCCCTATCTTGAAGTAGACGTCATTGGGGAAGCCTCGAAGAGTGGAGGCCGCCACTCCCCCGATGACTCCCAGTGGCAGCACAAGCATGATCGAAATGGGAACGGTCCAGCTCTCGTAAAGGGCTGCCAGGCACAGAAAGATCACGATCATGGAAAAGGCGTACAGCAGCGGAGCCTGGGACTTGGCCATCCGCTCCTGGAAGGAGAGCCCGGTCCAGTCGAAGCCGACGCCTCTGGGCAGCTTCGCCGCGATCTCTTCCATGGCCTGCATCGCTTCACCCGAGCTCCTTCCTGGAGGCGGTTCACCGAGGATATTCAGTGACGGGAATGCGTTGAACCGTTCCAGCCGCGGAGACCCGTAGGTCCATCGCCCCGAGGAAATGGAGGTGAACGGAGTCATCGTCCCGGCCCCGTTGCGAACATAAAGCCGTTCGATATCGACCGGGAGCATGCGGTAGGGAGCGTCGGCCTGGACGTACACCCGTTTGACGCGCCCACCCTGAATGAAGTCGTTCACATAGGCACTGCCGAATGCGGCTGAAATCGTGTTGTGAATGGAGCTGATGGGGACTCCCAGCGTACCCGCCTTTTCCCAGTCGACGTCGATGCGGTATTCGGGCACGTCTTCCAGCCCGTTGGGGCGAACTCGAGTCAGCCTCGGATCCTTTGCGGCCATTCCCAGCAACTGGTTGCGGGCCGCCATCAATTCCAGGTGGCCCAGCCCGCCCCGGTCCTGCAACTGGAAGTCAAATCCGACGGATATACCCAGTTCGGTGACTGCCGGAGGCGCAAAAGCAAACACTCTTGCGTTGCGGATCTTCGAAAACCTGTTCATGGAACGTGCCGCCAATGCCTTGACTTTAAGGTCCGGACGGTCGCGCAGTTCCCAGTCCCTCAGCCGCACGAATGCCAGCCCGGCATTCTGACCTGCACCGGAAAATCCCCTGCCGGCAAGAGTCATACACGCCTCCACCGCCTCTTTCTCCTCCACCAGCAGATAGTCCCGGATCTCGTCCATGACCTTCTGAGTCTGCTCGATGGTCGATCCCGATGGCAGTGTCGCCTGGATGAACATCGTGCCCTGGTCCTCGTCGGGCAGATAGGCCGAAGGCATTCGTTGAAACAGGTAACCCAGGGCGACAACGATCAGGAGATAGATAAACACGTAGCGCAGTCTCTTGGCCAGTATCCGGCCCACCATCGCCTGGTACTTGTCCCTGGCCCACTCGAATGCCTGGTTGAACCGCCGGAAGAAGGAACGGAAAAGAAAGGAGCCGCCTCCCGCCCCATCATGCCCGCCGGCCTCGGGTTTCAGAAGCGATGCGCACAGAACCGGACTCAATATCAATGCCACCACCACCGACAGCAGCATGGCTGCAATGATGGTCACGGAAAACTGCCGGTAGATCACTCCGGTCGAACCGCCGAAAAACGCCATCGGTCCAAATACCGCCGCGAGTACGACCCCGATGCCGACCAGTGCGCTGGTGATTTGTCCCATGGACTTGCGGGTGGCCTCCCTGGCGGATATCCCCTCCTCGTTCATGACCCTTTCCACGTTTTCCACCACCACGATGGCGTCGTCCACCAGGAGGCCGATGGCCAGCACCATGGCAAACATTGTCAGCATGTTGATGGAATATCCCAACAATCCGAGAACAGCGAAGGTGCCCAGGATCACCACCGGGACGGCCATGGTCGGGATCAGGGTGGCCCTGAAGTTGCCGAGGAAAAGATACATTACGAGGAAGACCAGCAGAATCGCCTCAAACAGGGTCTTGACCACCTCGTTGATAGCCACCTTCACAAACGGTGTGGTGTCATAAGGATAGATCACCTTGATGCCAGGCGGGAAATACCTGGACAGCTCCTCCATCTTGGCCTTGACGGCGTCGGCGGTATCCAACGCATTGGCGCCGGATGCCTGCCGGATGGCCAGGGCTGCATTGGGTTTCCCATTGAAAAGCGCATTGATTTCGTAGCGCTCGGTGCCCAGTTCCGTGCGCCCGATATCCCGGACGCGCACGATGGAGCCGTCCGAGTTGGTGCGAAGCGGGATGTCGGCGAATTCCTCCGGAGTGCGAAGCAGGTTCTGGACGATGATCGAGGCGTTCAACCTCTGCCCTTCCACCGCCGGCACCGCTCCGAACTGACCTGCGGAAATTTCCACGTTGTACGCGCGAATCCGCTCGATCACATCGTCGATCGTCAACCGGTAATCGGTGAGTCTTTCAGGATTGAGCCAGACGCGCATGGCATACTGGGAGCCGAAGCTTTCCACTTCTCCCACACCCGGCACCCGGGCCAGCACCTTCTCGATGTTCGATTGGGCATAGTCTCTCAGGTCAATTCCGTCCATGCTTCCATCTTCCGAGATCAGGCCTACCAGCATGAGGTAGTTCCGGGTGGACTTGCTGACCTTGACACCCTGGCGCTGCACCACGTCGGGCAGGCTTGCCATGGCAAGCTGGAGTTTGTTCTGGACCTGGGACCACGCGAGATCGGGATCCGTGCCCGGCGCAAAGGTCAGCTCGATACGGCCCGCTCCGGATGCATCACTTGTGGCCGACATGTACAGAAGCTTGTCGAACCCGGTCATTTTCTGTTCAATGATCTGGACGACGCTGTTCTCAACGGTCTCGGCCGAAGCCCCCGGATAAAAGGCATCAATGGCGATGGACGGAGGGGCGATGGGAGGATACTGCGAGATCGGCAGATTATAGATCGCCAGTCCACCCGCCAGCATCATGATGATGGCGATGACCCACGCAAAAACCGGGCGATCCAGGAAGAAGTTCGATAGCATCACTGTACTCCGTCAGTTCGATTTATCGCGAGGAACTGCAGCATCCTTCGTTTCTTCGCCGCCCTTCTGGCTGTCCAGGGAAACGGCCTTCACCACACCTCCCGGCCGTACGTTCAACATCCCCTCGACGATCAGCCGGTCCCCGGCCGAAAGTCCCGATGTGACGAGCCACTTGTCACCGATAGCACGATCGAGCGTGAGAATCCGCTGCTGAACCGTTCCGCTCTCGTCCACGATCAGCGCGACAGGCTCCCCCTTCGGATTCCGGCCGATCCCCTGCTGAGGAGCGAGAATGGCCTGCTCCGCAATACCCTCCTGCACGACAGCCCGCACAAACATGCCGGGCAGGAGCAGGTGTTCCGGGTTGGGTACCACGATGCGCACCGTGTAAGAGCCTGTTGCAGGGTCCACCGAGACGTCCCGGAACTGCATAACGCCTTCCAACGGGTACGGAGTCCCGTCTTCGAGAAGTACATGCACTTTTTTTCCGTTTTCCCCGTCGGAACTGAGCCGACCGGCTTCCAGGTGTCGCTTGAGGCGCAGCAGTTCAGCCGACGACTGGGTCACATCCACATAGATAGGATCCATCTGCTGGATTGTTGCAAGAGACGCCGCTTGGTAGGCAGTCACCAAGGCTCCGTCCGTCACGCTGGATCTCCCGATGCGCCCGGAAATCGGTGCGGTGACACGAGTGTAGCCCAGATTGATCCGGGCGGCCTCGACCGCCGCCTTCCAGTACTCGATTTCGGCAAGAGCCTGAGCCACGGCGGCTGTCACATCATCGTAATCCTGCCGGCTGACCGCCCTGTCTACGAGCAGCTCCTTGTATCGCTCGGCCTTCGAACGAATCGAGGGCAGGTTGGCCTGAGCTTTGGCAAGAGATGCTTTGGCAGAGTCGTAGGCTACCTGAAAAGGAGCGGGATCGATCTGGTAAAGCAGGTCGCCGCCTTTGACATCGGATCCTTCCCGAAACCGGCGCTTCTGGATAATGCCGTTGACCTGCGGCCGGACCTCCGCGACAAGATAGGCAGAGGTGCGCCCCGGCAGTTCAGTCGTCAATTCGACCCGCTGCGGCTCGATGGTTACGATGGCCACCTCCGGGACAGGGGCCGACGCGGGTTGCTGTTGCCCATGCCCCCTGTCGCAGCCACCCAGCAGAAGAAGACTCGAAAACGTCACAAGGGCCACAAACCATGTCAGTGGCTGAAAACACTTCCTGCTGAACTGCATCGATGTCCTCCCGAATATCAATGACATGAGCTCGGTAATGAAACACCTCCAAGAAATCACGATTCGATCAGCTCCTTGAAGAAAATATTCAGAACAGCGTCCGGATCTTCCGGGTATGGGTAACTCTCGGGAGATTCGAGCCATAGAAGGTGAAGGGCGTTGACGGCACTGTCCAGAGCGACGGCCAGATAGTAAGGATCGGCGATGGCCCTGAATCGCCCTTCCCGGATGCCGCTTTCAAAGATCGCAGCGAGTCTTTCCAGTATTCCGTGATACTTGTCTCGCAGCTCCGCGTACAGGCCAGGAGTGACTGTATAGCTCACTCCCCTGCTTTCAGCCAGATACAGCCGAATGAAGGGAAGATTGTTGCGAAACATCTCGCCTTTGACTCGAACGTAATTCCGCAGCTGTTCGACCTCATCCTTCGACTGTTCCATTGCCCTCACAAAGGCATCGTGGAATTTGTGGCATTCTTCCATAAGAAGCGCCCTGTACAGGTCCTCCTTGCTCTGGAAGAACTTGTAGAGTGTTCCGATGGCAAACTCGGATTTCTCCGCGATTTCATGCATCGAGACGTTGTGGTATCCTTTCTCCGAAAAAAGTTCCAAGGCAGCGGCAAGCATCTCCTGCCGCTGCCGCAGCTTCTCTCTTTCCCGCCTGGTCAGCTTTTCCTTCTTCATTGAGGACCTCCCGTGGTATTCCATGAATATGAATTCATCTTTTAGATCATGCTTTCATCTTTTGCAACATAAATTACAGAGAAGGATGGATGTGGCCGGAAGGAATGCCTGTGAAGAGGAAGTGGCTTTCATGCGTTTCCCGGACAGCCTGGGCAAAGGTCCGGGCGGTTCGGCGTCGGGCATTGACCGATCATGGCGAGGCTGCTTTCTCTGAACAGGGCGGCAGGAAATGATGGCAGTACGGGTGTGTGGCGGCATGCAGCCCACTGGCCGGCAGCGGGGGGGGAAGGGAGAAGGGCATCACAAACAGGACGTGGTTGAAGGATTCACCAGGAGATAGGGAGTCAAAATGAGAGATCCTTATGACGCGATCTGCGCTTGGACTGGATTCCCGCCTTTTTGCGGGAATGACGTTGGAACGGGGAATGACGTTGGGATCTTCGTTACGTTGTGATGCCCAATGACGTTGTAACGCCTTCGATCTTCTCCCCATGCCAGGACTGGATCTGCCTGCGATCCTGCCGAATCGTATTCACGCAATAGGGTTCATTGTCGATGCCGCTGACAGGGGCGAACAATTTCTTTCCCCTACCATCCAGGGCAACATCCAGGACAATGTCCGGGGCAATGTTTGGGGCTCTTTCGACGGCCCGGGACAGTGAAGAAACTTAGTCCTGCCGGGGTCGGAAGTACCCGGTGCCTGCCCGGGAAGATCACGCCGCCTGCAACATGAAAATCCGCCGGGGCGGTGGTGGAGATATGATAAAAAAGATGCGGCAAAGGTTTCACGACATGTGACGGCGGCGGCCGGAAGGTCTGCGCGGCCGGGTCGGCGTATCTGTAAAAAGAGTGCAGCCGTCAAAGATCCCTGGCGATGGAGATCCGAAAGTGGGCTCCTCCCGCCGCTACATTTTCCACCCACACCCTGCCGCCGTGCTGTTCGGCGATTTCCTTCACGATGGCCAGTCCAAGACCGGTGCCCTGCACTTGTCCGGATGTGTCGGTTCGCTCGAATGCCCGGAAGATTTTCTCGGAGTCCCCCTCCCTCAATCCCCTGCCGTTATCGCTTACGGAAAAGACATGGAAATCGCCGGACTCCTCGTACCCAATCCGGATACTGCTCAACCGCTCGCCGCCATATTTCAGCGAATTGTCCACCAGGTTTCTGAACGCGCGGAGAATGGACAGGCGGTCGGCGTGGATTTCCAGCGGAATGTCGGGAGTGAAAAGGCTGATTTCACGGATGCTGAGTTGAACGGAGAACTCGTCCCGGAGCATCTGCAGGATTTCCTGGATATTTACCTTTTCGATGGCCAGGCGGGCTTCCTTGGTGGATATGTAGATGTTGATCTTTTCAACAAGGGCCGCGACGTGCTCGGACGCTCGCAGAATCTGATCGCAGTAGTCCCTCCCCTTTTCGTCGAGGACCTCTGACGCGTGTTTGCTCAATCGCCTCGTAAGCCCATAGATCCCTATCGCCGGGCTCTTCAGATCATGGGCGACCGAGTAGGCAAAAAACTTCAGCTTCTGCGAAGCTTCCTTGAGTGCCTTTTCCGCCCGCGTCCGCTCCTCGATTTCATGAGTGAGCTGGCGGTTTGCCCAGGCCAGTTCATTGGTCCGTTCCATCACCAGTTCTTCGAGGTGCCGCCGGTACGTTTCCAGTTCCCCCTCCACTCTCTTTCGTTCGGAGATGTCCCTGACGACACCGACCAGGACCTGGCGTCCCGCCGACACGAAGGTTCCCGAGGCTATTTCAACGGGAAAGATTGAACCGTCCTTCTTCCTGTGATAACGAAGAGGCGCCCTCGTTCTCCCACCGGTGGGACTATCCTGGATGGTCAACTCGGAAGGATCGGAATCGGCGGTGATGTCCTCATCATTCAATTCCAGGAATCGGCTGCGGGGATAGCCGTACAGTTGAAGGGCACTTTCGTTGGCGTCGATAAACCGGCGCGTTTCCGCATCGACGAGAGTGATCGCATCGGGCACGGTGGAAAACAATTCGCGGTACCTGCCTTCACTCTCCAGGAGCGCATTCTCGACCTCTTTGCGCTGGGAAAGGTCACGGCCGGTTACAATGAGAACCTTTTGTTTGCCGATAATGGCACGCCTGATGTTTATTTCTACCCAGAACAACCGACCGCTCCGGTCTTTCGCTCTCCACTGAAAAACCTGCAGTTCTCCGTCGGCCGCTCTCTTCAGTCTTTCGATCACTTCGCGCTGTGTATACGGAGGTTCGCCCGAACTCAGATCCTCGACGCTGAGCCTGCGGATTTCATCTGGGGAATAACCGTACATTTCGCAGGTCTTCCGGTTCACTTCGATGATGGCGCCGCTTTCCTGTTCGTGGATGAATATGGCCTCATTGACGGAATCAAAGATGGTGCGGAAACGGGCCTCACTTTCCCGCAGAGCCCGCTCCGTCTGTTTCTGTTCGGTAATGTCGGTGATCGTGCCGACATAACCCTCGATCTGGCCCAACTCGTTCACCACGGGTGAAGACTGCCCGAGCACGGATGTCACTTTACCCTGAGGGTGCTGGTACCTGTATTCCAATCGGAAAAATGGATTGTTCCCGACGCTCCCGTACCACGCATCACGAACCCGTGGCAGATCCTCCGGATGGACAGCCTTCACCCACCCATTGCCCAGCGCCTCCTCCAGAGTAATCCCCGTTATCTCGCACCACCGTTCGTTCACATAGATGATATTTCCATCGATGTCCGTTCGAAAGATACCCACGGGCGACAACCTGGCGAGGCTCTCAAAAAGCGCCTTACTCTTCACCAGGTCGCTTTCCGCACTCTTTCTGTCGGTAATATCGAGGATGACTCCCACCAGCCCAAGTGGTGTACCACCAGGGGCGGCAAAGGTCGCTTTATGGAATATTACCGCCCGCCTGCTGCCGTCAGCTGCCTGAATGTACGATTCGTATACCTGTTCGCCCGGGTTGGTGAAAAGGTGGGAATCCGCAATGCTGTAGCGACGGGCCAGTTCAACGGGCGCTATCTCGAACACGGTTTTCCCGATGATTTCGGATCTTCTCAGCCCGAGAAGTTCTTCAAATGCCCTGTTGCATCCCCGGTAGAGGCCGTCTGTTCCCTTATAAAACACGGGGCTCGGAATCGCATCGATGATTAGCTGAAGAAAGTCGGCGTGCGGCTTCGGATCGAATCGAGCATCCTCGTGAGAGTCCTTCGCACTCTCGAGCCGGCAGATCTTTTCCCTCAGAGAGTTCAGTTCTTCCAGCAGTTGTTTCTTCGTCTTGCTATCGTCTTTCATCTTTAAGCTACACCAGGTTGATGGCGCATCCGGGTCATCTCCGGGACAGGTTGTGGAAGCTCGTGCAAAACCGGACACACTGAGCGGCAGGATACATTCCTTCGTCCTTTTTCGCGAAACGAGGATGCACAGGGCTCACGTGAAGTCACTCAGATCGAACAGGCCGATAATCTGAAAAAATTATATTAATGAAAACACAGATCGCTGGAAGAGTCCAGCATCCATCTGCAAATCAGGCACTCAATAAGGCAGGATCGCAACCTGTGAGCTGGGCCGCTCACCGATGGGACAGGCAGGCCGAAAGGCCGTTTCTGAATTGCTCTGCAGCAGACCTGATGACGTATTCCAAGCATTCGAGTAAAATATATTGCAGAGAAACAGGAATGAAAAGAAGGATTTTAGCTACAAATTTCTAATATAAATGATAAAAATGTAATATTCGTATCATGGCATTTGACCCACGCTGAAGTCTTGCTGTAAAGGAGAATGCCCAATGGCTGGCAGAGGGCGATTTGGAAAATACGGAGATTTGAAGCGAAAGGAAAAGCTCAGGAAGAACCGGCTGCTGTTCTCCGTTCAGGCGAGGAGCCTTTATGGTTCCGGGAAAGCGGCCGCAGACAGGCACACGCATAAAGGAGAAAACAACAAGTAGGTTTTATGGATTCACAGGAAAACTCAGAACCAAGAAGAAAACGTGCACAGGTATTCATACGTACGATGGAAATCGATGATCTCGCCACTGTTTTTCATCTCGGCGAGAGGCTTTTCACTGCCCGGGAAGCTCCGAATCTTTACAGAACATGGGACGAATACGAAGTGATCAACCTGTTTCAGGCAGACTCGGAATACTGCCTGGTGGCCGAGTCGGACGACCGCATCGTGGGATTCGCCCTGGGCACGACAGTCACCAAGAGCCACTCCGCCTGGAAATACGGTTACCTCGTATGGCTCGGCATCGATCCCGACTTTCACGCGCAGGGAATCGCATCAAGGCTTTTTACGAGATTCCGGGACCTGATGCTCGAAGATGGAGTCCGAATGCTTTTGGTGGACACCGAGGCCGACAATCTGCCCGCTCTTCATTTTTTCAGGAAGATGGGATTCGGCCACCCCCAGGAGCACATCTACCTGGCTCTCAATCTCGATCCGCAATTGCGCCAGTACAGGGGAAAAAGATTGAACGGTCGTTCAGGTTCGAGGTACAGGGTAAACGGTGACGACTAAACCGTCGGCGGGGATCAAAGCAAGGCGCCTGCGCAAGCTTCTCCACCGGTTGGTGGACATATACAGCCCGTCAGGGAAGGAAGAGGAAATACTGCATTTTCTCTGCGGATACCTGAAACGGCACGGGCTCCCCGTAATCATGCAGCCCGTGGACACCAACCGTTACAATCTCGTGGTGAATCCCTCACCGGATGCCGCAGCGGCGGTATTCGTCGCCCATGTGGATACGGTGGTCGCCTATGACCTCGATCATCTGGGATGCGTGGAGAAGGGCGACATCATTGGAGGGCTCGGAGCCGCCGACATGAAGGGAGGCTGCGCCGCGATGATCGAAGCATGGATCTCCTTCATGGAGGCGGCTTCTTCTCCACCTCCCGTGGCCCTGGCCCTGGTGGTGGGGGAAGAGGAAGAGGGGGATGGGGCGCAGAAGCTCGTGAAAGAATACCATTTCCCATGGGCACTCATCGGAGAACCGACGGATCTTCATCCCTGTCTCGCTCACTATGGCTATATCGAAGTGCAGCTCACCGCCACGGGAAGGCGTATGCATGCATCCCTGGCCAACCAGGGGCGCAACCCCGTCGAGACGATGCTTCAGCTTCTGCTCAAGATCTCGCATTTCCTTGCCTCCGAACATCCCGAACTGGTCTACAACATCAGGGATCTATCGAGTGCCCGGGCCGGCTTTGCCGTGCCGGAGCGCTGCAACGCCTGGCTGGACATTCATCTGCCACCGACGGCTCCCCTGGGTGAAATATCCGCGGAAATTGAAGAGATTCTATACCGCGAAAAACAGCTCCATCGGAAATTCAATGCTTCTCTGCGGTTCGCCAACATCCATTCGGGATATGAACTCCCCGAGAAAGGGGACCTCGTCGACATCCTCCGGGAAATCCTGCCGCGGCACTCCAGCCCCTGGACTCCACAGGCCTTCCGCAGCCATTCCGATGCAAACCTCCTCTGGGCTCATGGAACCAAACCGATCCTGCTCGGCCCCGGAGCACTGGAAAAGGCTCATGCCCCGGACGAGTCCATTTCCTTCGACCAGGTGCTGTCCGCGTCGCGGATCTATTACGACATTATGAAGGCACTGACTGCGCGGGAACAGACAGTCGACAGCCGGAACCCGGATCGACAGTCCTTCGGCGAGAACTTTCATCCTGATTGACAGTACATTGCCCCTGAGGTTTGCGCCGCATCTTTCTTGGCTTTACCAGCGGCCCGAAGGCAGAAATATGAACCGGGCCAGACTCTTGGCCTGACCTGCCCTGGTTTCCGTTTTTGTCGAGCATCGGGGCATCCCTGCGGACGCACGGGGATGAATGCAAATTGCGGCAGCCTTTAAGGAAGAACCGTATTTTTCATTTTCCGTCCTTTATCCATTTTCCTGCATCTACCGTCGGGGGGGGGAGTCCCACCGATAGAGGCATTCTATCGTCTGCTGTCGATCCGCTTTTCTTGGATGCAGAGGCTGTCCTGTATTCGAGTCCAAACCCGAAGGTCGACGGCTATTCATTTTGCCATGGATGCGGCAAAGCATGGAAGTGCCTATATTGACGTTACTGCATTGCGATGTCGGATGCGATGAGTTGCACTATCGAGGCAGGAGCACCTTCGTCCAACACAACAGCTACAAGGGAGGGTTGAAATCTATGTCTAAGAAATGGGTCTACAGCTTCGATGAACTTGACCAGGCGGCATCCTACTGCGGCGGCGACTGGGAATGCGTCCGCGGCCTGCTCGGCGGGAAAGGAGCCAACCTCGCTGAAATGACTCGGATCGGCCTGCCTGTTCCCCCCGGTTTTACGGTAACCACCGAGGCATGCAACGCGTACCTTGCCGCCGGCATGAAATTCCCGGAGGATATGTGGGAGCAGGAACTGGAAGCCCTGGCCTCCATCGAGAAGAAAACCGGCAAGAAGTTCGGCGACCCCGCCAACCCTCTGCTGCTTTCCTGCCGCTCGGGAGCCAAGTTCTCCATGCCTGGAATGATGGATACCGTGCTCAACATCGGTCTCAATGAAGAGACTGTCGAGAGCATGATCCAAAGCACGGGTGACGCCCGTTTTGTTTTCGATTCCTACCGCCGCTTGATCCAGATGTTCGGTTCCGTAGTCATGGGTGTGCCCGACGAGCCGTTCGAGGAAGTGATCACCGAGTGCCGCAGGAGCAGGGGAGTCAAGAACGACGCCGAACTGACCGCCGATGACTGGAAGGTGGTCGGCGAACGATTCAAGGACATCTTCCGGCGTCACAACCGCATCGATTTCCCCACCGATCCGTTCGAACAGCTCCGCCTGGCCACAGAGGCCGTCTTCAAGTCCTGGAACGGCAAGCGGGCCGTCGACTATAGAAACGCGGCAAGAATTCCTCACGACCTCGGCACTGCGGTGAACATTCAAACGATGGTGTTCGGAAACATGGGAGACGACAGCGCCACGGGCGTGGCCATGACCCGCAATGCCACCACGGGAGAGAAGAAGATCGAGGGCGACTACCTGATCAACGCGCAGGGCGAAGACGTGGTGGCGGGCATCCGCACAACGGATCCGGTCGAGCACATGGCTGAAACGATGCCGGGGCCATGGAGCGAATTTGTCGAGATCACTCAGAAACTCGAAAAACACTACCGCAATATGCAGGACGTTGAATTCACCGTGGAACGGGGCAAGCTGTGGATGCTCCAGACCCGCGACGGAAAGCGCACCGCACAGGCTGCCGTACGCATTGCGGTGGAAATGGCCGAAGAGGGGCTGATCAGCCGTGACGAGGCCGTAATGCGGGTGACCCCGGAACAGGTGGACTTCTTCCTGCACCCGCAGTTCAATTCCGCATCCAAGAAGGTTGCCAGGGCGGAGGGCCGGCTGCTGGCCTCCGGATTGAACGTCTCCCCCGGTGCCGCCGTGGGCATGGTGGCTTTCGATGCGGACCTGGCTGAGAGTTGGGCGAAGAAAGAAGGGAAAAAGGTGATCATGGTGAGGCCCGAAACGAAGCCCGACGATGTCCATGGCATGCTGGCGGCCGAAGGGATTCTCACCAGCCGCGGCGGCCGGACCAGCCATGCGGCCCTCGTCGCCCGCCAGTTCGGCAAACCTGCCGTGGTCGGCGTCACCGCCCTCGATATCGATATGAACCTGCGCCTGATGAACGTGGGCGAGCAGGTGATCAATGAAGGCGATTACGTCGCTATCGACGGCTCGACGGGCGAGGTATTCCTGGGCAAGCTGGAAACCATGGTGCCCGATATCTCCGATCCCTGGTTGATGAGGCTCTTGAAATGGGCCGATTCCTTCCGGCGCTTGGGGGTGTGGGCTAATGCGGACTACCCCGACGATGCGAAGCGAGCCCGTGAATACGGCGCTGGAGGCATAGGGCTGTGCCGGACCGAGCATATGTTCTTCCAGCCTGAACGGCTGCCTCTCGTGCAGAAGATGATCATGACCAATCAGCCCGCCGAACGGCGCGAGGCGCTGGATGCCCTGCTGCCGTTTCAGCGCGAGGATTTCGTTGGCCTTTTCAGGGCGATGGACGGTCTGCCAGTGATTATCCGCCTCATCGATCCGCCTCTGCACGAGTTCCTTCCAAGCTACGAGTCTCTCATGATCAGCCTGGCGGACAATAAAATCCGCCTGCTCAACGCAAAAAATCTGCAGGAAATCGATGAATTATTGCACAAGATCGAGGACGACGAGCATGTTCTCAAGCGGGTGGAAGCTCTGCATGAGGCAAACCCCATGCTCGGCCTTCGGGGAGTGCGCCTGGGGATCATGATGTCCGACCTGACCCAGATGCAGGTGCGAGCTATATTTGAAGCCGCATGTCAATGCGTAAGGGAAGGCGTGGACGTCCATCCCGAGGTGATGATCCCTCTTACCGCCCACGTGAACGAACTCAAGGTGCAGCGCGAAGCTCTCGAAGCCGTGGCCAGGGAAGTGCTCGAAGAACACCAGGCCTCCATCGATTACAAGTTCGGCACGATGATCGAGATTCCGCGAGCCGCCCTCACCGCTGACGAAATCGCCGAACACGCCGAATTCTTTTCCTTCGGCACCAACGACCTGACTCAAACCACCTACGGCATCAGCCGGGACGATGCCGAGAAGGGCTTCCTTATCGATTATATCCAGCGGGGAATTCTGCCCGAGAACCCCTTCGAGGTCATCGACGAGCTGGGTGTGGGAAAACTCATGGGAATCGGCGTGGACCTGGGCCGGAAAACGCGCCCGGATCTCGAAGTGGGGATCTGTGGTGAACACGGTGGAGACCCGAAATCCATCGCCATCTGCCACACGTTGGGGCTCAACTACGTCAGCTGCTCTCCCTTCCGCGTTCCCATCGCCCGACTGGCGGCGGCTCAGACAGCTCTTCGAGAGCACATGAACGTAGATGAAGACCTCTAGATAGTAAAACGTCCCGGACTCAACCCGCGGGTACGCTCCGGGATCAACACATCGAATCCCTGCCTGCCGGCAAGCAAACCGGCAGCGCACGGATCGGAACTCTATTCAACACTGAAGCAAGAAGGCGCTTTCCCTGTCCGTGAAGGTTCTGCAATGCCCTTCCGGTCAGGGAGAAGCCCCTTTTTCGAACGAACTTCGTTTCGCCGCCCGACATTCGCGCTTACGGGCCAGCCGGCATTTTCTCATAAACGAGTACCTCTGTGCTTTTCCCACATCCAATGCTCTTCGCACATGCGGTGCTTTTTGCCGGAAGAATCCGCTCGCTCCAATCCCGCCGGCGTGGAAAACGTCCTGTTGAAAAGGGAATCGACAGGCGGCCGGCCGCCGCCCTCTCATCCTTCGTCGCTCAGCCGGTACATGATACCGGCGAGCAATGCAGCCCGGGGCACAAGGCTTTCCACTTCGATCCGCTCTTCGTCTCCGCACATGTCGTGGGTAAGCGGGCCCATACCGTCCAGGGTCGCCACGCCGAGCGCGCCCGTAAAACACCCGTCCGAGCCTCCGTACTCCTCGATTGGTTCGAGCTCCATTCCCATCCCGCCGGCTACCTCTTCGGCAATCTTCAGAAGAACTTCCGTACCGGGGTTCGGTTCGAGAGGCGGACGGGTAAGTTTCCCTTCGAGCTCGATGCGTATACCGGGCAGAATCGGATTACGCGCGACATCCCTCACCCGGCTTTCGATCTCGCTCATGCGTGCGAGATCCCGAACGCGGACATCTATGTCCGCCCGTGCCTCGGCAGCGGTCACCTGCCGCGATCGACCTCCCTTGACCAGGTTCACCGATACCTTCACTCCCGATACGGGATCACTCAGTGATTCCAGCGCAAGGATCTTCAGGGCAAGTTCGCTGCACGCGTTCACACCGTTTGATTCCGGATCGAGAACATGGGCGGCCCTGCCGTGGATGGTCAGGTAAAAGGAACCGAGCCCCCAGCGTCGCACGCCGATGGAACCCGGCCTGGAGGACGGTTCCATAATCAGGGCCCAGGCGCAGTTCCGGGCAATATCTTCGATGCAGGGCCGCCCGCGCACGCTTCCTGTTTCCTCGTCGCCGGTGAGGAAGATCGAGACGGGAGGCGTGCCCAGACCGAGGTCGTTCAGTACTCTCAGCGCGTGGAGCATCTGTACGATGCCTCCCTTCATGTCTCCCACCCCCGGCCCGTACGCCAGGCCGCCTTCCAGTCGAAACGGCCTTTCAGCTGCGGTGCCTTCGGGGAAAACCGTGTCCAGGTGAGCGGAAAGAAAGAGCCTTCGGCTCCCTCTTCCGGAACGTTCGGCCCGGATGTGGTTGCCGCTCTCCTTTTCATGAACAATCGAAACCTCGAATCCCAGGGCTTCGAGTTCCCTTGCCACGATGCTTCCGCACATATCGATGCCTTCTTTGCAGAAGGTCCCGCTGTCGATGTTGACCAGGCGCTCGATCAGGGCAAGCATTTCATTTCGTTTCTCCTGGAGTATCTGCAACATTCTTTCTATTTCGTTCCTTTCCATATTTGGCTCCCCGCATCGTTTGATCGTTTTTTTGCGGACCCGATCATTCACATCCCCCGTATTCGGGCATATATTCGAGAAATATATGAGGGGATGGAATGGATGTAAACTCACCCCACGGAGGACTCCGGGGAAATGTGAAGCAAAAAGCCCTTTTCTATCGGGTCAACGGCCCTGAGATAAAGGAGCATGGAGGCATTTGAACATGCAGAACGGGAAATGAAGAGGAGGTGCATGACGTGAACACATCTCGCCGGCAACGCCTGATCGAGGATCTGCAAATCGGCTGCGGCAAAGCTCGAACAGTGCGGGCTCCCCGTGGAACGCGGCTTCACTGCAAAGGATGGCAGCAGGAAGCGGCTCTCCGGATGCTGTGCAACAATCTCGATCCGGACTGCGGCGAAAAGCCCGACGAACTCATCGTATACGGCGGCACGGGTCGAGCGGTTCGGGACTGGAACTGTTTCGATGCAGTCGTTCGCTCCCTGCTTGAACTCGAAAACGATGAAACACTCCTCATCCAGTCCGGAAAACCCGTCGGAATCCTCCAGACTCATACATGGTCCCCCCGGGTTCTTCTCGCGAACTCGAACCTCGTACCCCGCTGGGCCGATTGGGAGCACTTTCACGAACTCGAGCGGAAAGGCCTCATGATGTACGGCCAGATGACGGCGGGTTCCTGGATCTACATCGGCACACAGGGCATCCTCCAGGGCACCTACGAGACCTTTGCGTCCCTTGCCCGAATGCACTTTGCCGGCACACTCCGGGGGAAGATCGTCCTGAGTGCCGGTCTTGGCGGGATGGGGGGCGCACAGCCCCTGGCCGTCACGATGAACGAGGGCGTGCTTGTCTGCGTGGAAGTGGATCGCGGCAGAATCCAGCGTCGCCAGGACACCCGCTACCTCGATACCTCCACGGACAGTATCGAACAGGCTGTGCGGATGAGCAGAAACGCTGCTGAACAGGGGCGGCCGCTGTCGATCGGACTTCTCGGCAATGCGGCGGAGGTTCTTCCGAAAATGGTTGAATTCGACTTCATTCCGGACGTCGTCACCGACCAGACAAGCGCCCATGATGAACTGAACGGTTATGTACCCATGGGAATCCCGTACGAGGAAGCTCTTCTGCTGCGAAAGTCGGATCCCGCGCTCTACATAGACATGGCGCTCGATTCCATGGCGGTTCACTGCCGTGCCATCCTCGACATGCGGGATCGGGGTTCCGCTGCATTCGACTACGGCAACAATCTGCGCGCCCAGGCTCACAGGAGAGGAGTCCACAACGCCTTCGATTATCCCGGTTTTGTCCCGGCATACATCCGGCCGCTTTTCCTTGAAGGGGAAGGCCCTTTTCGCTGGGTGGCCCTATCGGGTGATCCCGAGGATATCACGATAACGGACGGCGCTCTCATGGAAGCCTTCCCGTACAAGGACCGCATGATCCGGTGGCTCGACATGGCCCGGGAAAAGGTCGGGCATATGGGGCTGCCGGCGCGTATCTGCTGGCTCGGCTGCGGCGAACGGGAAAGAGCGGGAAGAATCTTCAACGATCTTGTGCGAAAAGGCAGGGTCAAGGCTCCCCTTGTCATCGGCAGGGATCACCTGGACTGCGGTTCCGTGGCATCTCCCCACAGGGAGACGGAAGGGATGAAGGACGGGTCGGATATCGTCGCCGACTGGGCTGTATTGAACGCCATGGTCAACGTGGCCTCAGGGGCAAGCTGGGTCGCTTTCCACGACGGGGGCGGTGTGGGGATCGGCTATGCGCTGCACGCGGGGCAAGTCACGGTGGTCGATGGAACGGATGAAGGGGAACGTCGAGCCTCGACGGTCCTTCGCAATGATCCTGCAACGGGCATCCTTCGACATGCGGACGCCGGCTATGATCGGGCCGTGGAAGTGGCCGGCGAACGCGGAATCAAGATTCCGATGATCAACATGTTCCAGGATCCGCCCTCGAAGCAACCCGCAGTTGGTGGAAAGACCCGATCATGAACAGGAAACTCTTCAGTAACGCCCGCATCTTTACCCCGGTCGACAGAGGAACCCCTCTTTCCGGAAAGGATCAGGGAAAGGTCGTCTGCCTGCCGAAAGGCGCCATCTACTGCCGGTGCGGGGTGATCGAAGACATCGGCGAGGAACGGGAACTCCTGGCCAGGCTTTCCCCAAGCCAGGTCGATGTGGAGATCGACTGCGGCGGACGATGTGTCATCCCCGGCTTCGTCGACCCGCACACACATATGTGCTTTGCAAAAAGGAGAGAAGAGGAATTCAACCTGAGGCTCGACGGGGTCGAATACCTCGAAATTCTTCGCCGGGGCGGCGGCATTCTCTCTTCGGTTCGTGCGGTGAGAGCTTCCTCGGAAGACGAACTCCACTCGATGACAAAACAGCTTGCCCTGTCTGCACTCCGTTTCGGAACGACCACAGTCGAAATCAAGAGCGGCTATGGGCTGGATGTCGAGTCGGAACTGAAGATGCTGCGGGTGATCCGGCGAATCGGCCGGGAGACTCCGCTGGACGTCGTCGCCACCTTTCTTGGCGCTCACGTCGTACCCGAGGAATTCTCGACAACGCCGGACGACTACGTGAATCGGGTCATCCGGGAGATGATCCCGGCTGTTGCAGCCCAGGGGATCGCCCGGTTTTGTGATGTATTTTGCGAAAAGGGAATTTTTACGGTGGATCAGAGCCGAAGAATCCTGGAAACCGCCCGCTCCGCCGGCCTCGCTCCAAAAATCCATGCAGATGAAGTCCACGACCTTGGAGGATCGGCGTTGGCGGCCGAGTTGAAGGCGGTGTCCGCGGAACATCTCCTCCGCGCCAGCGATGCGAACATTCGTGCCATGGCACGGGCGGGCGTCGTGGGAGTGCTTCTTCCTGCGACAGCCTACAGCCTGAAAAAGGCTTATGCGCCCGCCCGCAGGATGATCGAATCCGGTCTGCCCGTCGCCATCGCAACCGACTGCAATCCGGGCACAAGCTACACCGAATCCATGCCTTTCGTGTTCGGTCTTTCCGTTCTCCAGATGCACCTTTCGGTATCCGAAGCCCTTGTTGCGTCGACAATCAACGCCGCACACGCCATCGGGATGTCCGAGTACGCCGGGAGCCTCGATGTCGGCAAGAAGGCGGACCTGCTTCTTCTCGACGGAGACAGCCCGGCCATCCTGGCGTATCATGCAGGCGTATCTCCGGTCGTGCAGGTCTACAAACAGGCGGAACCTGTGTATGAAACTTAAAAACAGGCCTTGCGAACTGACGGCCTTGTCCCGGCCTGGATCCAGGTTCTGCGGCATACGGGAGAGGATCGGTCGATGAAAGAAATCATACTTGGCATGGACGGCATGACCCTGGAAGACCTGGCGGCCATTGCGAGGGAAGGCGCCGCGGTTCGCCTTTCGACGGAATCGGAACTCAGCATCACCAAGTCACGCAGGCTGGTGGAGAGATGGCTCCGTGAGGGGAGAATCCTTTATGGTGTGACGACCGGGTTCGGAGCTCTCAGCAATGTCGTCATCCCTCCACGGGACGCCGAGCTCCTGCAGAAGAACGTGCTTATGAGCCATGCGGCGGGCGTAGGAGATCCCCTTGCCGAGGAGATCGTTCGTGCTATGATGGCTCTTCGCGCAAAAGACCTGGCAAGGGGGCATTCGGGTATACGCCTCCAGACGGTCGAGCGGCTTCTGGACCTGCTCAACCTTGGCATTCTGCCGGTTGTACCCGAAAAGGGGTCCGTGGGTGCGAGCGGAGACCTCGCCCCCCTGGCCCACATGTCCCTGGTTCTGATCGGCCTCGGGGAAGCCTTCCACCGGGGAAAAAGAATGTCCGGAGCCGATGCGCTCGCCCAATGCGGCCTTCAACCGCTGGAACTGGAAGCCGCGGAGGGGCTTGCCCTCGTCAACGGCACACAGATGACTGCCGCCGTGGGGGGCCTCGCCGTTCATGACGCCGAGCGGCTTTCCTCGACAGCCGACCTTGCCGCGGCCATGAGCCTCGAAGTGCTCCTGGGCAGCCGAACCGAGTTCGATCCGCGGATTCACCAGGTGAGGCCTCATCCCGGGCAGGCATTCACGGCCGACAACCTGCGCCGCATCACACAGGGCAGTGAAATCATTTCCTATCACAAAGACTGTGGAAGCATCCAGGATGCCTATACTCTCCGATGCTCGCCCCAGGTGCATGGAGCCACCCGGGATGCCATTGCCTATGCGCGCCGGGTCCTCGAAACGGAGATGAATTCTTCGACGAACAACCCCCTGATCTTCGCCGATTCCGAGGAACTGCTGCTGGGAGGCAATTTCCACGGTCAACCCGTCGGGCTTGCGCTGGACTTTCTATGCATGGCGGTGGCTGAACTGGCCAACATATCCGAAAGACGCATCGAACGGCTGGTCAATCCTCAACTGAGCGGACTTCCGGCGTTTCTGGTGAAGGAAGGAGGACTCCATTCGGGCTTCATGATCGCCCAGTACACGGCGGCGGCACTCGTCTCGGAAAACAAGATCCTCTCGCACCCCGCCTGCGTGGATTCCATTCCCACGTCGGCCAACAAGGAAGACCACGTGCCCATGAGTCCCATTTCAGCCCGCAAGGCAAGGGAAATCGTACAAAACGCGGAACACGTCATCGCGATCGAACTCCTCTGCGGCGCTCAAGGGCTCGACCTGTTCACCAATCTCAAGCCGGGCGAAGGAACCCTCGCCGCCTACAGGGTTATTCGCAGCGCGGTTCCACACCTCGAAAAGGACCGGGTGCTCTCGCGGGATATCGATGCCATGGTAGGCCTGATCAGGGAAGGAATTCTGCTGCACGAGGTTGAACAAGTCATAGGAGAGTTGCACTGACCTCATGCAGGCAGGGGCAAACCCCTGCAGCTGCAGCGCGTCAGACCGCGCAGGAGAGCCAGGGTCTCGTTGCCGCCGCATCCACGTTCCTCCCCGGTTTGCTACATACGCGAACACGAAGGTTGCCATTGGCAACGCATAGAATCCAGGATGCGCCGGCACCGGTCGAAGACGGGAGGGTGCCGCCACGGGCATGCGCCCTATTCGGCCCTGCCGTGAGTCCTTTCGCTGAAGATGTAGATGCCATCCTTGAAAGCGTCTTGGAATTTTTCACAGACTTCCACGACGGCATCCTCTATTTCGGGTGAGTAACTGATACGGATGAGCAGGGAGTAGCTGTCCGTCAGCACATCGGGGTCCGGGTGCCGCCTGACCTGGAGCATCTGCGGCCCGGGGTGATAGGAAACCAGCCATTTGAATACCTGCTTCACATACCCGAGCGGCGACGAAGAACGGTTGTTTTCAACATGATACAGGGAATAATCCGCAAAATGCATGGCTTCCTTCCCGTCCACGTAGACCTTGAACCGCCCCCCTCCCTTTTCCAGCCTGCACCGGACCAGGGGTTCCAGCCTGCCCATCAACTCCTTGATGAAAGGGTCGAGCGGGTCTTGTCTGTCCCAGACGGTTAGCTTCACGGACTGCCCTTCCATAGATCCCCTCTTCCAACGGTTAACGCTCCGACTCCGCTTCCCTGGAATACCTGCGCGCCTGCCTGAGTTCCACTCTGCACGGATCCAGTCTATTCCAACTGGGAAAAGGATTCCAGCCAAAAAGTGGTCTGCTGAACGAACCGCGGCTCCAGGGCTTCGGGTCTTTTCATTCCATGGATTGCAATTGTTTCGAAAACTCTGGTAAGAGTATTCGCAGGTGTTCGGACCACTGCTTGTTCCGGCACCTGAAGGGTCAAGAAAAGTGCACCGCCTTCCATGGGATAAACGGCAAAAAGAAACGAATCATGGAGAAAATTTTCCGGAATTTCCTTCTTCTCGGCTGCCTGATCGCGGTTTCGAACTGCGTGTCGAGTCCTGAAGTGATCAGGGATATCCGGGTACTGCCGCAGAGTCATCGCCATTACCTGGATGCAGAATCGGCGGACCACCCCCTGTTGACTCCGGAAGAACATCGGTGCGCGGTGGAAAGGTTTCAGGCAGCCTGTTTTTCGCCCTGGCACCGGGACGCTCCCGTCCATCCGAAGGAAGAGCTGGCGCTCCCATTCCTTAAAACGGCATTGAATCCCGGTTATGGCGAAAACAAAAGGAGGCATTCCAGGGAATGGGTGGAATCCCTGGAACACAATGCCTGTCTCGAAGACTATCCCAACAGGGTGTTCAGAGCCATAACCGTGGACAATGCAGATCTGAGAGTCCTGCCGACCCACAGGCCCCATTTCACCAGTCCAGGCGGCCCGGGCACCGGCTTCCCTTTCGATCATCTTCAGAATTCCTCGATTCATGTGCACACTCCCGTGCTCGTCACCCACGCATCCCGGGATAAATCCTGGCTCTTCGTTGAATCCCACACGGGTGCCGGATGGATCGCCGCAAGGGATATCGCGGCGGTCGATCCGATTTTCATCAGCTGCTGGCAGGATCATCCTCTGCTGGCCGTCCTGAAGGATGAAACTCCCATTTATGATGAAGCGGGCGTGTTTCTCTTCATGGCGGACACCGGTGCCTTCTTTCCCCTGGTCGATGAAGATCGCGAACGATACTGCATCCTTGCCGCGACACCCGACGAAGACCGGAGCGCACGGATTCGCCGCGCATGGGTGGATTCAGCCGCCGTCCGGCCCCTGCCCCTGCCTCCGACTCAAGCCGACGTCGCTTCCCTGGCCGATGAACTTCTGAACAAACCCTACGGCTGGGGAGGCCTGTACCGCAACAGGGACTGTTCATCCACTTTGAAGGACCTTTTTACCCCTTTCGGCATATGGCTCCCAAGACACTCCTCGCACCAGGCAACCGAATCCGGGTTCTATATCGATCTCACCCCCCTGTCCTCCGAAAGCAAGAAACAAACGATCCTCGAAGAGGGAATCCCCTTCTTCACTCTGCTCTGGCTGCAAGGACACATCATGTTGTACGTGGGGAAACAGGATGGAGAACCCATCGTCTTTCACAACATGTGGGGAATCAGAACGCGGAACATTCTCGGCCGGGAAGGCAGGAAGATCGTGGGGCACGCGGCCCTGACCACGCTTCGCCCGGGAACGGACCTGCCCGACGTGGATCGCCCGGCCGCCAACCTTCTCACACGCATCAAAGGAATGACCCTGCTTGTCGACCCTGGCGGCACCGTCACGACAAGCCTGCCGGCACCTGCATCTCCTTTCGCGGAAGATCTTTTCGGCCCGCCGGACAGGAACGATCCGTAAAAAAATCCTGCTCGAAGCTATACGATCCCGTTCCGTCAGCTTGTCCATGAAGACGAATCTCAAGACACTCCCCGCTTTCCCGCTCCGCACGAATAACGCATATCGCCATTGCTGCCCCCGCAGTCCAACCGACTTTTCCGTTTACAGCAGTGTGCGATCTGGATGCTTGAAGATCGAGGAGAAGAAAGAAACTCCGGCATACGACGAGGAAGAAGAGGAACTCGACGGAGGCCTCCCGGCTGAACTTGAAGGACTTCCAGCGGAAATGTCCGTGGAAACGAACGATGAAACTTTCACGAACCTTCCCGCCGAAACGTCTGCTTCCGTGAATGAAAACTCCGGGCCGCAATGATCCGCACCGCAGGTCGATATGGTTCGAGGATCTTGAGGGAGCAGGCTAGAAGAGCCCGAGCTGCCGGCCCGCTCGAAACGAAAACCCCAGGTGTTCGTAGGCCAGGCGAGTGGCAAGGCGCCCACGAGGCGTTTTGTTCAGAAAACCCTCCTGGATGAGATAGGGTTCATAGACATCTTCGATGGTATCCTTTTCCTCGGATACGGCTGCCGCCAGGGTTTCGATGCCTACGGGCCCCCCGTCGTACTTTTCGATAATAGTGGAAAGGATCTTGCGATCCATGGCGTCGAATCCCCTTTCGTCGACATCGAGCATCTTGAGGGCCTGGTCGGCGACATCCCGCGTCACTTTTCCGTCCGCCCGGACCTCGGCGAAGTCACGCACCCTGCGAAGCAGGCGATTGGCGATGCGCGGCGTACCTCTTGATCGACGGGCGATTTCGAGAGCTCCGTGCGGGTCCACTGGAATTCCCAGTATCGCCGCAGATCGAGACACGATGAGGCTGAGTTCGTCCACCTTGTAGAATTCGAGCCTGAGAGTGACTCCAAACCTGTCACGAAGCGGCGGCGAAAGCAGGCCCGCCCGCGTGGTGGCTCCAACCAGGGTAAATGCGGGCAGGTCAAGCTTGATCGTCCTGGCGGATGGTCCCTGGCCGATGATGATATCCAACTGGAAGTCTTCCATGGCCGGGTAGAGGATCTCCTCCACCACATGGTTCAGCCGGTGGATTTCATCGATGAAGAGCACATCTCCCGCCTCGAGGTTGGTCAGGATGGCGGCAAGATCCCCGGGCCGCTCGATCACCGGCCCTGAAGTGCTCCTCATGCTCACTCCCATCTCGTTGCTGATCACCGCGGCAAGAGACGTCTTTCCCAGGCCCGGGCATCCGTGGAAAAGCACATGGTCGAGCGGTTCGCCACGCTGCCTGGCCGCCTCGATGAAAACGGCCAGGTTCTCCTTCACCGTCTGCTGCCCGATGTACTCATCGAGGCGCCTCGGCCTCAGGCTGTTTTCGACAGGCAGGTCGTCATCATGAGGTCTGGATTCGATCACCCGGTCCACCCTGTCCATGACACCCTCTCAACGCTCGTCTTTGCTCCAGATGCCGCCCGGCCCACCCACGGGCATTCTGCCGGCGTCCCCGCGCGCCCCATCCATGCCATCATAAGGCATTCTATCTCCATTACGAGAAATCACGCACATCTTTTTACGCCAGCTGCCTGAGGGCTTCCTTGAGGAGCTTTTCCACGGGGTGTCCTTCCCCCAGCGACTGGACCACCCGGGTCAGGGCCTTTTGAGCCTCCGAAGGCCGGTAGCCGAGGTTGATCAGGGCGGAAAAGGCGTCTGAATAGCCCTCATCCACACAGACCACGGAAGGTTCGATGTCGACGTCCTTCTGGATCTTCAACCTGTCTCGAAGTTCCAGCAGGATACGTTCGGCTATCTTCTTGCCGATTCCCGGAATGTTGCGCAGGCGCGACAGGTCGTTGTGGCCCACAACCCGCCTCAGTTCATCGGGGCTGATACCCGAGAGGATGTTCACCGCCAGCCGCGGTCCTACTCCGTTGACCGTCACGAGGTACAGGAACATCTCCCTTTCCGATGCGGTTCGGAAACCGAAGAGCTGAATGGCATCGTCTCGAACATGAGTGTGAATATGCAGGGACACGGTCTGCCCGGGCGGAGGCAGGTCGTAGAATGTGCTCAGAGGAACCTGCACCACATAGCCTACACCGTGGACATCCACGACGATGTGGTCGGGAGCCTTATGCCTGAGCTTTCCTTCCAGGTGACCGATCATGACCTTTGACCCGGTTCCCAGCGGAGTTTTGAAGATCGCGTATTGAGATGGCAGACGGCGACTGCGAGAGCGTCGGCGGCATTGGGATCGATGGAGCCGCGCAGTCCGAAAAGGTACCGAATCATCTCCATAACCTGGTTCTTTCCCGCCTTGCCGTATCCTACAACGGCCTGTTTGATCTGGAGGGCGCTGTACTCGTACACGACGAGCCCCGAATTGACTCCGGCGAGTATGGCGGCTCCCCGCGCCTGGCCCAGCCTCAGAGCGCTCTTTACGTTCTTGGCAAAAAACACGTCCTCTACCGCCATACATTCGGGCCGGTTATCACCGATGATGGTCATGAGCTGCCCGTAGATGATCTTCAGGCGGTCAGGGAAGAGCAGACCCGGGGAGATTCTGAGGGCTCCATTGGCCACGTGGCGAAGATGAGTCCCGTCGCCTTCCACAATCCCATACCCCGTACAGCGCGAACCGGGGTCAATCCCGATGGCACGGATCATAAGCATCCAGGTTGTAAAGCGAATTCACGCAACTCTCACGCGCTCGCATCGAGTATTTCGTCCGGGATATCAAAATTGGCATAGGCATGCTGGACATCGTCGGAATCCTCGAGGGCGTCCATCAGCTTGAGCAACTGCTGGGCCACCTTTTCATCCGAGATGGGAACAGTGGTCTGGGGCACCATGGTGATCTCGGCCAGTTCGTAGGAGAAGCCCTTTTCGTCAAAGACGTTCTTGACCGCCGCGAAATCCTCGATGGCCGTCGTCACCTCGAACTGATCGCCCTGGTCCTTCACGTCCTCCGCTCCAGCCTCCAGAGCCGCTTCCATCAGTTCTTCCTCGGACACCGCGTCCTTATTGAATACAATGCTGCCCTTCTTGCTGAACATCCAGGCGACGCACCCCGCCTCCCCCAGGCTCCCCCCGTTCTTGCTGAAGATATGGCGGATATCGCTGGCGGCGCGGTTCCGGTTGTCCGTCATTACATCCACCAGTATGGCCACTCCACCAGGGCCGTACCCCTCGTAATTGATCTCCTCGTAATTCGCCCCTTCCAGTTCTCCGACACCCTTCTTGATCGCCCGTTCGATGTTGTCCTTGGGCATGTTTTCGGCCTTGGCCGCCAGTATGGCCGCTCGAAGCCGCGGATTGCTGTCAGGGCTCCCCCCGCCCATCCGGGCGGATACCATGATCTCCTTGATGAGCTTGGTAAAGATCTTGCCGCGCTTGGCGTCGGCGGCTCCTTTCTTGTGGCGGATGGTACTCCACTTCGAATGACCCGACATGAAACGTCCTCCTAAACCTCGTGAGATTTCCTAAAACGCATGGCAAGGATGTAGACTTCCTTGCTCTGTTTTCTCGTAGCATCCGGCTTGATCACCTTCACCCATTCCGACCGCTTTTTGACTTCGAGAAGAAGTCCGTGGAATTCGGGCCCTTGAAAGATCTTGGCCAGAAAATGACCTCCGGGCTTCAACACAGCCCCTGCGATTTCAAGGGCCCTTTCAAAGAGCAGGGCGGACCGGGCGCTGTCCGCCACACGGATCCCGGATGTAGAAGGAGCCATATCACTCAGCACAACGTCGAAAGGGCCGTAAAGCTCCAGAAGCTTAGCCTCGAAAGCAGGTTCGAATATATCCTTTTCGAGGACAACCGTATTGGCGGGAAATGGATGTTGGATTTTCTTTATGTCCACTCCTACCAGGAACCCCTTCGGGCCGACGATGGACGAGGTCAGCTGCATCCACGAACCCGGTGCGGCACCCAGGTCGAGGACCCGGTCCCCGGGACGCACAAGCCTGTATTTTTCCTGGATCTGCCGCAGCTTATAGACGGCCCTCGCAAGATACTGTTCCTTCTTGGCCCGGTGGAAAAAATGATCCTTCACTACATAAGACATGGCATAACCGCCTTCAAGGACTTCTATTTTATGGGAAATTTTTGTATAGCATAAACAATTGCGGCTTGTAAACAAAGCCCTTGCTCCGGTATCGATACTCCACGCACGACCCGCCTTGCCGCCGTAATTCATTCTTTAATTTCATTGCGCTTTCAGGTAGGCTGAACTGGAATGCAATCGGATAGATCCATGTTCCGGGAGGAAATAACTCATGGAAAAGACAATCAGGGGCAAAAAAATTGTGCTGATCCAGGGAGATCTGACCGAACTGGCCGTTGATGCCATCGTCAATGCAGCCAATGCTCAACTTGTACTCGGGGGCGGTGTAGCTGGAGCCATCCGAAGCAAGGGGGGACCGACCATTCAGGAGGAATGCGACCGGATCGGGGGGACGAGTGTCGGGCAGGCGGTGATCACCGGGGCAGGCAACCTCAAGGCATCCCACGTGATCCACGCGGTCGGCCCGCGGTATGGAGAGGGCGACGAAGATGAGAAGCTGCGCAACGCCACCCTGAACAGCCTCAGGACGGCCACGTCAAACGGGCTCAAATCCATCGCCTTCCCGGCGATCAGCACGGGCATCTTCGGCTTTCCCAAGGACAGGTGTGCTGCAATCATGCTGGACACCGTCACTCGATACCTGGAAAACGAGGAAACAAGCCTCAGCGAGGTGATCTTCTGCCTGTGGTCCCGCGAGGACCTCGACATCTTCTCGCGGATGCTCTAAAACCTGTTCCATGCGCTGTTTTCATCCGCAATTCTCACTTCCACATATCCATCTCACACTGACCAGATGATCCGCTTTTCGGAGGGCCGGTCCCTGCGAATGGCGGGCAGGAGGAGACTGGAACTTTACGAGAGATGGAACGGACTGCAAATGCAGAGCGACTTTTTTAGACAGGATCAGCCTTCACGAAAGCACACCGCCCTGAGAATTGCCGCAGGTTATGCCATGGCGGGTGCGGTGTGGATTGTCTTTTCCGATCTTCTGGTCGCCAGGTTCTTCGGTGACTCCAAAACCTTCTTCCTGCTCCAGACCGCAAAGGGCTGGTTCTTCATTACCGCCACCGCCTTGCTTCTCTACGTGATCATTCACCGCAGCGTCCGCTCCCTGCAACGTTCGGAAAAAGCCCTGATGGAGAGCCGCCAGAGTCTTTCGAACCTCCTGGGCAACCTGCCCGGGATGGCTTACGAGAGTCGCAGCGATGAAGAGCGGACTTTGAGATTCGTCAGCGCAGGCTGCTACGAACTGACGGGATACCTCCCCTCCGACCTGTTCCAAAAAAGGCTCGACGATCTCACCCATCCGGCGGACCTGGAACGGGTGCACAACGAGATTCATGCCGCCCTCCAGGAGATGCGGACTTTCCGCCTGACCTATCGCATCGTCTCGGCGACGGGTGATGAAAAATGGGTCTGGGAGCAGGGCTTCGGAGTGTATTCACCTTTGGGGGAACTCATCGCCATTGAAGGATTTGTGACCGACATTACCGAACGCAAGCGCGCCGAGGAAGCGCTCCGTGAATCCGAAGAAAGATACAGGGCCCTGGTGGAGGGGATCTCCCACGCCATCCTCATGGTCGACAAGGACAGAAACATCATGTCTGTAAACCAGGCTTTCGTGGATCTGTTCGGCTACGAAAAGGAGGAACTCAAAGGGAAATCCGTCAGGATCGTTCATCCCTCGGAAGATAGCTTCATGGAATTCGGGCGCCGAGCCTACCCGGTGCTGAAAAACATGGGGCCGCTTCGAACCGAATGGCAACTCATGCACAAAGACGGCACGATTTTTCCCATTGAAGGCACCTATTCGGCCGTCAAAGGCCGGGACGGCTCCATTCAAGGGTACGTGGGCGTCATCAGGGACATTACGGACAGAAAGAAGGCGGAAGCCGAACTGCAAAGGTATCGCGATCAACTCGAAGAAATGGTCATGGAGCGCACACGGGACCTGGAAATCGCTCAAAAGGCCCTGGTCCAGAGGGAGAAACTCAAGACGCTGGGAGCCATCTCCGCGGAGGTCGCCCACGAAATCCGCAACCCGCTGGTTTCCATCGGAGGGTTCGCCAGGCGCCTGCAGAAGAGATATCCCGATTCGAAGGAGGCGGCCATTATCTTGAAGGAATGTCACCGCCTCGAAATCATGCTCGACAGGATCAAGAACTATCTGAAGCCCATCGAGATCAAACCGCGAGAATGCCCCGTGAACCGGGTCGTCGCTGAATGCGTGGACCTCCTTTCCCCGGAACTCGACCGGGAACAGGTGACCCTGCAGCTGGAACTCGAACAGAACCTTTCCGACGCCTTCGTCGATCCCGATATCCTCATCCAGGTTTTCGTCGACGTCATCCGGAGCTCCGTCCGGATCATGGGCACAAACAGGCGCCTCGTCATCAGAACCTACTCGGGCAACCAGAACATCTTCGTCGAATTCAAAAGTCCGGCGATGGAAAAGAAGATCAAGGACCCGGAACTCCTGCTGCTGCCCTTCGAAGAAGGCGAGCAGGGTATCGGAGTATCCTTCAGCTACAAGCTCCTCAAAGGCATGGGAGGAGTCTTAACGCTCTCCCAGTACAAGGAATACCTGGTATTTACCATCAGTTTGCTGAAGTCCGACTCCCTGGAAGCAGAGAAAGAGAAAAACGCCGGGGAATTCGCTTAACGACCCCATCGAGACGCGTTCGCACAGGCACGCTTCCCTCAAAACACAAAGACGGTCTTGAAGTCCCCTTCCTGGAGCCTGAGTCTTGCGGCGAATTCCCTCCCCTTCTTGGAAATGAAGCCGTGTATCACTTCCGTCTCCCCCTTGTCCAGGAGATCCCTCACGGCTCCCTCGGGAATCTCTCTTCCTGCAATGACCTTCCATATCACAAATCGGCAGCCTCCATTCTGCTCCCGCCAGTTGCTGCATCCGTATCCCCTGCTTCCCTCGACCACCTCCCCTCCGCACCGGGGGCACCTGCCCAGCTCCGACGAACTCGAAGGCCCTTCTCCGGGATCCCCTTCAGTCTTTTCACGAAAGATGAACCGCGTGCTCCAGTTCCCATCCTGTTCTTTCCGGTCGAGTCTGAGTGAAGCGGTGAATTCCTTCCCCTCCTTCGACCGGAATGTCAGCGCCGGGGTCGTTTCCCCCGCCAGGAGAGTCTTCACAGTTGCGGAATCAAGTGTGCGCCCCGCGATCTGCCTCCAGATCACAAAGCGGCAGCCTCCATTCTCCTCCTTCCAGTTGGAACAGCCGTAGCCCTTTTTCCCTTCGATGATCTCGCCTCCGCACGCCGGACACTTCCCGAAAACGACCATGGACGACTCCTTCTTCATCATTTTGAATTCCTCCACTGCAGACTGCACAAAAACCCGGATCCCCGTGATGAACGCTTCCGCGTCCCCGGAACCCCGGGCAATCTTTTCGAGTTCCATTTCCCAGCGAGCCGTCTCTTCGGGCATGGTCACCGCGTTCGCCAACTCGAATCGCCTCAGATGTTCGATCAGGAAACAACCCTTTTCCGTCGCCACCAGCTTTTTCCTTTCACGGGCGATATACTTCCTGGCAATCAGCGTTTCGATGATCTGCGCCCTGGTAGCCTGGGTGCCGAGTCCCACCTCCCCCTTGAATATCTTCTGGAGCTCCTCTTCCGTCACATACCTGGAAGGGTTCGTCATGTCCTTGAGCAGCAGCGCCTCGGTATACTCGGGTGGAGGCTGGGTCAGCCTGTCTTCGATCCTGCATTCTTCAGCCTTTGCAGGATCGTTCTGTTCCAGAGGCGGCAGATTGACTTCTTCAGAATCCTCATCGCCGTCCTCTCCGAGGAACTCCTTCAGGCCGTAGATGCCCCTCCATCCCGGCAGGATCGGCCGGCTTCCCCTGGTCCTGAAGGTCTCTTCCTTCACTTCTGTCACGATTTCCGTACTTTCAAACTCGTAGTCCGGATGAAAAGCAGCGGCAAAACGTTTGAGTACCCGTTCGTAGATGCGCTTTTCGTCGGAAGTGGCCTTTTGAGGCAGGGGGGCGAGCGGAATGAGTGCATGGTGGTCGGTGAGGCCGGCGTCGTTGAAAACACGCCTGTTGGCAGTACTGATCCTCTTTCGGTCCAGCCCGCTGAAGAGATCCGGGTAGGAGGACGACAGTCTGTCAACGATCCTGGCGGCCAGGTCGACGTTACTGGACCCGAGCACCCTCGAGTCTGTCCGCGGATAGGATAGACACTTGCGATCGTCATAAAGGGTTTGAGCGACATCGAGAGTCTGTTGAGCGGAGAGGCCGAACTTTGAATTGGCGTCCCGCTGGAGGTCGGTGAGTGAATAGAGCGGAGGCGGCGGAACCTTTTTCCTGCTGCGCCTGATGGAACGAATCCTCCCTTCATTCCCTGTAGCCAGAAGGGCGATCCGATCCGCTTCTTCCCTTGTGTGCAGCCGGTTTTCATCCTTTTTGAACCTGGTCCCCCACCAGGTGCCTTTGTCGTTCTCGAACCTGACCTTCAGCACCCAGTAAGGCTCGGGCTTGAACCGCTCCCTTTCCTTTTTTCGGTCCACAATGAGTGCCAGCACCGCCGTTTGTACACGCCCCACCGAAAAGGTTTCGCGGCAGGTGCCCAAGCTGAGAGTCGCCGCCCTGGAGAGGTTCATTCCCACAAACCAGTCGGCCGACTGCCTGATCCGGCCCGCCAGCCAGAGTCGGTCGAAGTTCGATGCGGGTTCGAGTTTCTTCATGGTCTCCCTGACCACCTGTGGAGTAAGCGCCTGCGACGTCCAGAACCGGTAAACCTCCGGCCGGGACCCCTCGGCCCTCTCCTCGACGGTTCCGAGAATCGTCCGCGCAATAACCTCCCCTTCCCGGCCCGCGTCCGTCGCGATCACCACTCTGCCGACATCCCTGCGCCCGACCTGCTTCCGAATGACGGACAGCTGCTTTTTCCCTTTCTCAATCGGCCGGTATTTCAATTCGTCGGGAAGGATCGGCAGGGCGGACAGGCTCCACCTGCGCCATTTCGCATGGTAATCCCCCGGCTCGGCAAGCTCCACGAGATGCCCCACCGCCCACGTGATCACCACATCCTCTCCTTCGATATAGCCGTCTCCTCTGTTTCGGACGCCCAGCGCACGAGCGAAGTCTTTGGCCACTGAAGGTTTTTCGGTCAGTATGAGTGTGATCAAAAGATGTGCCTCTCTTTCGTCCTTCCCATCCGGGCATTTTTCGTCAAGAAGAACGGAACCGCCATCATTCGGTCCGCACGGGCTTTAGCCGGCGACACGGGACAGCCGAAACCGCTCCCGAACACAGCCCCCCACCTGCCCGTCGTTTTCCGCACAAAAGAGTTCATCCTGCAAAAGGTTCCTTCGTGAACGAGCAACTCCGGTGCTTTTCACGCCTCCGGAGTCTTTCACGCCTCCGGTGTCCTTCACGCAACGGATCGATGGCATCCCAACGTCATTCGACACCTTTACGCGACAACTGTCCGGGTACGCCTCATATGAGAAAATGCCGGAAGAACCACAAAAAAACGGTCGCGTCGAGCATGACTGTTACCGGAAAGAAAGGAAAACGTGCACCGACTCGCGCGTGTTTATATCATAGTGAAGTCTTGGCAGGATAGAATAGTGGTATTTTGTTATGATGGGAACATGGGCCATCTCGGCAATGGGTCGATGCACCCCGAACGGGACGGAACCACCTTTCTGAACGGGCTCCACCGCCGCTGAACCAGGGAATTGTGTCCGGCGGATTCAATGCCGGAGAAGAGACAGCCGTTATGATGTCTGCACCGAAAGACGCACCGGCGATCGAAGCAACAGGACTGACCCGCATCTATCATCTTGGAGCCTCCGACGTTGTCGGCCTGGATCATGTGGACATCCAGGTTCCTGCCGGGCAGATGGTGGTACTCAAGGGAAACAGTGGTTCCGGCAAAAGCACCCTCCTGGCGCTCCTGGCCGGTCTCGATCGGCCCACCAGCGGCCGGCTGTTCGTCGCCGGCCGGGATCTTCAGAAAGCATCGGAAGCGGAACTCACCCGGTTCAGACGAGATGTCGTCGGTATGGTTTTCCAATCCTTCAACCTGCTTCCCACGCTTACCGTCGAGGAGAACATTTGCCTGCCGGCACTTCTTGCGGGCAGACCGGTCGCCGAGAGCCGCAGCAAATCGGGGGAACTCCTCCAATGGCTGGATCTCGCCGCCCGACGTCACCATCTGCCGGCGCAGCTCTCGGGCGGCGAAATGCAGCGCACAGCCATAGCCCGGGCACTGATCAACAACCCTGAAATCATTCTCGCCGATGAGCCCACGGGAAACCTCGACAGCCGAAACGGAGAAACGGTCATCCGGCTTCTTGCCGAACTGAACCGCGGCCTCGGGCGAACCGTTGTCATAGCCACCCACAGCACCCTTGCGGACAGGTTCGCCGGCATGACGGTCACCCTCAAAGACGGGAAAATCACTGAACGGGCATGAAACGCTTCTTTCTTCTCGTGCAGATCTGGATATGGTTCAGTTTCAGGCACCTTCGGCGCCACCCGTGGCGCACCATGGCGGTGCTCATCGGGATTGGCCTGGGAGCCGCCGTTTTTTCCAGTGTCCGCCTGGCAACCGACGCTTCCCTCGATTCATTCAGCAGAAGCATGGACCATATCACGGGAAAGGCGGACCTGACCGTCATCTGTCCCGGAGGCCGGGTTCCCGAGGAACTCGTTGCGAAGTTGATATCCCATCGTGCCGTCCGTTCCGCATCTCCTCTCATGACCACCTATGTGTGGATTCCCGGAGAAAGACCCATTCCATTTCTCCTCGTCGGTATCGATCCACTGCTCGATCGCCCGTTTCGAGAGCGCCCCCTGGCGGAAAGCGATGCCGGCACCGCGTGGCTGGACATCATGGCGAAACCGTTCAGCCTTGTGCTGAGCCAAAAGCTTTCGGAACGGTTCGGAGTTCAACGAGGGGGAAGACTCGATCTGCAAAGCGCCCGACAATCGGCGGCTTTCACCGTGTCCGGCCTGCTGTCCCCGCGGGGTATCGCCCTGGTGGAAGGTGGGGAGGTCGCCGTAACGGATATATCCACCATGCAGGAGTTCACGGGCATTTTCGGTCGAGTCGACCGCATCGATCTGCGCATTGACCCTTTGTCTTCACCGCAGGAGATTGAATCGCTCCGGTCGATCCTTCCCGCCGGGATCATTATCGAGGACCCCGGCGAGGCCAGGGATTCGGGGATGCTCATGATTCGATCCTATCAACTGAACCTCTCCGTGCTCAGCTTCGTATCCCTGTTCGTCGGCATGTTTCTCGTCTACAGCCTGATCTCCCTGCACGCCACTTCCCGCAGGCATGAACTGGCGGTCATGCGCTCGATCGGCGCGTCTCCGGGCATCGTCTTCTTCCTGTTCATCACTGAAGGATCCTTTTTCGGCCTTGCGGGCTGGATTGCCGGCGTGCCTTTTGGTTCTTTCCTTGTAAACCGCATGCTGGCGACAGTCAGTTCAACCATATCCCATCTGTTCGTCCGCGTTCAGGTGGATCAACTGTCTTTGAGTGCCTGGGAGATCGGGCTTTCCCTGGTGCTCACGCTCTCCGTTTCACTCATCGCCGCTCTTCAGCCCGCCATCCAGGCGACCCGCGTTCCCCCGCGTGAAGCTCTCCACATGCAGGAGCTCTATCTCTCCCAGCGGGATTCCACCTCCTGGCTGGCAATCCTCAGCCTTCTGCTGATCGCCGCTGTGCATCCGCTCTCCCGCATTCCGGGCCCGATGGGCGTTCCCATTCCCGGATATGCGGCCACCTTTCTCCTCTTTGCCGGATTCTCCCTTCTCGCCCCCTGGTGTTTGCGCCGCACGGGCACCATTCTGCCCCCTTTCCTTCGCCGTATCGGGGGAGTCCCCGCCTATCTGGGCGGCCGCTACGTCAGGGACTCGGGCACAAGATCAGCCGTTTCCGTCGGCGCTCTCATCACGGCCGTGGCGCTGTTTGTCTCCCTTGTGATCATGATCCACAGCTTTCGATCTACCGTCGAAACATGGGTCAACCAGAGTATTCGAGGCGACCTCTTCCTGAGACCCAAGATGGCCGAAATCAACCGGTACCGGGATCCCCTGCCTCCGGAAATCGTGGTCGAACTGGAAAAACTGGGCTCTTCCATCGACATCCTTGCCTACAGGAGAATATCTTTGAGATACGGCAGGATCCCCTACCAGTTCGAACCTATCGATTTCGAGATCTATACACGACATTCCCGGTTTCTTATGATCGAGGGAGACATCAGGGACCTGCTGCCCCGGCTTTCAGCCGGAAAAGGAGTGATCGTTTCCGAGGTATTCTCCAACAAGACGAGCCTCAAGGTCGGAGACCGTTTCAGCGCGCATGTCGAAGGCAGCGACTTCGACGCCCCCATCCTGGGCATTTTCAGAGACTACCGCACCAGGGGAGGCGTAGTGCACTATTCGCTGCGTCATTTCCAGGAGGCGACGGGGGATCGTTCGTGGAGCGGGGTCAATGTCTTTTTCAGAAGCGAAGCACCCGATCACACGGCCGACGCCTGGGAACTGAGGAACCACCTGCTGGTCCATGCTTCCCAGGTGCACCGCACCCTGGACATCACCCTCGGCGAGGACCTGCGGCAAGCCATTCTGCGGATCTTCGACGAGACCTTCGCCGTCACCACCGTACTGCTGCTCATCGCCCTCCTCGTCGCCTCCCTCGGCATTACGACCACGCTCACCGTTCTTGTCCTCGAACGCGCGCGCCAGATCCACACCCTCATCGCCGTCGGAGCGGGAAGGACGCAGGTCCGGGCCATGATTTTCTGGGAAGCCGTTCTCATGATCTTTGTGGGCGAGTGCATCGGGTCCGTCTGCGGTTTCTTGTTGTCTTACATCCTCATCTTTGTCATCAACCTGCAGTCTTTCGGCTGGACCTTCATCTACGGTGTCGACTGGAAGGGGCTTTTCCTGTCCCTGCCGCTTATACCGACCACCGCGCTTCTGGCCGCCCTGCCCGCGGGTCGGCTGGTCTTCAGACAATCATCGGCGGCTGTGCTTCGGCAGTCGTAATGACAACGGGGGAACCCCTCAACAAGGAAAGGCGACTTCGCATGCTGCGCAGCCACCCGGTTCGAACAGGACGATGCATTGTCTCCTGCTTTCTGTTCTTCCTTTTCACAGGGCCGTTTCCGAGTCAGGCGTCACAGGCCGTGGACCACAACGGTTTCTACGCCGTCACCGGCCCATGCAACCTCGAATTCCCCGCAGATCACGGTCCACACCCCGGGTACCGCACCGAATGGTGGTATTTCACAGGGAACCTCCAGTCGGAATCCGGCCGCCGCTTCGGATTTCAGCTCACCTTCTTCCGCCGACAGATCAGCGCTCCAGGTGCGGACAAGCATTGGCCCGAACCTTCCTCCGCGTGGAGAACAAACCAGGTCTACCTGGCTCACGCGGCTCTGACGGATGTTTCCTTCTCGCGCTTCCATCACTCGGAACGCATATCCAGGGGAGCCCTCGAACTTGCCGGCGCACGGTCCAACGGGTCTCGAACCCGCATCTTCCTGGGAGACTGGTCAGCCGAACTGAGTGGCGAAGAAATTCTTCTCCGGGTCCGTACCGAGGATTTTTCCTGCAGCCTGTCACTGACCCCTCGAAAGCCGCCCGTCCTTCACGGTGAAGGAGGATACAGCCGCAAAGGACCATCTCCCGATCAGGCAAGCTGCTACGCTTCGTTCACCCGCCTTGCCGCTTCGGGTACAGTTGCCCTCGGAAAAGAGACCCATCCAGTTCAGGGACATGCCTGGATGGACCATGAATTCTCATCGGCCCCGATGGATACGAATCTTGCCGGCTGGGACTGGTTCAGCCTCCAGTTCGAAAACGGCACGGAACTCATGATCTATCTCATGAGGCTGAAAAGCGGCGAGTACCTTCCCGTATCCAGCGGGACATTCGTAGATGTCGATGGCAGGGCTGTACCCATTGAATATGTTTCCATAAACGCGCGGGTACTGGACCTGTGGGAAAGCCCGCAATCGAAAGCCCGTTATCCGCTGCGCTGGAGAATCGAAGTGTCCAGCCCCAGGATGGATATCCTCGTCACCCCGAACGTCGAGAACCAGGAGATGCTTACCCCGGAATCCACTCGGGTCACCTACTGGGAAGGCAGCGTAAGCGCCCGGGCTTCAGTCGACGACGGTCGAATCGTCGAAGGCATGGGCTACATGGAACTCACCGGCTACGCCGGCTTCATGGGCGGTCATTTCTGACTTCGAAAGCTCCCCTCTTGAACCGGCCGCGGAAAAGTGTTTTAAAGTGAAACTTCAGCGATACCTTCGGGTCGGATCATTCGCCTTGCAGGTCCATACGCGAGGATCCGGCGCAACGTGCATTTCATTTCGAGGACGGATCATGGAAGAAAAAATCAAGACTCTGGGAACCTTGTACGCCAATCACTTCAGCGCTCGACTCGACGTCGTCCGGCTCCGCACGGGCAGGCTGACCGAACGCATCAAGATAGACCATCCCGAGGCCGCCGCCGTAGTTCCGTTTATCGATGAAAAGCGGATTCTCATGGTGCGCCAGTGGCGTTATGCTCTCGGCGCGGAAACCCTCGAGATCCCCGCCGGCAAGGCGGACGACGGCGAGGACACACAAGTGTGCGCCCACCGTGAACTCATCGAAGAAACCGGATACGAAGCGGCACGCCTGATACCCATCTTCAGCTACTACCCGGCCATAGGCTATTCCAATGAAATCATACGCATTTATGCGGCTTCGGGATTGAAGCGGGTTTCAGAAGAGAACGATGAAGACGAGATCTCGCACGTGGCGGAGGTCGAATGGAAACACGTGCAGGATCTTATCCTGCGCGGTATAATTCAGGACGGGAAGACCGTGATAGGGATCTCCCTTTTCGGTACCAGGATGGAGCGCGGGGAGATCCCGAAAGATTTCTTCAAATAGCGGTTGTTCGTCATGAGAGTGCCCATCACCCGGTACGGTTACAGACGGCTCCTGAGAGAACTCCTTCACCTTCGGCGTGTCGTGCGTCCGCAGGTACTCGAGGACCTGCAGGAGGCCAGGGCGTACGGAGTGAAATCGGACAACCAGCAGTACCTGAATGCCCGTGAGCGACACGTTGTACTTCAGAAAAAGATCCAGGACATCGAGGAAAAGCTGGCCCGGTGCGAAATCGTGGTGGGCAGGAAGTATTATTTCAAGAAGGTCGGCTTCGGGACGGTGATCGTCATTCAGAACATCGACACGGGGGTCACCTGCAGATATGAACTCGTAGGCCCCTACGAATCGGATGTCTCGGCGGGGAAACTGTCCGTGGAATCCCCCGTAGGCCGCTGCCTGATGGGGCGCCATGAAGGCGACGAGGTGGTGGTGTATACTCCTGCGGGCATCCGGATCTACCGCGTTCTTTCGATCCAGATCTGAGCAGGCCTTCCACCACCCCGCCTCGCCCATTTTGCGGCTTTCCTTTTCACCTCTGCACCGGTGCGGGGGTGGGAGCCGTCAGTCGAGTCTTCTCCAGGTCCTGTCCGGGTCGAACCTCTTCATCTCCTTCACAATGGATTCCGTATTTTTTCCGAGGTCCTTTTCGTAAACGTAACCATCGTGATTCACCATGAAGGTCATGATGCCGGACCCTCCATATACAGCCGGGTAGGCAACAATGGCAAAGCCTGCCATCATGTTGCCGTTGATCACGTAATCGTATTCGCCTCCAGGGGCATGCTTTCCCTGAGACTTGAGTATCTTGAAGAAGTAGCCGTGGTAGGGAGCAGGATTGCTTCCAGGTTCCCTGCCGGTATATCCCTCCTTATGGGCTGCTGCCGCGAAAGGACCCAGCGGGCTCATTTCCTGCCATTCCTCTGCATCCCAGAAGAGGCCATCCTGTTTTCCAGGATCGCTCACAAATTTCTCGGCGTATTCCAGGATACCGTCACCGTCTCGGTCTTTTTCCGCATACTCGTGCTGAGCATCGACAAAGGCAAGACATACCTGGATCGCATCGAGTTCGTTCCTGCCGATGCGCCGGTTCAGGATCTCGTTCATGCCCGCCCTTACATCCAGCCTCCATCCCCCTTTGCCATGCACAATGGGAACGGGGAGGGGCCAGTCGTTCTTCCCCACTTCGAGGATCATCTTTCGGGCACCTTCCTTCCTGAATCGATGCTTCTCTTCGAAAGCCGCGACGAACCGTTCACGCCCCGTTCGGTCTGCGACTTCATCTCCTGATGAGATCAACAGTTTGCCGTCCGGTCCGAGGATGTCCAGCAGTGCTTTTTCGTCATGATTCTTCATTGCATCCACCACGGCCTGAACGGCAGCTTCCGCGGATGGGAATCTCTTCTGTTGAAACTTCGCTGCAAGTCCCGCCGGGCAGTAGCCGAAAACGCCGACAACGGCCAGGATCAACATGACCGCAGCAAGGCGGTGGAGAAAGGTCTTTCTTCTGTTCCAGGCGATATGACACATCGTCGACACCTCCATCAAACCAGGATGTTCGTAAGGCTTGTCCGTTGCTTGGGGTTAGCCGGGAGAAGGAACAAGTCGAGGCCGAACCGCCCCGATTCAGCGGCCTCCTCGCCCCATACCGCGGAAACCACCGCCACCGCCACCGCCACCTCCGCCGCCGGAACGAAAACCGCCCCCATCGCCGCCTCCGCGCATACCTCCCGACGGAAATCCGCTCCCACCGCGCATGCTGCTCGGCGGGACGCCCCCCGGCGAAGAAATCCCTTCCCGGCTCGCACGTCCACGGTCCGACTGCCTTTTCACATCGCTGCCGCGGTCAAAGCCGTCAAACACACCGGGGCTTCGCCGCTGATCGATGCTCGTGCGACCCGTATCCCTCGGCCTGCTTACATCGGTACCGGGAGTCGCTGCACCGGAGGGTCTGACGTCCGTTCGCCTGTCCGGTCCCCCGCGCTGCGGATCCCCGGGAACCCTGTCTCTCGATCTTTGGTCGTATCCCCTGAAGTCGCGGCGAGCATTCGCCGAATCCAAGTCCCTTTGATTGAAACGCTGCCGGCTGGCCTGGTCTCGATACGCGACTCCTCTGCGACGATCCGAGTCGTGCTGCCAGTTGGATGTCCTGATGTTTCTGTAATCGTAGTCCCTGCGGTTGATATTGATATTTCGGTTGATGTTTACGTTGACCTCATGCCGCCCCCAGTTCCAGTACCCCCATCCGTTGTTCCATGCAGCACCCACTGCAACACCCGCTGCAAAAGACAGGACTCCCGCGGCAACGACGGCCCCGGAATAATAGGGGGAATACACGTAGGGAGGATAGGCCGGGTACCACCACGGCCCGTATACGACCGTGGGACTGTACACAGGCACGTAGATCACGTCGGGAGCCGCAGGTTCGATCCGGATGACCTGCTGTTCCACGATAACCTTCTGTTCCCGGGTGGTATTGAGATTCCCCTGGGAGTGGGCTCTGGACCGCAGTTTTTGCACAGTGTCCATGACCTGGTCCTGCTGCCCGAGAAACGCATCGCCGACCTTTTGAGTCCAGTCGAGATTCTCGCTCATCATCGCCAGCACATCGGGGAACGGCACCAGGGCCTTTACGCTCAGGTCCCAGTTCATTTTATCCAGGGCGTTGTTGAGCTGATCCCCTTTGAGATTCTTGTTCTGCTTGAGCCATCGGTCCGCCTGCACCACTTCGACGGGGTAAGTCGCCGCCATCAGGATCTGGGCAAGCAGGGAATCCGGATACAGTGCGATGGGCGCCAGCATCTGGTCCAGTTCCTCCTGGCTGAATGCAGGGGCCGAATAGGAACCCTGGGCCGCCGCTACCTGCGGTGCGGCCAGGACCACGACGAGGAGCCCGATAAGAGCGCGCCTCCAGATCGTCCATGCTTTCATGTCTGCCTCCTTGTCACCGGTACAGTAGGAGATCCGTCCGAAGCGTCCGGGAGAGGATTCCTGGTTCGCCCCGCCGACACGCTTCCCAGGCGGTCGCTCCGTCCAAGTTGAACCTTCAGGCCCGGGCATCAGCCGCCGAGAGCCGCCTTCACCTTCTTGAGTGTCTCTATATTCTTCTGCAGTCCGTCCACATGCTGCTGCATTTCCGAAATCGACGTGCCCAGTTGTGCGGCCGTGCCCAGGATTCCACCCGAATCCGATGCCTTCTGCAAAGCACTCTGACCGAGCTCCTTCAGTTGCGCATCGGCATCGCGCTGAGTCAGCGATCCGCACAGATAACCAGCGGCAAACACCGCCAGCAGCAAACCCACCTGAACGGTCCGGACGATCTTCTTACGCGCCATGTTCTCCTCCTTTTCCCACTCCACACATTCACTTCAATGCCCTTTCCTCCCCAGATCCCGGTCGCGGCCGGCGAACCATCGATCTGGAATTATTGCTTCTTCCTCCCCTCGAGAATCAGCACGAACTGAGCCTTCTGAGGATCGTTGCTGGAAACGAGCGAATACTTCTTGAAATCCCCGCTGCAATTGTTGGGATTGAGCTTCAGCCTGATCACACCCTCACTTCCAGGAGGGATCGCCCTGTCGTAACGGGCAACAGTGACACCTCACCCGGGCCTCACGCGCGTGATCTTCAAAACCGCGTTACCCGAATTCTTCACTGGAAAATCATGAACGTAGCTGCCATCCTCGGACATTTGTCCGAAATCATGGCTCGACTCGGACAAGACCAGCACAGGAGTCCCGTGGGTGACGTCCGAATCCAGGCGGTCGCCCCGGAGAGCACACCCTGTCAGCACAAACACAGCAACAGCTAATAAAAACCATTTCTGAAGACCTATCATGCTCCTCTTCCTCCATCTGTCCAGGTTGGCGGGCTTTCTATTCGGATATGCACACCGTGCAGATGAGATTCCTTCCCGGACAGATATCTGTGAATTCTTCGCCAAAGCCCGGCAACCGCTCATCCTGCAAGACATTATAGGTTGTATCCCGCGGAAAGCAATCATTCTTTGGCGGCACAGCAACCATGGCATGTCTCGTCCAACACCCGTTCAGTTCGCAACAGATGACCGACCATGTCACGTCGCTCGATACTGTCCCCCATCGAGCGGACCAGGTTGCCTGCGCTGCCCGAAACCCGGGATGACCTAATTCGCTGCTACACCTTCAATGAATGCGACCTCTCGCTGATCCGGCAGCATCGGGGCGACACTCGGGATATTACCCGGGAGGCCGCGCGGGGTCGTCACCCGAAGCGTTGCCCCGGACATTGCCATGGAGGTCGCCCCGGCCGTTGCCCTGGATGTCGCCCAGATGGATAGGGGCGAAAAGTTTTTCGCCCCTGCAGGTTTGCGGGAATGACGTTGTGGATGCAATGACGATATGATGCCGAATGACGCTGTGATGCGCAATGACGTTGTTTTGGGAATGACGTCATTGAAGCCATGACGTTGCTGCGGGAATGAACGTTGCCGAAGCCATGACGTTGCTGCGGGTGTCTTCCACCTTTGTGCGACAACTGTGCGGGTACGAGTTTGTCCGTGGAACCGGTATTGGCCGGGAACCGCGGCGGTCTCGTTACACTACGAAGAGCCGGCTTTCCCTGCGTTCCGAACGGTTTCCTCTTCCCGGTCGACTTCTTCGATCAGGGAAACAAAAACATCTTCCATGCCGGGAAGGATTTTCTCCATGCGCCCGGGGCGGACGCCCAGCCTCTCCAGTTCCTTCTCGATGGCCGTTCGAGCCTGAACGGCATCGTCTACGACCATGTGCAGCCCGGCTCCAAACAGTGCCACGCTGCGGATTCCGGGCAGCTTTGCAAAGCTGTCCATGACATCCTGCGGGGAGGAAACGAGTACCTCGATGATTTCTCCGGCCATTCGGCGGGTCTTGAGTTCGGCGGGGCTGCCGAGGGCTGCCAGGCGCCCGCGGTAGATGAGGGCGAGTCGATCGCAGTATTCGGCCTCTTCCATGTAGTGAGTGGTAACGAAAACAGTCACTCCCCGGTCGGCCATGTCGTAAATGAGATCCCAGAAGCGTCTGCGGCTGAGCGGGTCGACGCCGCTGGTGGGTTCATCGAGGAAGATAATGGGGGGTTCGTGCAGAATGGCGCACGCCCGCGCCTGCCCGACGAAAATTGTCCAATGGTTATCCAAAACCCCGAAAAAACCAAAGCCCGCTTTTGGCGGGCTTCGTCAGTTTGATTTAGCACATTGTAAGTGCTTTATTTGGTTGGTTTGTTTGGTGGCGAGGCTCAGAATCGAACTGAGGACACGAGGATTTTCAGTCCACTGCTCTACCGACTGAGCTACCTCGCCCCAAACGGCGCGGATAGTAACCAAATACCCCGGCAGTGTCAAGATCTTTTTAGACAGATCTATTTCGACAGAAGCGGCGAACAGCCGGCATCCTCCCTATCGGTTCCTTTTTCCGGTTCCGGCGGGTTCAGTATCGTGAGGAATCTCCTGGAGTCGTTCCAGGACATTTTCGAGGTCCTGTTGCGACAGTCCGAGGAGGAATTCTTCCGCCAGGATCTCGGGCAGTTCTCCGTCATAGAATTCTCCGGAGACTCCCCCATGTGCCTGCCTGCCGGCAGGGCTTTCTGAGCTCGGGCCGCTGACGCCTGCAACCGCCCGTCCGGGAGCCTCTACATGCGCAGCTTTGTCGAAACCGTCCTCGAACACGATCTCCGGAAGCGATGAAGCAGCTGAGTCATCCGGGATGATTTCACGGCGCTGCAACGCCGCAGGCTGGGAGTCCTTCAGCAGGGATCCGAGCAGAAAAGGCATTGCCGGTTTTACCGGCGGGAAGCCCAGTTCATCCCTCACCTTTGCCAGGCCCGTATTGCAGCTTCTGCATTCGGACAAATAGTCAAAGCTCGTATAACCACACCTGGAACATCTCATGATTCGTCTTCCCTCCCTGAAGCACGCGAGCCGAAATCCCCCCAGAGAAGCTGGACGGAAGCGACCAGGGCGACAGCCGCCGTTTCGAGCCGCAGGATCCTCGGTCCCAGGCGCACCATGTAGAATCCCGCCTCTCCGAACCCGTCCACTTCCTCCGCATGCCAGCCGCCTTCGGGTCCCACCGCCACAACGGCCCGGCTGCATCGAGGCCGGATACCTTTCAGAGACAGCAGGCTCCGCTCGGGTTCCTGTTCGCACGCAGCCACTTTGAGGCATCCGCCCGCATTTCGTGCCTCATCCTCCGCCAGGTTCAAGAATTCGGACATATCCGGAAGAATCACGACCTCGGGCACCCGGGTTCTGCCGCACTGGCACAACGCTTCCCGGGTGATCTTGACCCACCTGTCCATCCTTTTTCGAAGTCGAGTCCCCGCAAGCCCGTATTGGCTGCGCCGTGCCCGGAAGGCCACAAACCGGCTCACCCCCATCTCCGTGGCCTGCCGGAGGACCAGTTCCATGCGGTCAAAACGCGCAAAAGCGAGGGCAAGCGTCAGGTCGAGTGGTGATTCCGCAGATGATTCCATCTCTCCCCGAATGTGGACTTCCACGGACCCGGACCTGATCGCCGTGATCACTCCCTTCCATCCTCGGCCCCGTCCGTCGCGGACCTCGATTTCGTCTTCGGGTTTAGACCTGAGCACATTCTCTATGTGATGTGCGTTCTCACCCGTCAGCCTGATCCGCTCTTCTCCGGGGTCAATCCGGTCTACGAAAAAGCATTTCCTCGTCATCCGGAATGCACTCCCCTTCCCTAAACCTTCAACAGATCACCCAGGTACCAGGCGTAAAAGCTCTGCCCGAAAAAGATGTAGCACACGGCTCCAAGGGAAAGAAACGGACCGAAGGGAACCATGGTGGATAAGCCTTTCCGGGTTCGCCTCATGACGATGAAACCCACAAGAACCCCCGCAACGGAAGCCACCAGTATGGTGAACACCACACCGGACCATCCCACAAAGGCACCGATCATCCCGAGGAGCTTGATGTCTCCCCCGCCGAGTCCCTCCTGCTTTCGTACGGCCTGGTACCCCACCGCGATCAGATAGAAAAGTCCTCCCCCCAGGACGATCCCCAGGAGGGATTCCATCCAGGAAAGCCGGAAGCTGAAAAAGGAAAATGCAAAACCCGCCACGATTCCGGACAGGGAGAGAACATCGGGGACAGTGTAGGTGTCCAGGTCGATGAAGGTGATGATGATCAGGAGGGAAACAAAGAAAAACTCGATGAACACCTGCTGGTGAAGACCGTATTTGCGGAAGAGGAGGACGGCAAGCCCCCCGGTGAGAATTTCGACCAGCGGATATCGCGGAGAGATGTGCGCCTTGCAGCGGCGGCACCTGCCCATCAGGACCAGGTAGCTGATGACGGGAAGGTTGTCGTAGAAGGAAACGGGATGCAGGCAGACGGGACAATGAGACGCCGGGCGCACAAGCGACATTCCCCGCGGAAGGCGATGGATCACCACGTTATAGAAGCTTCCCAGGCAGCACCCGAGCAGGAACACAAGGATCTGCTGAACCGGGAACGAAAGCGGAATCACCACATTCAGTCCTCTGTGTTCTCCGAGTCCTGGCCGGAGCCTTCTTTCTCTTCGTATTTGCAGGAAGGATTCACGCACACCCGTTTAGTTCCGAACCTCCTGCTCTGCTTTTCCAGGAACACCTTGGATCCACACCGAGGGCACTCCCCGGGAACGGGCTTTCCCCAGAAGACGGTCCTGCATTCGGGGTAGCGGTTGCACCCGTAAAAATGCCGGCCGGTCTTTCCGATCCGCTCCACCAACTCCCCGTCGCACCCCTCCCGCGGGCAGGGGACTCCCGTGCGCGGAGCCCGTGTATTTCTGCACTCGGGGTAGCCGCTGCAGGCAAGAAAGGTACCGAACCTGCCTTTCTTGAGCACCATCGGCTGCCCGCATTTCTCACAAGTCTCCCCCGTCGATTTGTCCGTAACGACGTGAATGCGCCCTTTCTCATCCCGTTCATAGTCCGCCGAAAAACGGCAATCCGGGTAGCCGCTGCAGGCAAGAAATGAACCGTTGCGACTCCACCTTATGTTCAAAGGACGTCCGCAGCGTGGGCATTCGAGTTCCGTGGGCAGGCCGACTCCCTTGAGGTTGAGCATATTGAGCTGGGCGGCCTCGAGTGTTGTCGAAAAGTGTCCATAGAAGTCTTTGAGTAGTTCCAGGTACGCATGCTCGCCTCTTCCGATCTCGTCGAGGCTTTTCTCCATCTGCGCGGTGAACTTGACATCTACCACATTGGGAAAATGTTCGACCATCAGGCCGTCGATGAGCCGCCCGAGTTCCGTGGGGTACAGGCGCTGCTTCTTCAGTTCCACGTACTCGCGTTCGACGATGGTCGACAGGATCGTGGCGTACGTGCTGGGCCTGCCGATTCCCTGTTCCTCGAGTTCCCTGATCAGAGCGGCCTCGGAATAGCGGGGCGGCGGCTGCGTGAAATGCTGAGACGGGACGATCTCGACAACGGAGAGTTCCTCGTTTTCCGCCACATCAGGCAGGAGCCCCTCCGCGCCGTGGTCGGCTTCACCGTTCTCGGAGCTTTCAACGTAGAGTTTCATGAACCCGGGGAACTCGATCACGGAACCCGTCGCCCGGAACTGGTAATCTCCGGCACCGATGTCTATGGTGGTCTGGTTGAGAACGGCGGGAGCCATCTGGCAGGCCACGAACCTTTTCCAGATGAGCGTGTACAGCTTCAGCTGTTCTCTCGTGAGAAAGGCTGAAACGACCTCGGGCGTACGACGGACATCCGTCGGCCGTATGGCCTCGTGGGCGTCCTGGGCTCCTTCCCTGGTCCTGTACACGGCCGCCCTGGCGGGAAGATAATCCCCGTCCCACGTTTCGCGTATAAAGGCTCGAACAGCCTTCACGGCATCATCGGACAACCGGGTGGAATCCGTTCGCATGTAAGTGATCAATCCCACAGCGCCCTCATTGCCTATTTCGAGTCCTTCATAGAGCCTTTGCGCTACGCTCATGGTCTGCTTTGCGGAAAACCGGAGCCTGCGGGCAGCCTCCTGTTGCAGGGTGCTCGTGATAAAGGGCGGAGCCGGATTTCTGTGCCGCTTTTTCCGCTCCACCTTCACAACCCGGCATTCCCGGGTCTGGAGGAGTTCGACAATCCTTCGGGCTTCCTCTCCGGATGAAATCTTCAAAGACTTCCTGCGATGCCTCCACAGGGCCGCCTTGATGATGCCCGGCCCGGCCGCATCCTGTGAAGAGACGCCCATCGGCATGAATCTACCCTCGATGGTCCAGTATTCTTCGGGATCGAATTCCTGGATTTCCTTTTCTCTTTCACAGATGAGTCGAAGGGCCACAGACTGAACCCGGCCTGCACTGAGCCCCCTTTTCACCTTCTGCCAGAGGATGGGGGAGATCAGGTAACCCACCAGGCGGTCCAGGATACGCCTCGCCTGCTGCGCCTCGTATAGGGACCGGTTGAGTTCATTCGGGCTGGCCAGGGCCTTCTGTATGGCTTTTTCCGTCAATTCATAGAACATGACCCTGTAAATGGGCCTGTCCGCATCCCTGATCTCTTCGGCGATGTGCCACGCAATGGCTTCCCCTTCCCTGTCCGGGTCCGGCCCGAGGTATACGGCATCGGCATTGGATGCGGCTTCATGCAGTTCGTTGATGATCTTCTTCTTTCCACGTATGATCTGGTATTCCGGGTGAAAATCCTTCTCCAGGTCGATCCCGAGTTTGTTTTTCGGCAGATCCTTCACATGACCCACAGACGCCTTGACAACGAATTTTTTTCCCAGATATCGGCCGAGAGTCTTTGCCTTGGTTGGAGACTCAACAATCAACAGTGACTTGGACATGCATTCTTCCTCAGTTATTTCTTTCGGCAGGAGTTGCCCTGAATGTGAACGAAATATTTGCCGGGCAACTGCTCCACGATCCCCTGAAGTTCGAGCGAGAGCAGTACAGCCGTAACATGCGATACGGGCAGTTCCACGATCCGCGCTATTTCATCGATGTGCCTGGGATTCTCGTCCAACGCACTCAGAATAGTCTTATTGTCCGATGACAGCCCGGACAGATCCGGCGTTCTGGCCGGTTCTGGAGGCTTCGGCGAGAAGTCCTTGCCGCTGGAGCGAATCAGCGGACGGATCTCCTCCAGCACGTCTTCGGCGTTCTCGACGAGCTTCGCTCCCTCCTTGAGCAGCCTGTTCGGGCCGGCACTCCGAAAATTCAGAGCGTGCCCGGGCACCGCAAAGACCTCCCTGCCCTGTTCGAGTGCCAGCCTGGCGGTGATGAGTGAACCGCTTCTCTGGGCGGCTTCCACCACGACCACTCCAAGAGCAAGACCGCTGATGATGCGGTTGCGCATGGGGAAGTGGGCCGCTGCAGGAGGAGTCTTCAGCGGGAACTCGCTGACGACTGCTCCGCTGCCCGCTATCTCGCACCTTATCTTTTCGCTGCCCCGGGGATAATCGACGTCCAGCCCGCAGCCAAGAACGGCAATGGTACGCCCTCCCACGGCCAGAGCTCCCCGATGGGCCGCGCTGTCGATCCCGACAGCAAGGCCGCTTACGATCGTCACCCCTGCCCCGGCCAGCTCCCGGCTCAGCTTTTCCGTAAAAATCCTCCCCGTCGGGGATGCAGCCCTCGAACCTACCACGGCAATGGAGACCAGGTCCCTCGATTCCAGGGCGCCCCGGACAAAGAGGACTGCGGGCGGATCCGGAATAACGGCGAGGTTGGACGGGTAATCCGGATCGTTCAGGCAGATCATCCGGATCCCTTCCTTATTCAGAATCTCCCATTCGAGTTCGGGCTCACGAATGAACTCCTTCCTTCTCAACGCCACCAATGCGTTCTCACGGATCCCCTCGACAGGAAAACGCCCCTTCAAGCCCGACTGGAACACGGCATGAGCGGATCCGAAATGCCTGACCAGCCGCAGTATCGAACGATTACCCAACTCCGGAACGAGCTTCAGGGCCAGCCATCCTATTCTTTCTTCTTCGGAAAATGATCTGCCTTCAGATTCCATTTCTTCAAATCCGGGCAACTTTTCAACGGAAAAGGCCTGCTGAAGCCTCGTTATTCTAACCCTTGCCTTCCGCAATTCCACGATGATAAGTACAGATGCTTCCATGATTTGTCAAATGGTCATGCAGGCACAACCGGTTCGCAATAATCAAACAACCTGTCCCGACCTGGAGAATTCGAATGGAGCATCGAGACTCGACAGGCGCCTCACAAAACAGGCCGGAACTCCTGGCTCCCGGAGGCAGCCTGGAGAAATGCAGGATTGCCTTTCTCTACGGTGCGGACGCTGTATACGCCGGAGGCAGGGAATTCAGCCTGAGAGGCCATGCGCGGAATTTGACGGACGAAGAACTCGCAGCCGCATGCTTTCTCGCACACAGCATGAAGAAAAAACTCTACGTAACCGTAAACACCTTCGCCAGGGAATCGGATATGAGGAGGCTGCCGGGGTACCTCGAATACCTCCAGGACATAGGCGCCGACGCACTCATCATCAGCGACCCGGGCGTCCTCCTTCTTGCCCGAAAACATGCACCTCGCATTCCCATCCATCTGAGTACTCAGGCCAACACCATGAATTCCTCCGCTCTTTCGTTCTGGAAAAGCCAGGGAGTGCGAAGGGTGAACCTGGCCCGCGAATTGACCTTTTCGGAACTGCAGGCTGTAAGCGGCCAGTCCGGCGTGGAACTCGAGGTCTTCATCCACGGCGCCATGTGCATCTCGTATTCCGGCCGCTGCCTTCTCAGCGCCTTTCTGAACGAGAGGAGCGCCAACCGGGGCCTGTGTACACAACCCTGCCGCTGGTCCTACCGGCTGGTGGAAGAAAAGCGTCCCGGCCAGTATTTCCCCGTCATCGAAGACGACAACGGATCTTACATCTTCAACTCCCGCGACCTGTGCCTCCTCGATTCATTGGACCGGCTCATGGAACTGGGAATCCACTCCCTCAAGATCGAAGGCCGAATGAAGGGGGTTCTCTACCTGGCCTCGACCGTTCGAACCTACCGCCAGGCCGTGGACGCGCTCATCGAGAATCCGCTTGATTACAAAGTGAAGAAACACTGGATGGAAGATCTCGACAGGGTAAGCCACCGCCCGTACACGCGAGGGCTTCTCTTTGCCGACTCGCGTCAAGAGGGGAGTCCCGTCGCCTCCGAAACCAGCTATTGCCAGACACACACGCTGGCCGGAATCGTGAGACCCTCTCCCCACAACTCCTGGGCCCGCTCCCTGTCCGGCCTTTCACCCAAGCGGCACATGGTCTACGTCGAGGTGCGAAGCCGTCTGACCCCAGGAACCCTCCTCGATTTTCTCAACCCCGACGGAACGACCGTATCGCACCTGCTCGATGATTTCGAAGACCTGCAGGGCAACGCTCTCAACGTCGCTCACCCAAACACCTGGATCCGCTTTCCCGCTTCTCTCCCCGTCTTCCCCTGCCAGGTTGTCCGAATGAAAAGGGTTGCCGATGCCAAGGAAAGCCGAGATCTCAAGTGAACTGTTCCAGGCGGCGCTGGAGGCTGCCCGGAATGCCGGAACAGGCGATGAGCTTAGAATGGCCCTGGTAATCATCCTGCCATGCATGCTTCGAATCCCCGACTCTACTACAGCGAAGGTGCTGGGCCGTTCTCGATCAACGGTTTTGAGGTTCAGGAGCACGTTCAAGCAATTGCACTCCGGCGGCAAGCCATCGGCCCGAAACTGGGGTGGCCGCCGTTACGGCCACCTGAGCGTTGAAGAGGAGCGCCGGTTCCTTTCAAGGTTTCTCCAGCAAGCCGAAGAAGGTGGCGTGATCGTCGTGAGCGAAATCAAACGAGCCTTTGAGTCCCTGATTGGCAAGAAGGTTGCCAAGACCACGATCTACAGATTGCTTGACCGGTGATGTTTCAAGATGAGGGACGGTTTGGGAGAATCAGCAGTCCACGGCGCTGCTGGGCTCTCGGTGGAATTCGCCCCAACGTGCCAAGCCAGATCGTGCGCGAGTACACCTATGCTTATGCGGCATTGTCCCCTCATGACGGGATAATGGATTCGCTGGTCTTGCCCCAGGTAAATGCATCGGCCATGTCGCTGTTTCTTCGCGAGGTCAGCACTCGTCACCCGGAAGAGTTCATCCTCATGGTCATGGATGGAGCGGGCTGGCACAAGGCTGAAAAGCTGACGGTGCCGACGAACATGCACCCGGTTTTCCTCCCGCCTTACAGTCCGGAACTCCACCCGGTCGAGCACATATGGGAGAGCATCCGTGAGAACTGGTTCGGAAACGAGGCATTTGAAAGCATGGATGGGGTGGAAGACCAATGGGTTAAAGCTCTCTTTGCTCTCGAAAATGACCCCGCAATGGTGCGGGGCCTGACCGCATTCCCATCGATTGTTAGCATTAATATGAACGCAACTTAGTATGAGACCGCAGGGGATAAAGGTCTTGAGCCTGATCTTCATCGACTCCGTGGAGAAGTACCGGAAATACGGGTCAGACGGCAATCCGGTAAAAGGCGATTATGCCCGTATTTTTGAGGAAGAGTATCAACGGCTGGGCAAGCACCCGGACTATCACACGCTGTTCCAGGAGGCAGATCTTTCAGCAACAGCCGAGCAGGTACACAACGGCTATTTCTCCATCGACAAAAAGGGTGTCTTGAGCGACACCGCTGAAAACAACCAGTCCAACCGGGATAATGCCGAACGGGCGTACAACCTGATTATGCGGGAAAAGGAAAAACTTCTTGGGCTTGAGACCCCCCTAAAATTCATATTTTCGCATTCTGCATTGAAAGAGGGCTGGGACAACCCCAACGTTTTTCAGATTTGCACGTTGCGGGAGATGACAACCGAGCGCGAACGCCGGCAGACCATCGGACGGGGACTCCGCCTCTGCGTAAACCAGGATGGTAATCGCCTGCATGGCTTCGAAACCAACACGCTTACAGTGATCGCCACCGAGGGTTATGAGCAGTTTGCCGAAAATCTCCAGAAAGAGATCGAGGAAGATACCGGAATTCGCTTCGGCATCGTTGCTGATCAACAATTCGCCGGCATCCCGGTTACCGCAGCAGATGGACAAGTGACACCGCTGGGATTCGAGCAGTCAAAGGCATTATGGAAGCATCTTAAAGATCAAGGATACATCGACGCAAAGGGCAAGGTACAAGAATCACTGAAAAAGGCGCTCAAGGACGGTTCCCTGAAGGTGCCGGAAGCCTTAGCGGCACAACTGCCACAGATCAGGGAAGTGCTGCGCAAGCTGACCGGCAAACTAGAAATCAAGAACGCGGATGATCGCAGACAAGTGCGAACTCGCCAGGCGGTTCTGCGTGGCGCTGAGTTTACGGCCCTCTGGGACCGAATCAAGCACAAGACCACATACCGTGTGGACTTTGACAACGAAAAACTGATTCGCCGGTGCATTAGAGCAATCCAGAAAGCCCAGCCGATTGCTAAGACTCGGCTCCAATGGCGCAAAGCCGATCTGGCCATCGGCCGGGCTGGCGTGGAGGCAAGTGAGACTGGCGCGGCGGCACCGGTGGTGATCGACGAGCAGGATATTGAGCTTCCCGATTTGGTGACCGACCTGCAGGACAAGACACAGCTCACTCGTCGCACCATCGTGCGCATTCTTACAGACAGTGGGAGACTGAGTGACTTTAAGCGCAATCCCCAGCAGTTCATCGAGTTGGTCGGCGAATCGATCAGTCGTGTCAAACGGTTGGCCATTGTCGACGGGATCAAATATCAGCGGCTGGGAGACGAGTACTTTTATGCGCAGGAGCTGTTTGAGCAGGAAGAGCTGACCGGTTATCTCAAGAACATGCTCACCGACACGCAGAAGTCGGTATTCGAGCATGTCGTGTATGAATCAAACATCGAGGCCACCTTTGCCGACCAACTGGAGAAGAACGAAGCGGTCAAGGTGTACGCCAAGTTTCCCGGCTGGTTCCAAGTACCGACACCTCTTGGCTCATATTGCCCCGACTGGGCAGTCTTGGTGGAGATGGACGGCGCCGAGCGCCTCTATTTCGTTGTCGAGACGAAGAGCAGCATGTTTCCTGAGATCTTCGCGACCGTGAAAACGCTAAGATCGCGTGTGGCAAGGAACACTTCAGGGCATTGGAAACGGATGATAACCCAGCGAGGTTTGTGCGGGCGTCGCGGTTGGAGGATGTTTTGGTAGCAGAATGAGGGCAGTTTGACAGACCGTGCGTGATGGAATATAGTTAATACGTAATTACGTAACGCTGAGTATGGAAAAAGTACGCGAGAAAACTAAAGAAACAAAGGAAGAAGCAATGCCACTGGTGAAGGTAATCCGTCATGGTCAAATTACGCTGCCGAAAGGAATCCGAGATGCCCTGGGAATTAAGGAGGGGGATCTTTTGGAAGTGAAGCTGGGCAAGGCCGAAATGACCATCAGGGCCAAGGCGGTGGTGGACAGAGAACAGGCAAAGGATAAATTCTTTCAGATGGTGGACGAGATGCGGGCCTCTATGAAAGATGAGGACCCGGAGGTGATTGAACGAGAGATTGAAGAAGCCATCCGTGCCGTAAGGAAATCTAAATCCAAAACGACGAAGCAGAAATGACGCGCATCGTCGTTGATGCTAACGTCTTCGTCAGCGCGATCCTGACGCCCGGTTCGACCTCGGCCAGGGTTCTTGACTTGGTCAGGGGGAACAACGTCGAGCTCTTGCTCTCCGAAATTATCCTTGAGGAAATCAGGAGGGTTCTTGAGTACCCCAAAATTGCGAAGCGTCACAGGCGAAGCCGCGAAGAACTCAGAGTGCTCGTGGACGAGTATGCCCAGTTGTGGATGATGGCGCCTGATTTGAGCATCCTTTGAAGGATTTCCATGATCAGGCGGCACCGGTGCGAGACCATCACCATCCAGGAGGCCATGGTGGAGCGGGGGATCTCGATGCCGTAGCGGTCGAGG